>Ga0209149_1002409_pt1 | contig 10472 bp, 8 predicted proteins | sample WorMetTyACAVOLI2_FD_187423 | JGI IMG/M metagenome (GOLD analysis project Ga0209149, IMG submission 187423) | Marine gutless worms symbiont microbial communities from Max Planck institute for Marine Microbiology, Germany - Olavius algarvensis... ...
GTGTATCATTGTCTACCTGTATGAGTGTGTTATTGTCTACCTGTACGAGTGTTGTCAGTGTCTGCCTGTATGAGTGTATCATTGTCTACCTGTATGAGTGTGTCATTGTCTACCTGTACGAGTGTATCATTGTCTACCTGTATGAATGTGTCATTGTTTATCTGTATGAATGTGTTATTGTCTACCTGTATGAGTGTCATTGTCTGCCTGTATGAGTGTATCATTGTCTACCTGTACGAGTGTGTCATTGTCTGCCTGTATGAGTTTGTTTTTGTCATAGCCAGGGCTGTACTGCTGGCTGATTATGTCACTACAGGAAACGGCGGAAAAAATGGCGTCCACTGCGGCCTATAATCTCTGAGATAATCACCACTATTCGATCGTGAACTTTAACTTCAACCTGACAGTAATACATTGCAGCATTTAAAATTATTTAACGCAAGCAGGCACAATATTGCCAGAAATAAACGTGTTTAAACCGTATTACGTACGTGAGCAGGAACTTGTTTACTTCCGGGTGTGAACACCGCTGTAGCTGTGATGTGGCATATTCCTCCGCCATTTAGCAGCCCGTCTTTTGAAATGTCCGCCATTTTTACACCCGTGAAAATTGAGGACATTTTCCCCAGTACAAACGGTCCTCACTATGATGTCTAGAAATTAATATTCTGTTGTCTATGTTGTCTGTTGTCTTTCGCAATGTGTGTCAAATTTATGTGTCATAGGCAGCCAGTCAGCAACAAAGGCTCTATATGCCGTCATTATATGTGGCACAAGATCAGTGCATTGAAGTGACAGTTGAAATAGGTGATGATTGTTTAAGTGTCGCTTAAAAACCGGGAAGGACCGACAGGAACACAATTCTGCAGGTAAACTGTTGCAGACTCGAGGGCCGGTCACAGCACCCCCAGGGATGTGTTCTCAGTCTCATCCGTCCGTCTGTCTGTCTGTCTGTCACACTTGTGAACAGAATTACCAACATAAAGATACTGTGGCACATTGCATTAAAAACTTGTAAAGCACCCATCACTGATTAGCATATTACGTAAGGCGTAGCAGACTGTAGAGAAGGAGAAACGTGACTTCATTAAGTAACGTAATTTTGTCAGCTACAAATGTTGGTATTTTTGTACAATTTGTTAAAACTTGTTTCCACATCACCGGCACGTGTTACAGATGGCGTTGTCTAATGTGTAGTTTTCGCCCATCACAGTGGCAGGAGGACGCACCGTACAAGTACGTAAGAGAGACTGAAGCACGACGGGTTTGTATTTTTTGAGTTCATGAGGTTTTTCTGCTGTTACGCGTACATTAATCTTCACAGCTTTTTTTAGCCGTAGAGATACTGTTTTCGACGGCGTCTGTCTGTGTGTGTGTTAGCCGTATTGTGCAAAAACTACGGCTGCACGATGATTATTTTAGTTAATTTTTGCTACTAATTCACAATATAAAAAAATTAATTGCAACTAATTAATTAATCCAAACGTTGAACAGTATGGAGACAGTTTGACTGTTCTTACATTAATGTAGTGAACAAAATGTTTTGCTAATTAAACTAATTAAACCTAATAGCAATTTGTGCTTTTTACTGTTACTTTTATCCAGTTATTTAGTGGAATCTTTGGTTACACAGTGCTGCAGGGGAAGCAGGAGGAAGTCTCAGTAAGTCTGATGCTGAGAGACTGATTGAACAAGTACCCAAAACACCCTCGAAAAACAAAAAAAAAACCTGCCTTAAAACAAACTGGCCGTAGTAGAGAAGTAAACACAAGGAACAGGTCCCGTCGTCGTTGGCATCGTCATTTTTGGTATGCAACTCTAAAATTGCGTAGTGCCATACGTCGACATCATCCTCCACCGAGGGCGATTCTGAGCCAAATCTGCTGCTTCGGGGAGCATAAGGTGGTGTTGCTTCAGATCCTGTTGGACGGTGCTGAGCCACGTGATGCGGGGACGACCTGGTTGTCTTCTCCAGTCTGCCGGATCGGAGGCTAACAAGATCCTCTTGGCATCTGCGTGGGTCCCGAGGCCGTTATAAGTAAGTAAGTAAGTAAAAAGTTGATTTATATGGCGCATTGTCGTGAAACCTCTAATAGAATAAGCCGACTCCATTTCCTAGGCGGATGTTATAAGAAGCTGACTAAACCAGGGCTAGTTTGGTTTGTTGGGTTTAGTTGTTTGGGTTTTTTGTGTTGTGTATTATTTCTAGGGACCAACCTAATTCACGATTTCACGGCCGTGACATTTTCCATGAAATTGGCCTTCTTCCGTGAAAAACGCCCATTTCCATGTTTCCGTGAAATCCGTGATTTTTTTCGTAAATTTTAACGCTTTTATTTTCATTTATGAAGGTTGTCAGAGTTTTATCGACAGCCTTTGTGCGGATTTTGCTGTTTGCTACGTGTCACACTTCAGCACTAAGTGTCGACAGATTTCTTAGTTTGCATTAACATAGCACCTCGAAATAATGGCTGTGTGGCCCGTGAATTTATCAAACTCCTTCCGTGAATTTTCCGTGAAATTTGGCACATTTTAAAAAATCTACCGTGAAATCGCACATTTTTTCCCATGAATTAGGTTGGTTCCTAATTATTTCTGATTTGTCTGGACTACGTTTGCCAAGTGATTGGATAGCCAGGCATGTGCAGTGATGCCAATGTCGAGGAGTAAGTCGCCACATGGCTGACCAATTATGGTTAATGACACGTCAACATCATCCTCCACAGAGGGCGGTTCTGAGCCAAATCTGCTGCTTCGGGGAGCGTAAGGTGATGTTGCTTCAGATCCTGTTGGACGGTGCTGAGCCACGTGATGTAGGGACGACCTGGTTGTCCTCCAGTCTGCCGGAGTGGAGGCTAACAAGATCCTCTTTGTTAGGTTTAGTTGTTTGGGTTTTTTGTGTCGTGTATTATTTCTGTCTGGACTACGTTTGCCAAGTGATTGGATAGCCAGGCCGTGTGCAGTGATGCCAATGTCGAGGAGTAAGTCGCCACAAAGACCAGTTGCAGATGTGTTAAGCTCTAAAAAGCAGTTCATATGAACTGTTTTGATGTTTTCATTGTAGTTTTAGTTTGTTGTTCAGTTGTGTTGTTGTTAGTGGTCTCGCAGTAACATTTGTTACTTTGGTCACTCTAATCCTCTTCTGATTGATTGAATTGATTGTTCATCTTCATCATGATCATCTTGTTACTACTTCCCAGCTCTCTCACATTTTGAAATAACATATTTCTAACTTCCTATCCGAAATAAATGTCTCTAACAAACTGTAGTTTTTGCGTGGCACGATATAGCCTTGTTGTGCTGTTAAGCGCCAACCAACCAATCGCATGCAAAGAAGACAAACGTAAACCTAAACTTAAGCCAACTGCAACAGTTGGTAAAAATGAACCGATTCTGTTGTTCGTGGCTGTACTGCTGATTGATTGAAACCCAAGGCTGTCTGTGTGTGCATGTGTCCAGCTGATGGGTTACAGTCACCCAATACATACCGTCAGTCCAGCAATAGCGGAACTGAGGAAGGAGATCGGCAGCGTCAAGGTGTAGAGCATCGATTCTCCGCCCGTCGAGAATATATAGTTGTTGTCCGATCATAACGTCGGGCAGTTAGCAGCTTCATAGTATAACATCTTAGCTTGTGTACTGCCACCTAGCTCGCGTGTACCACTCATAACCTATTAACCCTATTAGTGTTAGGTATGTGCTGATAGATTTTTTATTTCCGTTCAGTTTGGGTTTGGTTTTTGAACGCGGATTTGTTTAGGAATCAGTTTGGCTCGGTTCGGTTTGAAAACATGCGGTTGGGTTCAGATATACTACTTGTGTAATAGCCGAGTGGTTAATTTACAGCAGGTGTATTATGCTGACGTCACTCACAACGTCAACAAGTAAGTAATGCAATTGCATTCTATATCCCGTGTGCTAAACTCTGTTTCGGTCGTGTTTTAGGACGTTCTTTATCTTGCACACTGAACGCAAGTAGAGTTACTTTTTGTCACTTTTAATTTGAATTGCGGATTGCACGCAGTTTCTGTCGGAAAACCGTCTTAACGGATGTCAAAGTTTGGGGCGGTTCGATTTCTTACAAACCGAATCCGAACTGACGTTCGTATTTTCTGCACATCCTGATTAGTACGAACGCTGTAGTTCATAGACGCACTATCTGCTCTTGAGTTATGCAGTAGACTTAAGTAAGTAAACGTAAGTAAGTAAAAGTAGATTTATATAGCGCATCAACAACAAAAATCTCTAATGCGCTACTTATTACCTATTAGATGTATTGTTGTCAGAGATGTCGAGCAGTTACGGTATCAGTCGATGGTTGCCTGTTGAAACACTGGTTGGTTGTGATATTTAAACGTCCAGATGTAGTCAGACGTGTCTTTACGTTATTAGACATAATGTTTGTTCACGGTAATGATGTCCAACATGAAGAGGTGGACTGATACAGGGTGACCACTTGTCTGGAAAACATGGAAATGTCACGGAATTTGACAGCTGTCAGGCATTTTACTAAAGTTACCTAAAACTGTTTATTGTAAGCAACATATTTGTGTCCATACAGGTATTTAGTAGGAGTCTGTTCTGTATTAAATATTAAATATATGGTTTCGGATCATGCACTGTTGCATTCCTACCCCCACCACTGACAGTAACACTAGTACAGGCATGATATGAGTAACACTTAACACGCCGAATGCTGCGGAGGAGTGCTGCAAACTGTCCGGGAATTTCACATTGTCTGGAGAGTGGTCAGCCTGCTTATAGAATGTTTGACTCGATTACATTTGTTTACACAGTAACGGTGCAACTGCTGTTTCAGTTTACTGTTCAGAGGCGTTGCACTGTACACCTTTGTCCCCTCTGATTTCACTGTGGGGTCATTATCCATGTCCTGAAAGATGAAGCTGGCTATCACAGCAGTCAAAATTGATAGTTACAGGGCCAATACTTTATGTAATAACGGTGCAGACTGGTAAGACAAGGAGGTGAAAGAGAAGATCATCCAGTCACAAACAAGTTGCACGTTTTAGAATCAATAAAATACGACTCTTATGGTCGATTGCACCAATGCTACTTAAATCAGCTCTTTTCTAAGTATCAGTTTTCATTAGTGATACTTAAATTTCCAGTTATCAGCATGTCGTTGCAAATGACAAAACTAAGTGCTGCTTAAAGACTGGTGGTTAGTTTAGTAAATAGTAACAATATCACAACAATTTCTATGGTGCCGTAAATGCCGGCGACAGATTGAAGGGCGCTCATGTCAGTTACAGTACAATTTCTGTGTTTGAACTGTGTGACTAGTTTCGGTCGATATCAGACTTTCTGGTACGACGATAATAGCCGTGTGGTTGGTGCAAGATGCAATGCAGTTTTGACTAAGTTAGTCTCTGCTTAAGTATGTTTGGTGCAATCGGCCATTACTGAATACACATTTCGAGTAACTCTCTTCCAAGATTTACTGAATCATTTGAAAACAAGGACAGAGAAGAAGGCTGGTCGTCCACTGTCGAGGACTTTGTTTGTCCTATGTTTTGTAGAATCCTAGAGGACAGGGACTAAGAACACTGCTGTGCTATGTATATGTTGAGACAAGTCTAGTTCATCATCTGTTGTAATCCCTGAATCCCTTTCCATGTCTACCGTGGCCGTGGCTATCTTTCCATCACAATCTGTCATAGCATAATCTTATACAACACTGTATTGTACGTATAACAACTGGCTTTTGCCACCGAGTCGTTATTACACGTTGTAGACTAACAAATGACATTATATTAGTTAATAATTTACTGCATAATTGACATTGCTCTTATGTGTAATTTTTGCTAGGTATGCAGATGTAGTCGAACTTATCTATACATTTTTGGTTGTGATTATGGTGTTATTTACTGTAATATTGCACAGCACTGACAGAGATTGTTGCTCATAATAGAGATGCTGTTCAACACTTGCTATTATCTTTTGCTGAATGCGCTATCATAGTTGCGCTTTACATTATTCTATGTACACACTATGTTAGTAGATATATCTGTGGTAATATATTGCCCGGGATAGTACAGGGATTGCATGACCAATTTCAATTGTATGCTATAACGCACATATTTTACAGTGTTTATATTGCTGTGGCTGGCTGTGCTCCAGCGTAGAGTTTCATGAATATTAATCAACGTGAAATGCTTTATTTTGTCTTGTCTGCATTCATCGTCAGTAAGACGCGTTCACTTTTCTGCTAAGTTAGAGTGTGCTAAGTTGCAGTACAGTTCCTCTTGTTTGAACTGCGTGATTGGTATCGGTCGATGTCGGACTTTCTAGTGCAACAACAAATGTTATAATAGCCATTTATCCGGGTGAACTGGTACCAGAACTCCCACAAACATTATGCCACCTTTGTTGTCATCAAATTCCTCACATGCACTCCAAACCTTCCCTCACGGGCCTGCCAGTCTACCTCCGTGGTCTACTGGGTTCCAGGGAGAACCCAGTCTACCTCTAGGGTCTATGGGTTCCAGGGAGAACCCAGTAGACCCTGGAACCCAGTCTACCTCTAGGGTCTACTGGGTTCCAGGGAGAACCCAGTCTACCTCTAGAGTAGACCCTAGAACCCAGTCTACCTCTAGGGTCTACTGGGTTCCAGGGAGAACCCAGTAGACCCTGGAACCCAGTCTATCTCTAGGGTCTACTGGGTTCCATGGAGAACCAGGACACAGCTGAAGAACCGGAGGACAAGAACCTACAGTTCCTTAATACTTGCCTTATTCTGGATTTGATGAGGGCCTTGGCTAATCGCTGTCTAATGACTAACTAATGATGCCGTCCAGTCATGACACTGATCAGGTCAATGATGATAAACGTCACTCATTATATTGCACTACGCGTGTGTGTGTGTGGTCTCTTAGTGACGGGGGCCTCCGGGCATTCATCTCGTGAGTGAACTCGTCCCTCCACGGTAATTGTTTATTTGGACTAAAACACACACAGACATAGAGAAGTTTTTTTTCTGTTACACATACATAACACTTTTATACTCTTTATCTGTATGACGATAAATAATTGTTGAAAGTGTTCAGATACAGATGTGTATGTGTAAATTTGCAAATAAACGCCACAAGAAATTATCTAAGAACACCACTAAATTCAGATAGGCGACAAGACAACCAGTTTCATAAATTAATGATACCCCCGGACTGGGGAGTCGGCACCACCATTTTGGATCTCAAAACTGAGTAATTACAGATAGTTTGGTTTAACGTCCCACTCGACACATTATAGGTCATTTCGGAAACGATTTTACAGATCACATGAGAATCAAGCAACAAACATGCATCAAATAAAGCTCAAATAAGCAGAACAAACTGAACTACACTGTGGGGAAAAAATTTGCAGCCTTTATTTTTGCAATAACTTTGTCAAACCACATTATATTTCGATAATTTTTGCAGTTCTGTTGCAAATTTACGACTCAGTATCTGTATGCCAAAATTATCAAAATGCAATGCAGTTCGCAAAGTTATTGCAAAAATAAAAGGGTGTAATTTGTTTGCCTGACAGTGTACAAAATACAACAAATCAAATAAACACATATTATTCACAAACAAGCGTTGAAACCAATCATTACTGGGGGACCCGTCGCTTGCCGTGCCTTCCTTCCCTATATGCCTCTCCTATAACACCCAATTTTACCCATCCAACTCACATCTCTTCCCTTGCCCACTGCCCAGTCACCTCCCTTCCCCTTCCCGCCCTGCCCTTTCCGCTCCGTTTCCTTTCTCCTCCTATCTCATTTCCCAGCTGGACCCCACACAAGCAAAAACTCCGGTTTTCGGGGGCTTTGCTCCTCTGACCCCCACTATGGGCTCTTCTCCTAGATCCCGCTGGGGCAATTGTGTCCCGAGACCCCCTAGTGGGCTGCACCCCCCCCCCCAAAAAAAAACTTCAGTTCCTGGCGCCTCCACTGAGCAGAGCCCGGACTGTTAACAATGTGTGATACATTTTAATCTTAATACGATACGACGTGGAAATAACGTGTAAAAACGTTCTAATTAAGTGCAACACTAACTAGTAAAATTACAAATGTTTCTACATTTACAACGAGTGCCAAAAAATAAGACTCGCGTAATCTTGAATATCTTGTAGTAACAGTTGTAAGTCTACTGCAATGAAATTTAGCGTGTGATATCCTGATGGCGTTCGCTATTAAATGCATACGTAATTTGCCACCTCACCTAAGTTATGTGTCTACACTACCTGACATTACACAAAAACTGAAACGCGACATTAACGAGCTGAAGCATTGACACTTGGGGCCGTATTCCTCACGGCATTACTGACAAAGCCATTGACCAGTGGCAAACACGGCTGCATACATGTGTAAAGGAAAATGGATGTCACTTCGAATACCTAGCCACATAACCGGCTCTTTTCAGAGCCACTTACGCACCAAAACCGGTTCTTTTCAGAACCACTCACACAATTCAGAGGAAAACAACATATTTTTTTTTGTGTGTAATGTGAGAGGTAGTGTAGAAACATAACTAAGGTGAGGTGGCAAATTATGTATGCGTTTAATAGCTAAACGTCATCAGGATATCACACGCTAAATTTCATTGCAATAGAGGTACAACTTTACAAGATATTCAAGATTACGATTATCATTTGTTTGGCACACCATGTATATTATGTCTGTTAATTACTGTATGTATTGACAAGCTACACACTTTGACGGCGTTTGACATGTCTACGACCTTCACAAACTTTGGGGGAACCAAACACATAATAATATGATGCTTATGCCAGACACGCAGTGAGTGAGTGTGTAGTTTCTTATGGCACATCAGCACAAAAAGGCTACGTAGTGCCATTCCAGGTTTATACGATTGATGAGATATGAAAACAATTAATAAGATCACGGCTATTAAGCTAGAATAAAAAGTAAACAACAAACATTAATATGAAAACATTAAAGAGACAATAAAGTGCTTGTTGCGCACGTCATTAAAATCAACACATTCCATCAAGATGTGCTTAACTGTCATTATCAGGCAGGGCCGCTAATCCCTGAGATCACAGTAATCCTGTTTACACAGTAAACATAGCTAGCATAAAGAAAATTAATAAACTGGGTTAGCCAGTTTTGAATAACTGTACCACAGCTGAACTTTATCAACAGATGTTGACAGATGTGTCTCATTCTTGTCATCTTATCAATCACACAAATTTCCAGGAGAAGCAACTAAATTCCAGTAGATTAGATTTGCAGTTTTTTTTATCCGGTTTTGGTATTTAAGGTGCTGCGGTTGTCCCTGAACCGGGGTAGGCAACACCTGGCAACGCCTCTAAAGACTTGCCATGAATATTGAAGCAGGGTTTTAACAGGGTGGCTGCTCTGCCTATCCCCCAACTCAGAGGTGACGGCATCTGAGACTCCGCTGTTCCCGCACTTGGGCTGTGTGCCTGCCGTTGTCCCCGCAAGCCACGATGACAACTTTGCCAGAACATCAGTCTGTCGATGACTGCCGCAGAAGCCTACTGCTTCCCAGGTTGAAGCAGCTCGTAACCCTGAGAAGGGAGGGTTATATTCGGATTTACCTACTCCTAGATGGACTTGCCTGAAGAGGCTAAGCGGGCTCCATCTGCCCCGGTTTGAAATCAGAGTTTTCCTTCTCCTTACGTATTTCGAAGATTTCCAGGAGAAGTTGTAGACACACACATCAGGCTGAATAAACGTAGTTTTACCTTTAATTTTAAAACAGTGTAATATGGTACGTCAAATGTACATAGATAGATTAAAATTAGGCTGGCTTATCAGAACATCTCTTGAAGTGACTTTTAACTTCATATATACGTTTGAAATATTTACCACATGAACCACAGCAAAACTGTTTGTAGTCCGAGTGTATCAGCTGATGAGCTTTCAATTCACCTGCTGTATAGAAACGCTTTGGACATTCACTGCAAACATACGGCTTCACATCTTCATGTCGACGTAAATGTATCTTAAGGCTACCACTCTGGCTGAACTTCTTCTGACAAATGCGACATGTCAACCAAGTGCCTTCATTGTGTGACTTCAGCAGATGTGTCTTGAGATGGTAACGACTTGTGAAACGTTCTGAACAGTGTCTACATGAGTACGGCTTTGCACCAGTGTGAATATGAACATGACACTTCAGTTTAGTGTTTGTCTTAAACAGTTTCCCACAGTAAGGACAGTGATATGGTCTGCTGTTGCTATGTACACAACGCTTATGTGTTTGCAAGTTTGATGACAGGCTGAAACTTTTGTTACACAGTGAACACTTGTATGGTTTGTCACCCGTGTGGACTGTCATGTGACTGCTTAGACTTAGAGAGTGACTAAATGCCTTGTCACACACGCTACATTTGTACGGTTTTTCTCCCGTGTGGACTCTCACGTGACTGTGTAGATCACCAGACTGCCTAAATGCCTTGTCACACATGTGACATTTGTATGG
>Ga0209149_1002410_pt1 | contig 10471 bp, 5 predicted proteins | sample WorMetTyACAVOLI2_FD_187423 | JGI IMG/M metagenome (GOLD analysis project Ga0209149, IMG submission 187423) | Marine gutless worms symbiont microbial communities from Max Planck institute for Marine Microbiology, Germany - Olavius algarvensis... ...
ATAGGTCATGGCTAAAAACCGGCCCGGCCCGGCCCGACCCGGCCGTGGCATATAAACTTTGTCATATGTGGTTAAAAAGACTAAACTAAAACTGCAGCACTTGATATGATAACTCAACGTAGGCAAACATATGCGAGTCATGTGGATTTTGATTCATTTTCGGCTTTTATGTGTCTAATCGATCCAAAAAATTCTAAAGGGAAGTCTTCAGCATAATTAAAAGGAGCCAGTGTTTGGCTTTTAATGCATGCAGTGAAGTACCTACAGGCTGAATCTGTCATTATTATGATCATTGTACTGGTACTGTAAAGAAAAATATAGATCAATGTCAGGGCAATTTTTACGTGCCTCCACCAGGCCGGACCGGTTTTCAGGCTTGACCTCTGGAATAGTTTTTTTAATAGTGTTGTGTTCTGTTGATACACGAACACAGATTTGACAGGTTTTGGGATAACCATGAAATCAGATATGATTATACTGCTGAACTGACCTGAGCTGGAAGCAGATCTGTGTTATACGTGAAATAAATTTTAGTCCAATGCTATTCGTACTGGTCCGTACGGCCATTTGTACGGGTACGTATGATGAAAATGAAATTGTGAGGCTATTCGTATGGTTCCCTACTAACCCTAAGTATAACCATAACTGCAGCCCGTACTAACTTAAGGTGCCGTCTGCAGATGAACCATCATTCAAAAATTCATGACAATCTGTTGCGCTGTGGACAGAGAGAACAAGTAGCTCTGCTGTCGCAAAGAGTCCGTGCGATGCTTCGTGTCTGTCAGTAGTTAGCTTCAACATACCTGCAGCGCAGTTCTTTTATTACTATTTACTGCGGCTTCAGGTTTACTAGTGCATACAATTCTATTAAATTCTGTTTTGCTGTCTCCTATCGTCTCTGGTGGTGTCCGACCAAAATCCCCCGGACAAACACCCCGTAGGTCATAACCCCCCTTGTTTGCTGCTGTTCGTGGGTTGGTTGGGGTCAGGACCTTGCCTCGTGGGTCATATAGGGTCAGGAGTACGGATTAGTGTCAGTTTTCAACCAAAAATACCTGCCGGGTTTTGTCCTACGATGTCCTATGGCAGCAGAAAACAGGAGCTATGACCAAGGGGGTGGGGGGGGTTGACCTCCCTTCGTCTCCAGCGTACAACGTCGAGCCCATCACAAACACTTCGTCGTCATCTTGTGCGAACAACGGACGACGGATGCTGCGGTGAGTGCTCGACGCTTGCCGCCGTTCGTCAAGCACCTTTTGTCGCAGCTTTGTTTTTTACACTTCGCCACTCGTACAGTTGACAACACTGTAGACATGTATGCAGCGAAGCCAGATATTCGTCCAGAATTGTGTTTTTTACCTATCACACCTGCATTCCACACCCCGTTATGGGGGGTTCCCGTCGGAGTATCGCCACCCCATTTGGTATGGAAAAACTAGAATGGTGTGGCTACCCAATGGTGAAAAAATTTCGAAGATGTGTTTATTTGTTTTGACATGATCCACGAATGTGACAGACGGACGGACAGACAGACACCGCATCACGGCATAAGCCGCGCTTATGCATAACATCGCGCGGCAAAAATTACAGCAGACTTAGGCCTAAAACAGTATACTAGCGTTTGCGTATAATATCGTTGTGTAAGTGAACTTACCAATATCTGATATTGGTGCTGAATTTGTAGTAGCATCCATTTTTATCGCACGTCAGCACTCAGCACACTGACGTATGATATTGAATATTGATTTAGCAATTCTGTCCTTCCGTCTGTTAGTAACGTTCCGGTATCAGATTAAAACGGCTTAACATATTGTCACAGTTTTTCACTATACGGTAGCCCAATCATTCTAGTTTTATCGGCATCAAACATCTTCACAAACTTCCGACAGGGTCACCCCCTGTGGGGGCACTATATGCAGGTAGGGTATAAAAATTTCGCAATTTTCTACCAATAAGTCAATCAGTAATCAATCAAATATAATTTGTAATGCGCCATGTGTAGCTTAGCTAATCGTGGGCGCGGATAGCTAGCCTAGGCATCAAAGGCGACGCTGAACAAGTGTGCTTTTAATGTTGGCCAAAAAGTATCCAAGGTACTGCAGGATCGTAGCTTGTCAGGTAGACTGTTCCAGACACGTGGTGCTGACGAGTTGAAACCGCGTTGTGACAAGACGGTTCTGGTAGGATTAGTTTGAAAAAGCAGTTGTGATGACGAGCGAAGTGAACGAGTTCGTGTGTAGTGGTTTAGCAGGTCGAGAAGATATGTTGGTTGATGAAAGTATCGTATCTTGAATGTAGTTTTAGCGATTTTAAAGGTGACACGTTGTTTGATTGGGAGCCAATGTAGTTCTGCCAGAGCTGGTGTGATGTGCTCATACTTCCCCTTCCTCAGCACGACTCTTGCTAGGGTGTTTTGGACACATTGAAGCTTCTTGAAGTTAGATTCTGACATTCCAGTGAACAGTGCATTGCAGTAATCAAGACGAGACTGTATTATGCTGCATGCAACTGTTTTGGCTACGTCTTCAGGAAGTGATGCTCTGACTTGCCGTATGGCTCATATATGAAAGTAACAGTTCTTGCAGACAGCGGTGACATGCTGGTCAAATGACAGAGATCTGTCAAGGACAACTCCAAGACTTTTCAAAGTCGATGATGGTGTAATAATTGAGCCAGAGACCGAGATTGTATCAACATTAGTATGTGTGTCCTGCTGACGACTGGGCCTGAAGACTATTGCATCTGATTTGGTAGGATTTAGACAAAGTGAGTTATGGAGTAGCCACATGTGTACTGCACTAAGACAGTATTCCAATTCTGATAGTTTGTTAACGACATTTGTCTTATTGACAGCTATATACAGTATTACACCTGATTGTCATCAGCATACTGTTGATGATTCAAGTCAAACTGGCGTATGACAGCAGACAATGGTGCTATGTACCAGTAGCGTAGGCAGAATTTCAGAATGGGAGGGGTTAAGATCGAGGTGCTGAGGGAGGTGGGGTGTGGGGAGGGGGTGTCCCCCTCCCCACTGGGGAAGGGGTCTGGGGAGGGGGCTGTGCCCTCTCCCAAAAAAATTTAGCATTTTTTGCATTAAAATCACACGTCTGTGATGCACTCTGACACCCTTTTGAAGTAATTTTATTACTGGTTGAAAATGAACAACAGTGCACAAAATGGTTCATTTTGCAGTGTTACAGACAACCAAATATTGCTCACGGATCCAGGTCAAGACGCATTTTACATGCTAGCAATTGCACCCCCCAAATGGTTGGTTTTGTGCAAATTGTGCGAGTTAATTGTCCTTCGAGTCGTTAGAGAGAGCTTATAATATTTAATAACAGTAACTTTACGGCTGTGAAAAAACGGCTTCGATGCGAATGGGGGATTTGAACCCCCCAAACCCCCCCTCTGGCTACGCCACTGCTATGTACAGTGTGAAGAGCATGGGTCCAAATGACGAGCCCGGAGGAACTTTAACTGCTATGGCAGAAATTGCTGAATCAGACTGCCCGAATCTAACGAATGATTACGAGAATAAAGATATGACCGTATCCAGTCTAAAGCCGAGTCAGTCATTCCTAAACGGCCGAGTAACGTAGTATGGTCGCTATATCTCGCAGACGATACAAGGGAGCGCCATTGTTACTATAGAAGGCTAATAGGAAACCGCACCCAAGCTTTTGATGGCACCAGTTTCAATGACCTCTAACCCAGATTTCAAGGTCACAATATTATTCAACGTTAAATAACTTGAAAATGGTACAAGATAGAGCTATATTTACAATTGCCGACCATAGAAAGTCGTACATGGTCTATCGAACGGCGCCATTTTTAATGACCTTGAACGACCCTTAACCTGGTTTTCTAGGTCACGCCATTCTTTGACACTGAATATCTCACAAACGGCTACAGATACGCGTACGCTAAAATAGAATACGACGTACGTATCTTTCGACAAATAGAATACGCGTATGGATAACGTTTCGTGCAGTAACCTGAATTCAGCTATAAGACCTATCGGAAACGTAACGAGTGGAAGCACGTAACGGTGCTGCAAAGTGGTAAAAAGAACTGCCTTGTTCAATGCAACTATTGTGACAAACAATTCTGGAAACTGTTTACCTTCTTTGCACCTGTTTTAATTGAACTGCTACGTTGTAGCTGCAACGTATTCTATTCTTGTTTACTACGCTTGTTTACTACGCTAAAATAGAATACGTACGTATCTTTCAAAAAATAGAATACGTCCGCTACGTATCCTCGAGCCTTGGGTTAGATTGCACTGTAATACGGCAGTCAGTCGCATCAAATACGGCGTCGTCGGTGTGTGGTTTGGACGCGCACCTGCCAGTTATGACTCATGCGTAACGTTACTGAGGACGCGCGTCGTGTTCCTGATCAGGAAGTTTTTAGCGAGCTGTAGGCTTGAGTGCTGGCTAGAGTATACTACAGCGCTTAGCTTACAGTACTACGCTGCTGTTGCGTGGTCACTGCCAACAGACGTCGCTCGCTGGCTGAACGACTGCATCTTTGTCAGATGGCCCTCGCTAACGAGCGCGTGCTCTGCGTTCCCGGCGTAGTCGCATTGCCAAGTGTCTTTTATAATGCAGTGTATAGTAACCACCGTGGTAGCGCTGCGGAATGCGCGTTATTTGTCGGTGGTTAATTATCTTGTATAGCGTTTTGCGACTGTGAGTGTGGACGTCACGGCGACACTTTCTCACGTCGCTTTTTACGGACTGAATTTGATACGCTTAGTGTCGTGGAGCTCTGTCTTTGCCGCATTGACTTGTCGATTGTATACACTAACTGGAGACAGATCAGATTAGAATTACCGTCTACGTGTAGATGAAGTTCCGTCCTGAACGCCACATTTGATCTTTCTGTTTAGGTCTGTTACCTTTACACTGTAATGTCATGTAAGATGTGATTAACACCCACGACTGACCTGCCCCAGTGCCTCTGAAGCCAAGGCCTTAGGCGCTTTATAAATTGGCGTATTATTAAGCCGCCGCTCGCGACAGCGAGAGTGGCTTCATGCAACGGGCTTGTCCGTCTGTTTGTTTGTCTGTCTGTCGCCGAATTGCAAAAACGTGATTTTCTCAAAAACTAAGCAGTTTAGAGCTATGGTCTCCATTGACGACCTATAGGAAGTCGTACATGGGCTTTTCAAAGAACCCATTATTCGACCCCTAAAATCCAAGATGGCTGAGATCCGCCATCTTGAAAATCGACATGACGTCATTTTTTCTGCTGAGGGTGGTCCGATTTGGATGAAATTTCGCAGACTGTGCAGAATGACATGTCGACTGCGGTGATATGGTCAAAATCGAAAGCAGATGTATGGCGGACGTTAGGGCGAATTCCATGGCATGTCATCACCATGCAGGGTGCTGCCAATTGGTGAATTCACTGTTATGATTCCAGAGCCACATGCCACATTGCAGGATGCAGTCACCTGGCGAAATAAAAACACATGCCACGTTGCAGGGTGTAATAATTCCGTCCGCCATATTGAAAATCGTTTTTCGCCATATTTTATTTTTATTTTTGGTTTTTTAATGCAGTTTGGGCTTTGGCGAGCGGCAGCTTTCGTATCGTCTCCGATACACTTGTTATTATTATGTCCCTGTTTGTTGCATATTATGGTTTCTTACTTCTTGCTTTCGTGAAAATATTATTTCCACAATAGTTTCGATAGTAACAGCATGTTTAAAGTGGCAGCTGGAAAACTGTGAATGGTTTTAGTGATACTGCCAACATATTTAGTGTTAAAAAGTGTTAAAAGTAATGTTTGATAGATACGTGTGCATAGATGAGGATTAGTGTCAGTTTTCTCAGTGCAGCATTTATGCGTTGCCACCACATCGTTATTCTGATGGTATGTCACCCTCTCACGTGTCCCACCGTGTCCCTCACCCCCCCCCGGACAGAAACCCAATTGAAAACATCTTGCTTCCAGGGTTAGGTGTAAGGTTATGTTCGACGGTGGTCGTTCTGGGGGTTATTGTACCGGGGGAGGGGAGTTTTGTCCATGATTCGTCCTTCCCCAGCCACTGGACCTGACTTAGAAATCCAGGGTTGGACTTTTATGGTGTTGTATTGTAGGTCCATTAATTCTGAACAGTTCAAATCATTGCGCCATTACATGGAGTTAAATCAAATCAGCTGTCATGATAATTTACAAGATTTTCTGCCATTCTGGCTTTATGATGCTTAGATGCTGTGGTGTTGGGTGCTGAGGGAGGGAGAGCGGGCAGTAGCAGTGGCTGACTAGCTGATGAAGGCTTCATCAGTAATCAGCCCGTTAGCCTCTCTCCGCGTACTGCGTGTGGTACGGGTATGTAAATGCAGACTGCACAGCCAACCTGGCCATGTCGTCCAGGTGACAGGTGTACGGTGATACTTGTAAACTGAGCAGCGTGTGTCTGTGTGTTCATAGTGGTTAACGGGCGTTGCGGGATACGTATACGTATACGGATGATAAGTGTATGTGTTGAACGCATTGTTTGGCTTGCTGCTGAAACTGCTGACACGCGACAGACGGGAACTATATCTTAACCATTTAGAGTGCAAAGGTAATTATAGTGCCACATCGAATTATATGAAGTTGGCACACTGGCCGTTGATGGGTAGGCTGTTACATTTGGTACAGCGAGGAGGGGCCTGGACGGGCTGTGGACCCGCCCAGTCCCATCCTCGCTGTACCAGATGTAACAGCCCACCCGTCAACGGTCAGTGTACAATACCAATCACCGTATTGCTGTATAATTGCCCGTTGCACTGCGGTTTTAATGTGCCCATTAAAGGGTTAAGAGCCTGAGAACTGCAGCTGGTCATCATCTGAACGTAGAATAGAGACTAGTATGGAGTAAAGTAACTTTTCAAAACTTTCACTTGGCAAGCATAGAACAGTAAGGACAAAGTCATATTTTTGAACCACTGTAACAAGGACAGATTAAGTGAGTATCAGCGTATTACATTGTCATCATTAGTTGATAAATATTTGTATTATTATTTTTTGTGCATGTACAGGTACTATCCAGCTCACTGGTTGTGCTTTTTAAGATACTGGTGACAGCAACTAGCTTGGATAATTGACTTGTTTCAGTATGACATGGCTGTCAGTTGACCAAACACTGACTGATACAGAAGTCTCTGTTCCATTTGCAGCAGTTTCATTGACAGTTGTATGAACTGCTGTTAACAAACCCTTATATCATGTAAGTTTGCAGTAACGGAGATGTAGATGCTGCTGAGCAGTTTCACTGTGCCTGAAACATTGCCACTTAGTTATACAGCTTGCTGATGTGATATTGCCGTCAGTAACACGATTAGTTTTTTGACTTATTTCCATTCAGGTTTCACTAGAATGAGCAGAGTAGTGCAGAGTACTGTAGACCAGGCAGTGTCATCGTCATCGGGGTGGTTGCGACCTGCCAGCTGTGAAGAGGACCAGCAGGTGCTACAACATACGGCAGGGAAATCTGATGGTTGCTCGAGTGACGTGTTGACAGACACGGATAGCTACCAGACCGCAGATGACGACGACCAGCGTGTATCACCAGGACTGGATGATGCTGATGTTGACCCACTGACAGGTACTGTGCGGGCGACTGAACTTCGATGTCCCGCCGATCAACAGCAAGACAGCTCCGAAGAGGACGACATTGCGGATTGTCGGAAGCAAAGAGGTTGCCAGAGTGAGCCAGAGAAGCGCAGAAGAAGTTATCAGTTTGCAGTTGCTAAGTCCGGACGCTTAATACTCGACACAAATGACGATGACGTTGTCTGCGATTTGGACCCGGTCGAGTTTCATCACCGGCCGTTTTATAAATGTCGTGCAGGTAGCGATCGCCGTTCTGAGGACGTGCCTTGTGATCTTGACCCAAGAGAGTTCAGCCATCCCTCGATGCAGACAACACAGTCCACAATGGTGGATTCAAACATTGTTGTGAAGCACACCACTAGTACTATAGAAGATATTAAATCTATGACTGATGAACGTATGCAGTCTAACAGTGAAGTATTTGAAGATGATCCACGCAAAGGGCCATCTGAGGCACTAAGTCTTCTTTCCAAAGGACACAGTGAAGTGTGTGTCACAGAACGACACGAAAGCATTGTCGAAGGTAATGTGCTGCCAAGCATTGTCATTCTGTCTCCAACAGTAAAGACCTTCGTCACTGACCACCGGGAGTGGATTGTGCGTCAGTCTACTAAGCGGGCCATGTTTGATTTTTCACTTGTTGCGGATCAGTTGCCGTCATTTACAGCTGTTAGAAATGTTGACAAAATAAGCAATCAAACGTCAACATCATTTTTGTATGGAGACTCTCCAGAAGATGAGCAGTTTTCCACCAGACTTTCAAACACTGACAAGAACAAGGAGTCACTGCCAATTGTTGAAGCAGAGGTTCATGAATCAACTGAGTTAATATATGCCAGGTTGATTGAAACTGCTGCGTTGTGGGATCCTTTCGTGTATGACGATGCAAACCTTTCATCGTCACCAGAGAAAGTGTTTGAAGGAAGTGTTCCATTTCCTGACTATGATTCGTCTCCGTCGTCGTCTGAAGCTGAAGCTGATATTACAGCTGATGATGACATTTATTCTGACACAGCTCCATTTCGTGCTGACCGATCACCAACGCCAGACTATGACGTACTGTCTCCCATTTGTGAGCAAGACATGGAATTTCATTTTGATGACGACGAACAACCAGAGCCGGAATTGTCAGCAGAAGTTCACTCTCGTTTTACTGATGTTGAAGTTGGTGACGACGATGCTGCGACTTTGGAGCCTGCATTTACAAAGGTAGATGAAGATGAGAACACTGAAAATAAGCGAAAGGATGCTGACATTTCATATGCATCGGAGCTGACACAGACTGGTGAATTAACACAATGCAGCACAGGTTACTACGGTGCACAAGGGCAGTACAGTAGTGTCGTGGAATCTGCACCAGTAGTGATAGCAGCGAACAAACTAGGTATGTTGTCACAAAGTCAGTCAAAAGCACACACGTCAGCTGCAGACCAGTCAAGTCTTTATTCCTCTCTGGGATCGAGTTCTGACAAGAGAAGACGCACTGGAAAGCGGTCAGTTACACCATTTTGTAGCAAATGCGTTATTTGCATATACAGTTCATTGCTGTACTTGATAACTGACATTTTCTTTAATTTATGGTTTAAAATCTGATTCTCTAATTTCCATTTCTGTCAAATAGAAGTATATCTTCAGCACATAAAATACTGTGGGCTAGTACTACATTATTTTTAGGGACTTGACAAACAAATATGTTGTTAAATAAATTCTCGTACATTTGATATCACATTTCGTACAAAATTTCATACAAATTTATAATTTTAGTCCTTTTTTACAACAAATCGACACTTCTTAATTTATATATAAGTCAAATATTACTGTTTTCTGGCCATGTTTAGTATTTCTTAATGTTCTGTCCGATTTTTACTTAGCACCAGTTTCCAGCCAATCCAAGTTATACAACACACACAGTGCAAACAATGCAAGGTCTTGGAGAGTTTGCATTTGCTTTGAGCACTAACTGCATACAAATGGCACAAAACGGCAAAGAACATGCATTCCAGTGTATGCAAGAAAGTGTGCCACGTGCAAAATAAAAGTACACTACAACAATCTTACTTAAAATATGCAAGCAGATGTGCAAAGTACACAAACTAAGTGCTTGCAAGACCAAAATGCAGGAATAAAATTGGATTCTGTTTTCTATGCTGGCATTGCAGACGTCATCAGTCAACCAGTGGGAATCTTTGCTTATGCTGCACACATTTATGTATACGTGGCGTGACCCTGCGTGAAGTTGTGATTGTTTGCATTGGGTACCAGTAGACCTACGTGTGCTTGTTGGCTTTAAGCCTGTCAGCGAATTTCACTAATAAATTTCCTGTTGGCTGTTTTGATTTATTTTTTGCCAGAATGCAGAATTTGTGATTTCATTCATGAAGCTAAATTACGCGATTTTTTTCCTGTTTTCGTCCAAAACGAAATTGTTGGGTCACTAATTTTGTTGCCCACATTAGCGAGTTGTGACTGGTTTTCTAATTGTTTTGTAAATATAGACGAGTTAAACTTTCACGGAAGCATCAAACTCTGACAGGAGAAGATCACACGAAGCTTGCAACTGCTGCCGGTATGCCAGGTAATACACGAGTTGATCTGACTGTGATTGAATTCTGTTAGTTACCAGTGCATTACTGCATATTTCCGTATAATTAATAACGTACGTATATACATTTCATCTACAATTCGTTTTTAGCTGTGCACTGATAAAAGAAAAGAATTAATGGTGTTGTATTTTGTCATATTTAGGTCGACTTCCTAGAGTCGACCTAATAATATAGAGGGGAAAAATGTCCGTCCGTCCGTACGTCCGTCCGTCCACAAAAAGTTTCTTCAATTTGAATGAAATTTGGTATATAG
>Ga0209149_1002411_pt1 | contig 10471 bp, 7 predicted proteins | sample WorMetTyACAVOLI2_FD_187423 | JGI IMG/M metagenome (GOLD analysis project Ga0209149, IMG submission 187423) | Marine gutless worms symbiont microbial communities from Max Planck institute for Marine Microbiology, Germany - Olavius algarvensis... ...
ATTTGAGAAAGACAAGCTGACAGACCAGCTGCTTTCCCATTCTTGCTCGATGTGGTCGGACGAAAAGACCGCCGTGACTGAAAACCCTCTCAACTGGACAGGAGCTTGCTGGGCAACAGAAAACTAGCTCGTAGAATACCTTCAAAGGATGCAAAGCAGGGTTGATATTAAAGACTGACTTTATAGGCAAACTTTTAACTTTATTTTAGTAGTAGCTAGTAGTCGGGCCGTGAGTTTGATGGTGATGGCAAAAAATTGTTAATGCAGATCTCAAGGCCTGGACCTTCGAGGCCAAGGCCATAGGTCCCGAGGCCAAGGCCAAGACCATAAAAATTGGCTTCGAGGCGCCTCGAGGCCAATCCCTGGCCTCGAGGACTACATCACTGGAATTTATAATCACATCTTTGACTATCTCTTTCTGTTTTAAATTATATAGTGGCAGTGTATTTGCATCATTAACTGCCACTGGTTCGTCTGTTTCTTCATCTTCAAGCACACATGCCACTGACGCTGCTTGATTTATCTGTTGATTTTTACTTCCAACTCCGTTGGTGATTCTAGCTTCTTGTTTTCCTTTATCTATGTTGCGTAGAACGTCCTTTTGCTCATTTTCACGATGAAAATATCGCTTCAGCATGTTGATGTGATACGTTTTCAGTTTGCATGGGTTGATTTTAATCTTATAATCAACTTCTCCAACAGTACCCACAAGTTTGTATGGACAGCGCCAGGCCAAAATCAACTTGTTTTGCTCTGTGGGCAACAACAATAACACACTGTCCCCAACATGGAGCTTCCTTTCTCTGGTTCTCCGATTATAATACTTTTGGTTTCGAATCTGGACCTTTGACAGTTCATTTTTTGCTAACTCACAAGTCTCTTCAATTCTTTCACGCAGGTCTATTACATACTGATATGCTGTTTTGACCTCTGTATCTTCCTCTTCACTCACTCACTCACTGCTGCGCTTGACCAGCGAGGATTGTACCAACCTCCACAACGAGCGATCCTGCGCCGATGACCACAGCGAGTCGATTATGCACCCGTGATCTTCTTCCACCTGTTGTATCCAGGTCTTCCTTGGCTTCCAGTCGGGGGCAGGGCATCTCCCCTGTGAGAGGTTGACACAGTGCTGGAGGATATTGTGGGCTGGCACGTCTTGTGGTAGGCGGCAAACATGTCCTAGCAATGAGTGTCTTCTGTCGGCTATGATGAGGGGTAGATCCGTCAGCTTTGTCTGACTCCGAACGGAATCATTGGTGACAAAGTCATGCCACTTTATGTTCAGGATGCGTCGTTGTGCTTTCATGTGAAAAGCCTGCGATCGGGCCATGTCGGCTTTGGTCAGGGTCCACGTCTCAGATTCATGCAGCAAGATGGATTGAACAAGGGACGTGTTGAGTCTCAGTTACGTATTCAGACTGAGTCTCCTGTTTCTCCATACTCTGTCCAACTGGCCTACTATGGAATTAGCAAGACCGATGCGCCTGTGTACTTCAGGGGTGGATGAACTGCCGGATACGACATCTCAGCCAAGGTAAGTGAACTTGGTCACTGATGTTTTCTGCCAGTTACAGTGCAGGCCCATGGTGTTAGCGGCGGTCTCGTAGCTTAGCAGCACCTCCTCCCATTCTGCTGGATCAGCTGTGAATAGCACTGCATAGTCTGCATAATCAATGTCTGTGAACGTGGAGCTGCCGACCTGAATGCCAAGCTTACTACGGCAATGTCACATTAGCCAATCAATAGCACAGCAGAAAAGGGTCGGGGTCAGTATGCAACCCTGTTGCACGCCTGAAGAGGTGTGGAATGGCAAGGAGAATCCATTTGGCATACTGACCTTTGCAGTTGTGCCAGTGTGTAGATCACAAAGAAGATGCATCAAGAGTGGAGGAGTAACAGCTCCTTTGAGGGCCTTCCACAGTGCAGCTCGGTCCACAGAATCGAAAGCTGCCTTTACATCTATGTACGCTGCGTGGAGTGGTCGACTAAAGGCATAAAGTAGTTCAGATAGCAATCGGAGAGCAAGTATGGCATCGACTGTAGACCTGCGAGCAGTGAAGCCGAACTGTTGAGGATGCTTGTTCCGATTGTTCTGTCCAAATTCTTTTCAGCAAAGTCATTGGAGTACGGACTCTATACCCGTATAGTAATTCAAATGGTGTGAATCCTGTACTATCTTGTGGTGTGTCACACACTGCAAACATCATAGGACCAAGGTAACGATGCCAATCTTTTGATCTCTCTGCTGCTACCTTCTTCAACAAATTCTTGATGGTCTTATTGAAATTCTCAGTAATGCCATTTGCCATTGCATGGTAGGGAGTTGTAGTTGACTGTTTCCAATTGTGTCCAATGAATACCAAAATCACCTGCCGCTTTCAACATCATGCAATGACTCCTGATATTCTTGGCGCTTTGTGTGCCTGCAAGTGTTTCAAAGGCTTAATCACTTCTATTATGCCAATGTAAGCTGCTAGGCCTTGCTTCAGATTGCAAGACGTTTCGTGATATTATTCATTCTCATTTGTTAACCTCTCTGTATATTGTTTCCAAGTTTCCTTAATTCCGTTTTCATCAGCAACCTAAGCATTCTTCAAACAGTTGACACTTTTTATGTCCTGCTTTTCTTTTGCCATTTGTTTTGCTATTGTAAACAAGTATGGCACATTTATGGATGCCACAAGTAAGCCCCATTTCTAGTTTAGATTTCACAGGGAGGGGGAAGTTTTTCATGGGGGAGAAACATCTTGGACAGCCGTTTTCCATATGTCTTTGTATCGTTGCAGCTGCGTTGTCACCACTAGTAGCAGCACACACATGCCAGGAAGCCTATGTGTTGGCGACATGCAAATGAACAACATTATTTGCATATATTTGCAGAAACAACGATTATTCATTTCATTCTATCATCGTTTAAAGCCGTCCAAGGCTTCAAAAATTGGCCTCGAGCTTCTTATGACTAGAGTTTGTTAACTCTCGCATACTTTGTAATTTGTGAGTGGACAGTATTTTGCACTTGACAGCCATGCTGCATTTTTGCATCAAGTGTGGCCTTAGCCGTCATGCGTGTCTGTCTGTCTGTGTGTTTGTTGCATTCGTGAATTCTGTCGAAACGAATAATCGTATTGTCAAAAATTTTTTACCATCAGGTAGGCTGGTAGGCACACCATTCTAATTTTTCCGTACGAAACAGCATGGCGATATTCCGATGGGAACCCCCCTAATGGGGACATTGAATGCAGGTGTGCTAGGCAGAAATCGCGATTCTGGGCCAATATTTGGCTTCACTGTGTGCTGTGAACTGTTTCAGCGGCAAGTGCAATACACTTAGCTGTGACGGACCATGACAAGTTTATAACACTAGTCGCTGGTAAGTGATGGAGTTTGTTGATAGCGGGAAACAACGACGAAGTGTATGACAAGAAGCCTCAATGTTATGCCGAAGGCAACGTTACCGGTATGCAATGGTAAATCTGAAGCCTCAGTAACAATAATAAAAGACTCCGCACGAGTTATGATTTCGTTTGAGGCTAACTGTACCATGGGATATAAAGCATCACGTGGCCTCTCTGCAATAGCAGAGCTACTTGTACTGACTATTCTGATGATGTAGTTAGACAGTAATGAAAAGGTGAGTGTTGGTGGCTGTGTGTGTTTAGATCCTGATGATCCTGAATACTTGCGGCAGCTGCGTCGCCCAGCAGAGGTGAAGCAGGATGTGCGTCAGATGGAGGATCGTCAGCGCGTCCACCGTGTGCTCAACTCTAAGACTTTCCGCAGCGAGCTAGAGCGACTTGTTGACGAGCGTATCAAATCCGGGGAGCCTTGCCCGCCAAGTCTGATTGCACTGCAGCAGCAGATCAGTGGACTAAATCTGCCACAGTCGAGGCTCAAGCACGGTGCTCTTGTTATGCAAGGTAATTACCTTGAGTTTGTTCAGCTATAGGATGATGTGAAGAAGTTTGAATTCAAACATTTTTGGCTATTCGAAAATTGGGTACTTTTGTCATGTTTTTTTTAGCAATTTTGAATTTGTTTTCTAGAAGTCAGTAAAGCAACAACTTTGCCACAGTGTGTCACATATGAGGCCATTTTTGACTTAAGCTGGTTCTCAGTAAACCATAAATATGCCGTTTTCCTAGCAGTGAATTAATTTGTAACAAAACCCATTTCTTTTAATTGGCTTTTGCATGCAGAATATAAAAAATATATTTTATGTCAGTTTGGATTGAAATCCACATTTTCTTCTACACAGATTTGTAAGATGGAATTTTTATTCAACAGATGTGGATTTTGATGAGCTCCGTCACGTACTTACTGGGTTGTCTTATGATATTACACACAACTGCCGATATGGTCAGAGACCTAGAGGCATCACCTTGAATGCTTGTCTGCGAAGGAATAAATTGTGGAGTATGGTGACAGTCATTGACAGTATCACAGTATTACAGAATTGTGTTTAAAAAGAGACCTGCCTTCCTCAGTAATTTGCTATGAGTCATGCCTCTTCCAGCCTAGACTGGCCGGAGGCATAATGTTTTCTACGTGTAATGTGTCAAGTGGGATGTTATACCCTACAATACCATTTTAGAGAGGGACACGGACCAGTCCTGTCCTGTCCCGTTCCACTGGTTCCATTCCCATCCTGTTTCCGCAGGATCCAGTGAAAACGTAAATCATTCCCGTCCCGTCCCCCGGATTAGCAAACCATTCCAGCCGGTCCCGTTTCATCAGTACTGTTGGACAAACCGTCCATTCTTAAAGTAAACTTATAATGTAAACTATAAACTGCATTGATTGTGTCTGTAAATTAACTTCAGCATGATCGCTTAGTCAGCGGCGGACTGCTGCAAGGTGGGTTCAGTTGAAGTGGGTTGCAGTGCAGACTGCTGATTGTCGTCCTCATGCCACATATCAGATTATGCGTGAAGGTCGATCGATACTGCTGCTGTTGATGAGCGAGTGATCACAATTTAGATACGCACAAACTCTGCCTGTTTTCTGTAACCGTTTAAAAACTTATCTGCTGAATGTTTTCCCTCATAACTGTACTCCCATATTACTACTTTATCTCATATAGTGTTCTAGCGGTCTTAGTGATTTTGGGCACTCTAAATACGACTTTATGTAATGTAATGTAATGTGCGTATTGTGTATGCCATACGTGCGAAAGTGCTCTCTGTTGGACACCCCACGGTCGAGGATTGGCATACAGGCAGATAGCTGTTAGCTAGTCTGTCTAGCTAGTGTCTCGTACTTCAGTGCTATGACACTGTTGGTTGGGTCATCTGACCTGTAAAATCGTCTTTGAAATGACCTATAATGTGTCGAGTGGGACGTTAAACCCTACTATACCTATACCTATCTGTCTAGTGCCATGTGTCAACAGCAAATTAGTCACGGCTCATGCCAGGTGCCAGGCGAGTCCACCGTTTCACATGCACGTGACACGCTGTTCACATTCCTCGTGCGGATGCTTAAACGACGAATCTGTACCATCCGTGCGCCACCATCACAGATAGCAAACCGTTCCTGACCATTCCTGTCAGCATGAAAACCATTCCTGACCGTCCTGCGGGATTGGACTGAATCTAAATTCCATTACCGCAGATCCCGCGGGATTCCCGCAAAATGTCCCTCTTTATACCATTTTTACCTGGTCGTTTATTCGTGCATTTGTTAACAAACTTACGAATACGGTCTTTTGAAAACGAATGAACTGCTTTTGATGCAAATTAGCACAAGTGGTCTACATGGCACGGGCGTGAAACGGTCAACTTTGGGGGTCAGGAGTCCAAGATAAGTGTCATACGAGGCCGATGCCTCGTAGAGGCATCATTCTCCACGCTCTTTTTTGTTTGAGTAGCTTTTCTAGTTACAGCTGAAAGGTGCGTTTATTTATTGTGTACTATAGAGACGCTATGGATTTTTGCTGTGCTATTTATTCTTTGATATTTGTCAGTTAGTCAAATTCTGCTGAATGCTTTTCTAGACAGTTGTGAAAACCCACTTGTAACCTGTCATCTTGGCTTCAGCATATCTGTAATGATTTTTCACCTTTAGAACTTACATTGTTATTGTCTGTTGTGGCCAGCAAATGGACCAGTTATCCCAATTTCGAATTTCAAGAATGATGATGCAACTTTCAAGAGTGAAAAGTTGCTGCATTGTAAGCTGGCGTCATGTTATCGTCTTGTCGACATGTTTGGATGGGCTCAAGGCAGTCTAGGAATTATTACGGTATGCAGTGTCAGATAAAAGCAGTCTATGCATATGTATAAATTCATTTGTTTGCTAATTGCGTCTGTATGTCATCATAGAGTCCAATTCATTTCATTTTGGTGAAATAAATGTTTAAAACCAATTAGTGTTTATCACCTGCACAGCAACAGCATAGTGAGGTGGCATGCTTGTAGATGTAGAAGTGTCCATTTGTGGCTGGGTGCGATGCATGGGTTTATCTGTTTGTCAGTGTCACGATAACTCTTGAAGTGTTTGAGATATCATGGTGAAATTTTGATGGGAGCAAGATATGGTTAATAGCTTGGACGAGTTCAAAGATGGCTGCATTCTGACACACTGCGGCAGATGGGTGGTGATTTAATTTTTCGTATGTTCTAGCTACTTTGTCAAGGTTGCGTCTGTCATACTGTTGTTCTGTTATTCTGTGAGCAGGATAAAGCAGGAACGTGTTAACGGACAATGACTAAACATGGTAGGAATGGGCAAGGGGTGACCATGTAGAAGCAAAATTTTTGTGTCAGTCCGGATCTGAATGTGGATTTACGATCCTCAACACAGGCAGATACGCAATTTTACAATGTATTGTCACTCACCAGGGGGTGACACTGCAAGGGCATTATCAAATACAACATTTTAGACGACATTGACTCAGTCACCATAGGGCGACAACGCAATGGCCTTGGCACAGTTTGCACTCTGTGAGTGCTCTTGTTATGCTGTTTTTGTATACCAGGAACAGTAGATAGCAGAGTTCAAAGTTTGTCTAGCAGAGTCATTAACTGTGGAAAACATGAATTGTGTACTGCAGTAATGTGTGACTCATATTCACGTTGTGTTTAATTATGGCAGCAATATGTTTTTTAATACTTTGACACTGTTTGTTGAGTGTCTCACCACAGTACAGTACTGTAATCCTCAGAAGTTACTGCATGGAATCCAGCCTCATTACGCAAAAGCCGATATGTGATGGCCATATAGAGAGAAAGAGCATTGTAATTTAAATTGTTTTGATTTAACCCTTTGACTCCAACTGCAGGTTGACCACCCAAGTCTCAAGAGTGGATGAACCCACCATTGGCCTGAAACGCTATGGGAGTAAAAGGGTTAAATACTTATGGACACATTAAACATTTTGTTACTTACTTACTTAATTGTTTTACTTTGCACCAATGCTGTACATAGCGACCATTTTCATAATGTCATTGTTGTTTCTATTGGTTGTTTGCTGGTACAGGCTGCGATTGGTTCTGATTTGGAGCAGTACATTGCAGCTCCGGCAGGCATCCAGTTCCACGAAGTTACTGCTAGCTGCTTGGTGAAAGTTAACTCATCTGGGTCACTCGTAGACTCTGCGTCAATGTCTCTGGCTCCGACAAAGGCAACGTTCAGTCTCGCTGTGGCAATGCATGCTGCTCGTAATGATGTCAAGTCGGTTGTTTTTCTCTGCCACCCATCAGCTGTCAGCGTAAGTATCCTTATCCGTGTGGTTCTAGCTGATATTTGATGCATATGACCGAGAATCAGAAGAATGCCCATGATATGAAACCTGCATTTTCTGGAAAGGAAGAGGCCGAAGACGGTCGTCTTTGGCCTCTTCCTTTCCAGAAAATGCCTAACAGGTGAATGGCATTAACTTGGTGGGTACACATGGTCTACCGTATTTTCTCTATTAATTGGGACAGATTTTAATGATTATGTTCGTGACTGTCTGAAATTAGATGGGAAAAATAATTAGGAAAATCGCCATCAGTTGGTATCCAAATTATTAATTCGCAAGCGCAAGCACGGCAGTCACAGTGATCAGTGTTGATGCCATAATGCTATCACGCCGGCTGATCGCTTCGATGCCCCTGCACAGTTCACACATTGAAGCAATAACCAGACTGCATGCCTGCTGTCTCGCAGGGTCTCTTGGATGGTTTTGCAATGTTGTATGCTTACCGCTTCAGATTTACGTCAAAGCAGACTTCAAACGAACAGAGTGACATGCCGACATAGCAATCGGTCAGCAAGGCTGCCAAAGTGGTACAGTTGTTACAGTCGTTATGTCTATACTCGGCTGCAGCAGTTTATCTCGTACTAGTGCTGAGCTCGACCTTGGGTGACCACGAAAGACTGTGACAGCTGCCTTTGAAGTCGTTTGTGGGTGGTCTGTCGCTGGCATTGTCATTTACGACGTAATAACCATGTGCTGCTGTCAGTCTGTCTGTTGATGGCTTGTCGTCGATTTCCCTCAGCTAGACCAGCTCACCTGATGCGCTTCCAGGCACTTGACTCGTCGACTATGCGCCGACACTGTAGGGGCTCTGCGGTGAGGGGATGTTGATAACTTCTGTATCTGAATTATTAGAAATTGCTGTCCTAATTATTGAGAAAAAAAATAATAATTCCGTTTCAGCCAAAAAATCATGTCTGAATTATTAGAGAGTGTGAACTATTGGAGCGGAGATGGTAGTGGTTGAGCATCAGACTTGTAACTCAGAGGTTGTGAGTTCGTCTCTCACCCATTCCAGACAAGCAACCTTGCGAACTTATTGTGTGCTCAGGCTAACTCAGGTTCCTACAGTCAGTTGGACAGGAAATGAGTAATAGCTGTTGTAGGCTGTGGGGTAAAAGCCTAGTGTGGCTGATTGGGACAGTGGTAAGTTACCATGGATCCAGTTGTCTGTTACAGCATGGGTGGGCAATGGATTACCACATAATGCACTGCAGTACCCTTGGCTCACGCTACTCAGCTGCCACTTGTGAGGTTGTAAAGCGCTGCTGGTCATGAGTCTGACTCATGTAAGTGGCACTATAGCAAGTGTTGAGATACTGTCAGTTGTTGCTGGAGGACCAACTTGTCATCGTTTCTTGCTTGCATCAAATTTACGAATGTTTAGACAATTATTTGTTATGCATTATACAGCATAATTTCACAAATTGCAAATAACGCAGTGATATGAGTTCAATCACTAGGACTACATCTGTTCTCTTGCAGCTGATAGCTTACTGCATCTGGGAATAGGTGAACTGCTTTCCTGTTAAAATGAATATTTATTATACACATTATACACTAAAGTCTCACTTAAATAGTGATTGGTCAGCATTACACTGCATGCTGCAATGTTTTATTGTGTCACACAGGTGTTGGCGATGAGCTGTGGCTGCTATGAATGCAATGTTTGCATTGTGTCACATTGGTTGTTGGTGTTGGCAGTGATATGTGGCTGCTATGAATGCAGTGTTTGTGTTCTGTCACACAGGTGTCGGCAATGAGATGTGGTCTGCTGCCACTCTGCCATGATGCAATGGCGTTGGGTGAAGTGCCTTTCTGTGATGTGGATGGTGACCAACAGCAACTGAGTGCTGCCATCGGCTCATCAAACAAGGTCACTTTTATCTTGCTTTGATACTCTGGATTGAATGGGTGACAGGAATGGTATTCTGCCTGTAATAATAATAATAGTAATAATAATAGTAATAGTAATAATAATAATATTTCAGCACATCGCAGTCACCATCCAACGGTTTAACCCTGTGCTCTTTTGTGACCGTTTCCTTCCAGGCGATAACTTTGATTTCTAGCCACTCTAGCCTTTTGTTTTTAACTTTTGTTATTAGCCCTTGGGATCTTTACTTCCTAGGGCATAAAAAAGTAATAATAATAGTAAAAACAAGATAGATGACCTTAACAGGGCAACTTGAACGGTTGAAGTTTCTTCACACTGACAATGCTTTAGTCATCCTCAAAAACATTCTGGCCATACTTAAGTTGCTGTACCTGCTGAGGACGTCAGAATGTGCCGACAATCCACTGCTGAGAAAGTTTGACGACACGTTACGGTCTGCTCTTACCATAGTACTGACTGTAAATCTCAGTGACAACCAGTGGCTTCAAGCTTCATTGCCCGCTGGAGATGGTGAAGTCTGAATTCGGAGTGCGCAAATGCTGCAACCTTCCGCCTTTTGGGCATTATTATTATTATTATTAAACGAATATTATTAAAGTGTCATTAAGTAGCCTAAAGATTACTTCAAGAACACTTTTCAAAGTCAAAATACAAAACAAAATGCGATGTGCGCAGTTTGGAAAAATTAAGGGAATGATGTGGCAAAAAGATGCGTTTTCAGACGACGCTTGAAGGTGCCGAGTGTCTCAGACGCAGTGACGCTGGATGGCAAAGTGTTCCAGGCACGCGGCGCAGCGACGAAGAATGCGCAGTCACCAATCTTCGTACGTATA
>Ga0209149_1002412_pt1 | contig 10469 bp, 10 predicted proteins | sample WorMetTyACAVOLI2_FD_187423 | JGI IMG/M metagenome (GOLD analysis project Ga0209149, IMG submission 187423) | Marine gutless worms symbiont microbial communities from Max Planck institute for Marine Microbiology, Germany - Olavius algarvensis... ...
CACCTGACGTTTGTCACAGTTGCTGGAGTGAGCAGATCAAATCAAATTTCTCATAAAAAATGGATTTGTGAAAGGAATACAAAATACTGTGAAATAAGTTGAATAAAACTTTGAATCTGACAGCAGTTTGACACGCAACAAACATCAACAACAAATACAAATATTTGTAAAATAAATCAAAGAAGTAGTAGTAAATCAGACGTAACAAATGTCAATATCAATAACACATTCAGAGAGAATGCTGCACATCAAGTGCATGGATATCCTTTATTGGGATACAACCAGGAAAATATTGGGGTGACTGAGCTGCAGGAGAGGTATCCCCTATCCCTTTCTCGCAAGGAAGTTTGCAGAATCTTCTCCAGAAAATTTAACAAATCTAGGCATAAATTACAGCCATTGAAGACAAAATCTGAGACGAATAAAGCGATGTGAACAGTAGTACTATCAGCAAGTCGCAGTTAACTGCATGTTTTCTTACACTGTGCTGGGAAATTCCCAAATCAATCTCAACAGTCTACTAAGTTAAGATACTTCTGTCAGTTTTTTGGAAACGTTTGGTAAGATGGTAAAAAACACTCCCTGTGCATGTACCTCATCATAAGTGCCAGATACCACATGGGACATCATCAAGACAACATCATTATAGACACAGCATGGACGTGGGTTTACAATACGATCACAACAACCAACAATGAACTGACAATAAATAACTATAAACATACACAAAATGAATATAAAAAGTGTGAAGCAACACACAGCATCCCAATGACATGCTTTATGACAAAACGGACTAGTATATTAAGTACAGTGTTCATAAGTGCTCATTAGATTCTGATTACAAAATGCACGTAGGTGAGATACAACAGTATTTGTGACAAAGTGTTCAAGTGATACTAGTGTTTGGAATAGACATCTGGGCACTCGATTCAACATTCTTCTGTCTGGTACCCACTTCATATTACTACCCACACAAATCAGCTGTCTGTGAATGTGGCCATCACCAGACCACAGTAAACATCTACTAGCATAATGTGAAGGTGGTCTGTAAGGCTCGAGGATACGTAGCATACGTATTCTATTTTTGAACGATACGTACATATGCTAACGTATTCTGTTTTAGCGTATGTAAACAAGAATAGAATACGTTGCAACTACAACATGGTAGTTTAACTATAACAGTCAAAATGAAGGTAAACAGTTTCCAGAATTGTCGGTCACAACAGTTGCATTGAACAAAGCAGTTCTTTTTACCACTTTGTCACATTTCTAGGTGAATTCAGGTTTGCATACGAAACGTATCACATGCGTATTTTATTTTTCAAAAGATATGTACGTACGCTGACGTATGTATGCTAACGTATTCTATTTTAGCACACATGTATCCTCGAGCCATGGTGGTCTGCGATCAGTCCACGAGGTGTCACCTGCAAGATGCAACTTAGACTAATTCATCAGCGCTCGTACAACCTGTACAATGAACAACTACTACAATGAGGTACAAGTCAATACACAAGTACAGAAGTGTAAAATGTAAGACAATGACTCGGTTCCACATACTAGTACGGTATTACAAACTCAACATTTATACACGGCATCACACGGCCTCTCACCAGTCAGCAATTGCTTGGCCCCAAGCTGTGTAACAGTATACCTCACAACATCACTGCCATACCCTCACTACAGGGTAATATTGTATCGGATGCTATCACTGCATTTCCCTCACAACAGGTTAATAGTGTACCTGATGTGAAGGATATTTCTAGGTGAATTCAGGTTTGCGTACACACACAGTACGATACAGCCTTGATCTCTGCCATTCCCTCACTACATCATTCTGTTACGTGCTAAACACTTCATGTACAACATGACGCTATTTCTCTCACATCCAGTTATCCTTGAGTTTCTACACTTGTAATATACGGTACATACAACAATATAGTCAAAGTCCATTATATCGTAATTACAAAAGTTTGGAAATGTGAACCTGCCTTGATACATGCCGAGTACCTGGGTTCAAACCTGGAAATACGAGCAATCATCACACCACTTCACTACACAGAGGTATCAAATAAAAATGATGAAGAAATAAAAAAGTAATAAAATATCACAATACAACATCGGCAACATCAAACGTTCCACAAATATGGCGCACTGTCGTAGAGACGACGGCGAGAAATGTTTCGACATTCTCTGCGTGACAACATGTGACCTCGTGTTACTCAAGTTCCATTATCATTCACAACAGATGACATGCCAAAAATTTTGGGTGGGCCAAATATGTAACCTACGACGATATCCAGATAAGCATGTTTATGATTTACAGTTTCAAACAAGTTAAGCAGGAACATCAAAGACAGAACTCTTATGACACTGACGGCTAATTTACCATCACAATAAATAACTTAACAGCCTGAACTACAGCATCGTTTTGATCATCGTTTGAAGCAGAAACTCACACAGAGAATGTTTTGCATTACAGCATAAACACTGACTGGATGGAAATGACAGTTTCACACCGAGTCATATGACAACTGCATGTAAGTAAAAAAAAAAATTAAAAACATGCCGTATGTCAGCCTAGTAGGTGAATAGCAGGAGAAATTAGGCAAATCCTAGTTTTACCATTTATCCCTATGAATCCATATTCCTGGTAAACCCAGATGAACTATATCTAATTGCTCCAACGTATTAATATTAAGTTGAAGTTAACATCTGCGATCTAATAGCATGCGGTTATCTCTGAGGTACACCATTTTTCCTCTCCGATCCGATGGTGACATAACAAGCTCACAGTAGGGAGGCTGTTACTCAGACATACACAAATTTAAGTCACTGGGGCCTTAAAAATTGGGGAACATTTGGCAAATGTTATGGCAGTTGGAAAGTGCAGTGTGGGGCCCCCTCTGAACACACTTGCAGATAATTACAGGTACATGCCGTTGACGAGGTAGTCGGCATCATTAGAGCCTGCTGACAGATGACGATGTCGACGGGAAATTTTGCGCTGATGTCGGTAGTGACAGCCGATGTATGCTAGTGTCAGCGCAGTGATGATAATGCCAAGTGTCAGCGCGACAACGGCACCCTGAATCCCAGCTGTCGACCACAGCATCGCGCTGTGTGCTGCCTCGGCGCTTACTTGCACGTGCTTCCTGGCGGCAGCGTGGTGCGGCTTCTTCTGATCAGCCCGGTGCGACGACATCGATGACAGCTGCGGAGACGGTGTGGTCCTGGTGGATGAACTGGGAGACATTTCGGTTGATACAGAAGATGTAGTGATACTTCCATGTGTCGTCGTCAAGGTAGTGGGAGTTCTGACAGAGTGTTGATGTTGAGTCAAACTGGTCACTTTGACAGTTGTCACCTTCACATGTTGCACTCGCTTCACGGCTGAATCGCAGAACGCAACGGATCATAACTAACTCATACAATTGACTTCGATAATTCTGAAGTGACTCAAAGTGGGATGTGACTGTGCTGTCTAAAATCTGTATCTATCAAATGTGGTTTGCGAGTTCAAATCTGTACGGAAAGGATTTGCCAATAAAAATTTCAACAACATTCGCGTGCCAATGTAACATTGTGAAGTTCATCACCACCTAGCAATGAATGCTGAATATTTAGAACGTGTAGCGTAAAGGTTAGCTACATAGTACAGTGGGCAGAACGTCGGTCTTGGCCGGTGAACTTTCCCTGTCCTACGCTCGGCTTACAGCTGACAGATGAAAGCTTATGGGTAAAGCGTCCACTGTAGGCCAGCGACAGCCAACTAGGCCGACTCAGCCTTTCATCCTTCCGGGGTCAATAAAATGACTAGTAGCTCATGTAAAAGCGGGCTATGGAGGTAAACGACAGAACACGTGGTGAGAGGTGTGGTCTACCACCCGTGACTGAGTGCTCCTTGCCGTAGGCTGGAGTGTATGCTCGCCGATACCTCAAGACCATGTATTGGAGATAAGTGCCACTCCCAAAGCTGTAGGCTGTGAGACAGCTTACTAGCTAGATGGGTTCTTTGCCTTGCCTTGCCTTGTAGCGAAGGATTGGAATGTACAACTTATGGGCAGAGCAAGCAGTGGTCGACTGGTCGTTGTACCGGGCTGAATTCTGAGGTATAAACACTCGTGCAGCCATTACCTCAATGTTTACTGTTCAAAATTGATCAACATGAAACAAGAATTATGTGGGATTTCAGTGTTTCCAAGCATTTAATTGCATTAAAATTTGAACCCTCTTCAGTTCATAGCTTAACTTTTCTATGGATTTTGGATTTGAAACCTGCAAAGTCTGATAACATTCGAATGTGGTTGCAAAGTTTGTCAAACCCCAACGACAAGCTTTCAGTCTGATCCTGTTGACTGGAGAAGGACTCAGTGTGAGAACAGATATAAGACCAAAATAAACAGCTGATCTAATACCGAGACAACCGAGCATAACCGTAAAGTCACTGAAAAATGTCGAGAACTGAGCCGCAACTGTTTTTCTTTGCGATGTCTAATCGACAATTCAGTAGGGGTTTACATTTTTTGGACCACTCTGTACATTAATCTAAATGTAACGACAGCCGTTACATAAATGACTTGTAACAGTACTCTGGATGTTTGTAAACAGTACTCTGGATATTTGTAAACAGTACTCTGGATATTTGTAAACAGTACTCTGGGAAATTCCCAAGCAATCTCAACAGTCGTACAGTACATTTAAATCCTCAAAACATTCACAACAACATCAATGGCATTTTTGCAGCTAAAACCTAACAAAAGCTAGAAACAGGTGTCCCCTCTTTTTCAACATTGACTTTTCATGACCCTTCCATGACCAAAACTTATGCAAATCATAACTTATCGGCGTTGAATGAGTGACAGTTGTGGACCGTCAGCAACAGTCCATGACTGTCGGTAACAGAAAATCAGCCGCTTGTTCAAAGGTGTTGCCAGATGTCGCTGATTCAATGCATAGTTAATCACTGGTTGTACATTGCCGTTAACAGTTTGTGCAAGTAGTTATAAAAATTCCATGAGTTTAATTTACAATCATTTTCCATGACTGTCCCTGTATCCAAGTATACCAGCAGGCACATAGGCTGTCGCAAAGAGGCCATGCGAGCTTCGTGTCTGTCAGTAGTTAGCTTCGTTGCGTCAATAGTACAATACCTCGAGCACAGTTTTTTTTATTATCAGTTACTTCAGCTTAGGATTTACTAGCGCATACAATTAGATTCTGTTCTGTTGTCATCGGCGTAATGTCAAGCCTTGCTGTCATACATATGATCTATCATGATTGTGTATAGTGTGAGAGAGCGCTTGGTCGCTCTCGCACTGAAGAACCACGGAGACGGTGACTTTATCGCGCATGGCGCTTGGTGGTCGAATACCTGCAGTATACCAGCGATATAAGTGTCACAACTTGCGAGATGGTGGCCGTCGTCCACCGGCGACCATGTTTATGACACCTCACCTGTTGCAGCGTCACCAGCAGGCACATAGGCTCAGAATCACAATTTCTCCCTACCCCACCTGCATTCGATGCCCCAATTAGGGGGGTTCCCATCAGAATATTGCTATGCCGTTTGGCACGGAAAAGCTAGAATGGCATGGCTACCCGATGTTGAAGAAATTTTGATGATACGTTATTCGTTTTGACAAAACTCAAGAATGTGACAGAAGGACAGACAGACACTGCATGTCGACTTAGGCCGCACTTGCATAGCATTGCGTGGCAAAAACCCATCAATTATAAAAACAGGAAGCTAAGTATCAGTCTTGTATATACAGACACAACGCCTTAACTACATCGATACTTACTAGCACTGCTCGGGGTCACTGCAGCTTTTTGTCCACCGTGAGAGTGCTTGATGGTTTTCATTGCTGAAGATGGACGCTCAACTCCTTCACACAGTCAACACAAGTTATGAGTTTTGCTGTTACCTTGCAAAGCTACAAAGAGTTAATGAACACGTCACAATGCAACAAAGTTACAAACAACAGAACAAAGTTACAGGCACAGGCTACCAACAACAATTAACAACACGTCCCGTAAGTTCACAGTGACTGAAGCAGTTAGCTTCGCTCAGAACGAGCCACTCGAGGCTACTGGCTACTATGCACTCCTATAAAGATGACAACGACTATGATGGTGATGATGATGATGATGTAACTGACCTGGAGCCATGTTGTAGTAGTCATAGTCGACAGGTGCTTGTGGATCATACCCAGCAGCACGGCCAGGCGGTCCAGCCAGACCACCCCCATAGTAGTAGTCATCGGATGCTGGGTAGAACGAATCACCATAGAGAACGTCATGACCATCACCACCATACTGACTGTTGCTAGGATACTGACCGTTGCTAGGATACTGACTGTTGCTAGGATACCGCGATTGATCACTGACCAACCCAGCATGTCTTGAACCCTCATATGAAGATGCAGACTCAACACTGTGGCTGTATGAAGGTTTACCGTGAGATCTAAACTGACTGCCTTCGTGACTGTCATACCGGGAGCCAGGAGAGTTGTTGGAGAGAAACCCTCTCGTGTCAGTACCTCGGTCTCTGTTCTTCTCATCCATCCGGTTTCTCTCCCGGGCCTCGGTCAAGCCAGCTCTTATTCTTCCAGTTCCACCAATCCCACGACCAGCACCAGAAGAACTGTCGGACATTCCACCGTAGCTGCCAACAGGACGTGAATCATGACTTGGCAGCGATGAAGATGGCAGATGACCGGAAGAAGGCAAGTCAGACTGGACGGCGTGTGGCCTGGTGTCTGATTTGACATAATCCGTGTACTTTCCAGAGCTACTAAAGTCATACCGGTGCGGAGTGGACTTCTCCGGTGACAGCCAGCGACTGTCAGGAGGTCCAGCATCCGCGTGACCAAGATCTGGTTTCCTAAGTCTGTGAGTCTCATCCACAGTGCCATGATGACTGGTGTCTATAGGCTGCTTGTAGCTCTGATCTACTGGCGAAACCATGGACTTGTCAGCATCAACCTTACCAGATAGTGGCTTAGGACGTGCCGACTTGTGATAATCTTTGCTGTCTTTGATGCTGTTGTGACTATCCGTGTAACTCGCGTCGGGTTCCAGCTTCTGTCCAGACTCAGCAGCAGGATATTCCATGTGTGAACCGTCACCGAGCTTTGGCTCGTCACTGTTATCAACCATCGACGACAGCAGCAGATGTCCTCTCTCCGAGACAGCATCATCAGCCGCCGGTCTCCGTCCATCTACACTCGGCTTCACAACCTCCGCAAATTTCCGGTCAGTCGACACCTGTGGCCCTCGATGCTCCTCTGTCAGTCTTCCAACCGAGTTGCCAGCTTTTCCAACAGAATCATGTTCAGCTGCATTCCGAGAATCACTGATTTCGTTGTGCTTATAAGTTCTGATGGGAGTGTCACTGCCAGAAGTAAATGGCTGTCGTCTACTGCCAGCCTCCGTATCAGCAGCATCAACAGAGTCGGTCATTTGTTGAGCGTTATCTGCATCGCTCTTCTCATCACTGGCTGCCATGTGATTCCTGCTGTCAAATGCCACACGACTGTGACCATCGTTAACAACCGCAACACCTTTACTTTGTGATTTGTTGGAGAACTGATCAAGCACTGCAGGCTCGACTGTGTCGGCTGGCAAGACACTGTGTTCAGAGCTCTTCACTTCGTTATCATGTTGCCATGAATAGTGCGGAGATAAGCTGGACGCAGGTTCATCGTCGTGCCTGTCAACATCACTGCTGCTGTCTGATGGACAGTCTCTCTCATCAGAGCCATCTCGACACTGAACAATAGCGTTGCAGCGATCATACACAGCGATGCACTCCGACAGTGACGGATCGTCCTTGTTCACACACTCAAACTGAAATCGGTGACAGTCAGCGCCTAGCAACCAACACAACAATAGCTCCTAGCAACCAGTACATAGGCAATAGTTACCACCTAGCAACCACTGCAACATAGCTGTTACCTAGCAACCAGCACACAGGATGCAGCCATAGCATAGCAACCAACACAACAACAGCACCTAGCAACCAGCACACAGGTAGTAGTATAAAACAGTCAGTATCAAAAACCATAGACGTGAATGATCTGTGAACCACTGTTGGTCTCTGAAGCTTTTGATGTAACTATTAGTTGACAGAAGCAGCTAAAAGTGACACCCTACTGGGGCGACGTAATAATAGCAGTAATAATAATGGATACGGTTACATTGGAAGCTGGTGAACTCACGGCAGACAGCGGAGAGAGTGTGATATCCAGGTTGACAGACGCAGTAGCCTCGTAAACACTCCAAGTGCCGCTGCACTGCACAGTTGTCACTCGTCCGACATGCACCGTACAGCGACGACGGCTCTGTTCAGTGTTCACAACAACAGCGTCAAACGTACAGAGAAATTCCTCAATTACTGCTTGCACGAAGTGGAACGAATGGCGTTGTAACAGATTTCACAGCATTTACATTATTTGTACACTCGACACAGCCAGAATCCTTATCGGTCCCACACGGTCGACTGGTCAATATCGGATAAAAACACAGTTAAAACAACTCCACTGAAGTCATAATATCATAATATATCATAAATCAACTACCGTTGTATTAGTGTATTCTGCATATTCAGTCATAATTGTAGTATTCTAATCAATCAGTAACAATACAGCTCACGTTAGATGCCATGTATCTATCAGTCAGGGGCCGTCAAGTTGTTTACAAGTCACGTTTTAATAAATAAGTAAGCCTAATGTGTGCGTTGCATTTCAAAATCAGTCGCAACATGGTGCCACATTAGTGGCGCCACGTTGTGTTTTACTGAGGTAAATTCGGTAACTTATCGCAAATTACTGTTGGTAAAGGATTGTGTTAGAAGAAAGTGTTGTCGTAGGTATGTTAGTTTTATTTATTATCATCTTTCTAGACTATAGTACCATAGTGTGTTATCATATGAGTACTAGATCACAAGCTTAGAGTAGTCAGTAGAGCACTGGAGTGTGTGGGCTCAAATCCCAGCCCAGCACATCTCGGTCTAAGTGGTTAGGCATCGTTATGAAAAGACTGCAGGACCGATAAGGAAGTCTTTCCGTCGACACACACCTGTGACAATGTTGGTTGTAGTAGATGGCAGTGTTGTTGTAGTCAATGCTTCTCTAGATGATGGCACTGATGCCAGATTAGCAAGATCATCAGCATGTGTGTCAGCAATGTCGGTTACCATATGGAAAGATGAATAACCAGCGTGACTACTGAACGTACACACGCTGGGAGTGCCGCAGTTAAACAAATAGCATCCAAAGTTACTGTCCTGTACACATCACATACACATAGAGAAACATTTATAACATCTATTTTCAGCTTCAAAAGTCCAGAAAGCGATTGTGAAAACTGCTGGAGCAGCATTTTTACAGGCTGTATGGTCTTCCTGATTGAATGTCCAAACTCCACTTATTTGATTTTCCTGTTAATTTCTTTGTGTATGCACTGTAATGAGCGTGCCTTTATGGCAGCCAAATCTGGTTATGCATGAGCAGGATCACACAGCTAACCAATCACAATGGACCTTTGCGAACTGAATGTAACATACAACGATAAGTGCACTGTGTGGCACAGTGAACACTGAACCTATAATTATTGTTATTTTAATCACTATTTGCACACAACTCTGATAAATTACGTTATTTATATCGTTCGTGTGCACATCAAAAATAACCAAATAACTCATTGCTTATTGACCGTGTGTGTACTATTCGCACGGTAAACTAGAAGGGCACTCGGTAGAGCGCATGTACCTCCGACAAAGGTGTTCCCACAGCTCGCGGTGAATAAAACCATTTTAAGACCACACCTCGCTGCAGCAATAAACAATGGGCGGCCAATACCTATACGTGGAATTTTCCCAATGTAATAAGATTTTGTGTTGCAGCGCTTTTGCAATATGGGAGACAGCAATCCGGTTCTGGCATCCGGACTATAATACGGATCGGGCTCAAAAGTTAATCAGTTCGTCCATGTCCCGACATCTGTCGACACGCAACATTTAATTCAAATCCATGCATGCATTTTTGTGTAATCTTGCTAACAGACAGACAGACAGACAGACAAACGAACATGGGCAAAACATTTACCTCCTCCTTTGTCGGAGGTGCTTAGATTTATCCGGTAAAACTGAAGATCACCACCTAACAGGGATAGCGTTAGCCGATACCAACAAACGATATACCGTTGGAAAGGGCTCGCCAAATGCTCTTCAAACATGCACTCACTTCATTCATTCATTCGTTCAAACTTTAAGCAAGTTAAAAGTATAAAGCAGAGTGGAATAGAAACAATACTAGTTAACTAGTTTAGGGTAATGACAGGGCGGAAACCGCCTCTTACGAGATACAACAAATGTAAAACAAGTTATACAGTAATATAAGCAGTTACACACAGGAACGTTTAAGCCTACTGTAAAACAAAACGCAATGAACAAACACACACTTGAA
>Ga0209149_1002413_pt1 | contig 10469 bp, 9 predicted proteins | sample WorMetTyACAVOLI2_FD_187423 | JGI IMG/M metagenome (GOLD analysis project Ga0209149, IMG submission 187423) | Marine gutless worms symbiont microbial communities from Max Planck institute for Marine Microbiology, Germany - Olavius algarvensis... ...
TCATTGAAAATAATACCATTCGAAAGCTTGGGTACGGTTTTATATTCGCATTCCATAGTAACTATTGCTGCATCTTGTATCATTTCCGAGATAAAGCGAGATATTGGCCGAAAATCGCGATTTTTTTCATACCTCTTTGCATTCGACGCCCCAGATAGGGGATCCCCATCGGAGTATTGCCATACCGTTTAGTACGGAGAAACTAGAATGGTGTGGCTACCCGCTGGTGAAAAAGTTTGATTACGTGTTTAGCCATTTCGATAGAATACCGGCGTGTGACGGACGGACGGACAGACGGACAGACATTTTGCGACAGCATAGTCCGCGCTGTGCATAGCATCATGCGGTAAAAGCTAAAGAAGATACTACTGAGTGGCCTTTAACAGTTTTTAACGAAAATTTATAGAAAACGACCTGCCAGACGGAGTAGGAATATGTCGATCTGTCGTCAGCTGACGTCACGTTAAAGCATGACGCGTTGTCAAGCGTCAAACATGACGACACTGTGAAGTCATCGTACTCGTTAAACTCCGCCCACGAGACTGACGTGTTGTCACGTGACCCGTCATCTCCATATTGGCTCAAAACACTCAATAAGCTAATACTTCTGCTGCCGTCGTGAAGCGCGTTGTACCGGGCGGCCATGTTGTGACGTCACGTGATGACGTAACGAGCTGCTGGTTGGCGGCAAGTATCTGTCTAATCTGTGGACGGAGTGAAACGTTTTGTCGGCGGCGATAAGCGACGCATGCAGCGCACTTGCAGCACGACTGTAGAAAACACAGGACGTCAGCAGTCACGTTTCACCTACCGTTAATCAATACCACGTATATCAATTGTATCATAAACTTACAGCCTCCTATTGCATAATTTGATTGATTGATTTACGTCCGACAAAGGAGGAGGTACATGTTTTTGCCCGTGTTTGTTTGTTTGTCTGTCTGTCTGTTAGCATGATCACTAAAAACGCGTTCATGGATTTGGATGAAATGTTCTTGTCGACAGATGTCGGGACATGGACGAACTGATTAACTTTTGAAGTTTTGAGCCTGATTCGGATCATAGTCCGGATGCCAAAACCGGATTGCTTTCTCCGATATCGTAAGGCTACGGAACTTTGCAGCCTTCCCTAGGGTGCCAGCGAGCTGCGCTGCTACGCGGAATTTTAAGTCGGGATAATCCCACGTATACGTATTGGCGGCGCGCCGCTAGAGCGAGCCGTGGTTTTAAAATGGTTTTATTCACTGAGCCGTCGGAAGACCTTTGTCGGAGGTAAATGCGCTCTATCGAGTGCCCTTTATAGTTGACTGATCGAATACTTACGCGGAAGTTTACAAATTTTTGTACAATTACATGCGAACCTATGCACGATCTAAATACATCGCTAAAATCTACAGACACGCGGGGCTGTCTATTTGCTGCTGATAGTTTGGATCTATCTTCCTTTACTTTTACAATGTACACAGCGAGTCGCAGGAAAACAAGTGTAGGATGAGATGGTGCGTTGCGGTCGTTCAAAGTCATGGTCATCTGAACTGGCACCGAACGAAAGCTCGTGTGCGACTTTTTATTAGTCTTCCATTGTACGATATGCGTATTTTCTATCGTTTAAGAGATGTAAGGATCTCCGTTTTTGCCATTTTTACCATTCTCACCCCTGTCTCTTTTGTAGCCCTTGCAACGGAGTCCCCTGGGACCTAGGGTACCAGTAATTATTGTAGAGTCTCTCTGATTATCCGGTGGTGCAAACCCCGTGATCATACTGTCAGTAGTTTTGAGTCATTACAGCATGTGACGGACAAACAGACGGACGGACGGACGGACGGACAGTCACGCCACTTATCACTAACTCGAGCTCTATCATAGCTGAGCGCGACAAACAATGGAAAAAAATCGCCAAAGCAGGGGTGTGCAACGTCACGTTTTGGCGTGAACAGTGGTCAGATTTCATTATTCTCTATAGGCCTGAGTGGTCGTCTCTCAAATACTTTGACGCAACATTCCTGCTCCCTTTTCAAGGGCAACATCTCCGTCGCTGATTGTAAGCCTACTGATTAACCTACTCAAATCTATTAAAACTAATGGCGGCGTCGAATGCAGGTGTGTATAAAAAATCGTGATTATCGACGAATGTCTGGTCGATCACTGCCGAATGCTCACGCGTGATTACCATTTGGACGACCGGCTTAGCTTATCGCACGTGAGCCGACGACGACGACCCCGTGTGGGCGCAATAAACGATGTCCAGTCATGCATGGCACGGCCACGCATGACTGGACATAACGCAAGTCACCGAAGCTACGTCGAAGACAAGTTGTCGAAAAAAACCATTTTGGCCCCTTATTTGGAGACCCCTAAGATATCGCCATCAAAAGTGGAGAAAACCACGTATGGGACAGAGAGCTCTACCATCATACGCCGACCGGCGCGAGATACCTGTCCCCAGGCCAAATATATATATATATATATATTTTCCTTATAGGGGACTTCCTTGTGGACTATACCATATCATGCTATACATTTCTAGAAAGCTCTGATGGAGCTTATTTTAAGCTCTAATTGACATGTAACGCTGCAACTTACCGTTTTCGATATATTCGCATTTTTACAGGGTCAAAATTTTGGATTTTGGGGATCCTTTGGGGGTACCGCCCCAAAAGGGGGACTTTGTGTCCGGGACCGATATGTACCATCATGCAAATTTCACGCCGATCGGTGCCACCGTCGCCGAGATATCCGTAACCGAACATATTGGCCCTAGACAGATTATTACAACAGACTACATATCTGACTTCATATCTGGGCTGTTACGCACTTTGACGATAACAATCTTGAATTCATCGTTAACAGTAGACATTATTAAATCCTGTCAATCATACTTCAGTTTTCAATTGCCCAGTGCTGTTCTAAGCAAGCGTGTTGCAAAATTTGACATAAAATTTAAGAATCACCAGAATCAACTATTGTGATGATACTGTGATGTGTAAATATTCTCGAAAGAGTTGCCAGTATGTGTCACATTAATTCGTTGTTAGTTAAGTTTATTCTGTGACATTTTGTTTTCTTTTTAATACCAGTGTATGGTGAATAAATATGAATACATTACTCGATTAATCACAGCGTCGATGTGCGATGCACGTCTTGTGGTTTATATAGCTTGATGTGTGCTGTGAAATGACTAAGTGCGTGATAGTCGGTGTTCCATAATTAAGCAGTTTGTAGTCATCAACTGATCGGAATTGCGCGCGTCTGCTCCGCTCTTCGAGCACGCGTGATACTCCGCGTCAATGAGTCATCAACATTTTAAACTTATCCACTCCACGCCGCAACCTCCCTTCAACGACCGATGACGCCCCGTGTAAGCTGAACATTTTTGCCGCGCGATGCTCTAGCATCAAGCGCGGCCTTAGCCGTCATGCGGTGTCTGTATAGTGAATAAATCGGAATATTTATTGTGGGCGATTTCAATTATCCGGAAATCGATTATGAGGGTGAAGTCGTGGCAGCTGGAGATACTGGCCCGCCTACATTGTTTTTCAATAAGACACAAGAAGAACTCTGCCTTTTTCAACACATATCTGATGTAAAATGCAAGAGAAGAAAGCAGATCCTTCGTGGCTTTAAACGCAATCCAAAAAGGTTCTATGGTTACATGAGGAACATGCAGACGGTGAAAGATAACTTGACAGTATAATACTGAGAAAAGACGATGAAGAATTAACAACAACCGATCAACAAACAGCAGACTTGCTCTCAGCCTACTGCAAAGAAGTCTATACAACGGAAGATCTCGAAATTTTTCCGGTGGTCATGGGAAGAGATTTGAATTGGAAGGACACCGACCTGAACTTGTGCTTACCTTGTGCTTACCTTGTGTGGCCTTGTCTTGAGGTCAACCCGCATGACAAGGCCTAGGGTTCAGCGGACTAGTCCATGAAGAAACCCATCCTTGTGGATCTAATTTTATTCAATCTGTTTTAACTTTGGCGTCTTATTAGTCATGAAGAAGCTGCAGCAACTTAACTCCGACACATCTCCGGGCCCGGATGCTGTACATCCGCTGTTACTCAAGGAATGTGCAACCGTCTTGGTAGAACCGTTGTCGGTGATTTTCCAACAGTCATTTGAAATAGGAACACTGCCGGCTGATTGGAAGACGGCTAATATTGTACCGATTTCAAGCAAGGAGATCGAACAGACAAAGCAAATTATCGTCCAGTCTCCCTAACCTCTGTACCATGCAAGATAGAGGAGTCTACATGTATTATTAAAGAAAAGTTGACGAAGTTGTTAGATTCACATCAGTTACTCTGAAAAGAGCAACATTGCTTCCGTCGTAGTAGATCATGTCTTACTAATCTCTTGGAAACATTGGAGAACTGGACTAAAGCACTAGATGAAGGATTTGGACTAAACATAGTGTATCTTGACTATAGGAAAGCATTCGACAGTGTTCCACATCGAAGGCTGATTGAGAAACTTAAGGGTTTTGGAATCAATGGCAAACTGTTACAGTGGCTGGAGAGTTTCGATACATCAAGAACAAAGAGGGTTATGTTGAGGGGGAACCTTTTCAGAGATTGTGGAGGTGTTGAGTGGAGTTCTACAAGGACCGTTGCTCTTTCTGCTATTTGTGAACGAGTTGCCATCCTGGATTATAAGTGACATGAAGATGTTCGCAGATGACACGAAGGTCTGGTGCAGAATAAACAATAAAGACAGAAAAAAGACAGCAACACCCTACAAGAAGACCTAGATCGTCTACACCTGTGGTCGAACACTTGGCAGCTGAGGTTCAATGCAGATAAATGTAAAGTCATGCACATCGGGCACTCTTGTGGGACTAGGTACTATATGGAAGAGGAGCCTGCAAGGAAGGAACTGGAATCAGTACAAGAGGAGAGGGGGGACCTGGGTGTAACCATCACAGCAGATCTGAAGTCATCCAGTCAGTGCATCAAATCAGCGGCAACAGCAATAAGGGTGATAGGAATGGTGAGAACAAATTTCAGACATCTGGATATCGATGACTTCAGACTCATCTAGACTTAGGTTACATCCGGCCACACCTCGAGTTTTGCATCCAAGCCTGGTCTCCACATTTCGTCAAAAACATCGAAGTATTGGAAAGAGTCCAAATAGCAGCAACAAATCTAGTACCACAGTTGAGGAAGTGCCTGTCGGAGGTAATCTACAGTAAGTATAGGTCAGCGAAATCATATACAGCATGATCGCATAACCGCGCCTTGGCGGAGACAGCAAGAAAATCGTCTCCTTTCTTTCTTCTTTCTTTACGAGGTGGCACGTGCCCCCTTCGCGTACCAGTGCTGATGCCTGCTGCACGGGCTCCCCCAATGCACGACCTCAGGGGTGGGACAAGTGTAGTGTAGCGCGACACCATCAGGCTTGCCTGACGGTGTGTGTTAAGTGTAGATGCTGCGCGACCTCTCTCTTTCTGAGAGAGAGGTGTGTATAAGGGCTAAGGGAGGGAACAGGGGAGAAAATTGGAGAGATTTTGTGCCACGATATTTTAACCTGCTTGGCTTTATAACAACTGTTTCTCTGACAGCTAATACACACTGCATGACGGACGGCCTAACCCTAGCGTGCCTCGCGCCGTAGGCCCCGGAGCCTAGTTTAGTGAAGCATGCAAACAGGGCCATTAATGGCCTACCGGACCATGTGGTACGTTATCTGTTATCAGTGGTTCAAGCACTGACGAGCAGGGACTAATGACTGAGCGCCTCTAAACTCAGTATTAGCCAACGGTCACAGTGTAAAGAGGACACCGTCGAACCCTCTGTGCCTGCCGGAGAATTTAATCTCAAAGCATACGCCGCTATAACTTGACACAAATGATCCGGTCAGCCTGGGCCTCGAACCCAGACCGTCACAGTAGCCAGGCAGCGCGTACCGCGACGCTACCAATAGTGCCACCGGGGCAAGCCCAAGAACATCGTCACTGCGATAAGAAGCTGGCCCGCCTTTTGCTTGACTTTGGCGTCATACCATAGGTGTTGTCAACACAACGGACGACGGTTGTTACAAACAACTTACGACTGTCGCACTCTGTTGACAACAGCTGTGGTTTGACGCCATATTTGAACAAGACGCCATATTAATTTTGTTAATACTTGAACATATTTTATTTGAAACTAGAATATCTGCCCAAGTGGCGTTCGAGAGGATCCGAATGCGGCAACGGAATCAGCGATGCAAACTTTTATGTTGTGTTCCGTAGTAACCATACGTCTATTCTGGTTAGTTTTTGAGAGTGGACGGGCGACGGACGGACTACGGACGTTGGCACACATTGCGTGTCTCGCCCTTAAGGCGTGCCAGCGACGATAATGATAATATTAATAATTTCAATCTCTCGACAGTTATCAGTTATCAGTTATAAAATTTATTCAGCGCGCGCAAACTTCGTCCTAAAACGCAATCAGAGGCGCGACTAGACAAGGTGCTAGTTGTCTCTGTGGCGGCGGAAGTAGTATGTCTTGAGCTGTGACTTAAAGCACGAAAGTGTATTGCATTGACGCAGCTCATGTGGTAACCGATTCCAAACTCGTGGTCCAGCGACAAAGACCAAGTGAAGTGTCAGCATGAGGAACGGTTAACAAATCCATGTTGGATGAGCGCAGAGCTCGCAGTAGTGCGTACGGCTTTAACGTGTTATTCGGGTAAGAAGGAGTGCCCAATTTTACTGCTTTGAAGCACCGAGTATAGCTGTCTTAAATTCAATTCTGTGACGGACAGGTAGCCAGTGAAGGGAATGTAGTAGATCGGAACTCGGTGAGATCAGACGTTCTGTATCTTGCTAATTACAGATGTTCTGTCTGTAATAGAGAGTACAAACCTCCGTCAACGCCAAAATTAGAAACAAGCAGGGTAAATATCATGGCACAAGGTCTCTCCACTCCCGATCCCTCTCTTAGCCCTACACACCTCTCTATAAGGAGAGGTCGCGCAACTACTACACACTACACACACCATCAGGTTAGCCTGATGGTGTCGCGCAACACTACACTAGTCCCTTCCTGGGGTTGCGCATTGGGCCAGCCTGTGAGGCAGGCCTCAGCGCTGGCATGCGAAGGGAGCGTGTGCCACCCCAAATAAGAAAGAAAGAAAGAAAAGTGACTTAGCGAAATGGTCAATGACAAGTAGCATCGCGCGGCCTCTTTGCGACAGCTGAGCTTCTTGTTTTCTTCGTATTGTTGGCAAGTTGTAAGACACCGTGAGGAGGTTGACAACATCGTCGTCGTCGTGAAATTCAACGATTGACTGAGGCGGCAGTACAGTACATTAATAGTAGTACAGCTCGGCCGAGCCTCGGGAAAGAAACGGCAGGTTCTGAGTGCTATATATTGATAGTGCGGCCACGCTGTGTAGAAGCAAACAAAGCCGGCGGCACAACGCAGTCTCACGCCAACCGACCGAATCCTCAATACAATTTCGCATTAAAAATGAATGCTGTCATACAGTCATTCTGTGTAGGACTGCAGCCAGGTTGCAGGATGCGCAGCAGCGGGATGCTGGGGGGAATTATTGTCCGGTGGGAGTTGGGCAATGGATGTAGTTATGGAGCGCGGATGAGAGTTGGTCACGCCAGCAAGCGATCAGCACTGACTACCTCATAATGGTGATGATGATGATGATGATGATGGTGGTGATGACGTCGTGATGTTAAAGTTAGCATCGCAGCAAACTGACCAGTGACAGCAACTATGCTAATTCGGCGTTTTTGTACATCAGTACGCAAAAAAAATCCGGCTGCGTTTACGTACCACGTTTATTGCAAACGAGAAATATACAGAAGTATGTTTGTTAGTTCAGTATCAGCTATTTTATTGTATTTAGCGTAATCGTTTTAAATCGTTAGTAGAACGCACGTTAGCATTGTCCGACTATCTGTCTGTCTGTCTGTCTGTCTCGTGCAGTCGTGCTTGCTCGTAACTCAACAAGAGAAAATCGTAGACATTTGGAAGAAAGGTAAATGTATTGTGGATTTATATAGCGCCTAGTCGTGAAACCTCTAAGGCGCTCCGGCACAGATCACACGGTTTTACCTGCAAATTACACCATCCCTGCCTTTACCTGGTAAGCGTTCACCAGATGGCGCTACCATTGACTTGTGATAACCTTCGTCTAATTGCAACTTACTACTCATCTATGGATCCCAAAAGGATGAAAGGCTGAGTTGGCCTAGTTGGCTGACCTACAGCTGACGGTTTACCCACATAAGTGGTCACCTGTCGGCTGCAGGTCGAGCGCAGACAGGGAAAGTTCGCCGATCAAAGACCAGCGTTCTACCACTAGGACACGCAACCAAGAAACGGTTATTATTTCACATGTAACTCGCCTCGCAACTTTCATACTTAGGCCTACAGGTCAAAGATCAAGGTCACTAGGTCAAGGTCACTAGACAACGCAAAGATGAAACACCAGTGATAAGTACGGCAAATCAAAGGAAGATGATTTTCTGTACATTAACCCTTTAATGGGCACAGGGAATTATAGTGCACATCGAATAATATGAAGTTGGTACACTGGCCGTTGATGGGTGGGCTGTTACATTTGGTACAGCGAGGAGGGGCCTGGGCGGGCTGGGTGCACTATAATTCCCTGTGCCCATTAAAGGGAGACCGATGTTGCTGTATTAAATATGTCAAATTTTTGACCTTTTGCATCTCACAAGTGTATCGGAGACGATATGAAAGCCGCTGCTCGTCAAAGCCCAAGCTGCATTAAAAAAAACAAAAAATGGCGATAAACGATTTTCAATATGGCGGATGGAATTATTACACCCTGCAGTGCGGCACGATCATGACATTGATTTCGCCAGGTGACTGCACCCTGCAATGTGGCATGTGGCTCTGGAATCATGACAGTGAATTCACCAAGTAGCAGCACCCTGCAGTGTACGTGATACGTGGCTCTGTGATGACACGCCGTTGAATTATCCCGGTGGCAACACCCTGCAGTGTGACACATAGCTCTGGGATCATGACATTGAATTCGCCAGGTGGCAGCACCCTGCAATATGGCAGATGGCTCTGGGATAACATGCCATGGAATTCGCCCAAACGTCCACCATATTGAAATTCTACATCTGGTTTCGATTCGATTTTGACCATATCACCGCAGTCGACATGTCATTCTGCACCAGTCTGCGAAATTTTATCCAAATCGGACCACCCTCAGCAGAAAAAAATGACGTCATGTCGATTTTCAAGACGGCATATCTCAGCCATCTTAAATTTTATGGGTCCAATAATGGGTTCTTTGAAAAGCCCATGTACGACTTCCTATAGGTCGTCAATAGAGACCATAGCTGTAAATTGCTTAGTTTTTGAGAAAATCGTGTTTTTGCAATTTGGCGACCGACAGACAAACAAACAAACAGACAGACAAACAGACGAACAGATGGACACGTACGTTGCATGAAGCCGCTCTCGCTGTCGCGAGCGGCGGCTTAACAAGGTAGTGTAGCGATGTACTTAAGGTGCGACTGGAAATATAAGAGGGTCTTATGGCAAAGTTATTGCCGAGTCGAATAGTGAGAGAATTTTGGAAATAGGTCAACCAGGGTAGGCGATGGGTCACTTCGAGTGACCCATGACCCATGTGACCCACTAAATACTTGACCCATGACCCATATGACCCATGACCCATGGTAGAGCATTCTCGATGATGCTGTCAAAATGTGTTGGTGATTCATTGTGATAACGAAAGATCGGAAATAAAACACAAAAAAATCAAACATGCTCGGCTGAGTGATTATCACGCTTTGGAAATTGGGATGCCATCTGAAAGGTGAACATTATAATCAACTTCACGGCACCATAGCAGAGTATCATTGGGTTCAATGCAACATACTGGGACGGGACTGGTAACTACCACTTGTCATTACAAACATAATATATTCGACTATACGGTACTGCAACACATACGTTCCAAATATTGAAAAAATGATGGGTCATGGGTCAGCACCCACTGACCCATGACCCATCGAATAATGGCGACCCGTGACCCACCGACCCATCGCCTACCCTGCTTCATCGTGTGTTGGACGAACGGTTGTTTCGTGTATTAGAGGTCGAGGAGCGGAGCAGTTGACTGTATATCTGCTAGTTGGTTGTATATCTGCTCGTTGGTTGACGGCGATGTGTTTGAGTGTCTGCGTGAAGTAGTGCCGTTCAACGTTATTGTGGTCACTCTGCGTGAGTGTTGTGCTCCTCAGGCGAAGTTGTCGGTCGATTTAGACCTGACGTGTAGCAGCTGAGCGAGGCTGTGAGCTGTGCCCGATACGGCATGTAGGCATTTTATTGCCGAGTTGACAACAATACAATACAATACAATATAAATTTGTTTAGTCGGCGCCAATTATGTCACTCTAAGAAAGAATGAATCGGAGGCGCCAATGGATGACTGTCAATGACGTGGCGTGTAAACAGAGTTGAAGAGAT
>Ga0209149_1002414_pt1 | contig 10469 bp, 8 predicted proteins | sample WorMetTyACAVOLI2_FD_187423 | JGI IMG/M metagenome (GOLD analysis project Ga0209149, IMG submission 187423) | Marine gutless worms symbiont microbial communities from Max Planck institute for Marine Microbiology, Germany - Olavius algarvensis... ...
TTCTAGTCGAAAATGTCATATTTGGAATCGCCGACCCTGATTTGCCTATTCACTATGCAACTTTTATGGAGCTACGATGATGATTAAGGGTAGTTTACTCTTGAGCGCCCCCATTGTTAAGCATTTTCAGTCGAAAAAAGTGTCCAGTGTGTTTTGGGCCAAAATTTGACAGTTTTTGGGGATAAATAGGGGTTTAATATTAAATTTAAGTTTTATAACCCCGAAAAGGCACATCCTTGCGTGATTTCACTTCTAATGAGCTATCGCGTGTAAAAATCCATCAACCGGTCTGACCTGTACGCGAGTCTCAGAAAAAAAGGTATAAATAAATGAAAAAAGCACAAAAACGTTATATTCACCCATATGCCCAGAAGCCCCCAGTGGATGGATTTGTACCAAATTTGGTTTAGGGTGTCCTCCCGCGGACGTATTCAATTGTGCGGAATTTTGTTGTAGTCGGCTCATGGGTTTCGATTCTGTTAGGGGTCAAATTTCTCCATCTCCCACTGACTTGGCCGGTCGCCGTTAACACAGTGCTGGCGCTACCGCGCAGCCTGTGACAATGGACAACACTGTTAGTGCACGCATGTGCCTTGCTGTCCTGTTCTTTTGTCACTTTATTGTTATGTTATTGTTTCTTTTCAACGAAATAAATGGAGATGGAGTCTGCAAAATGTAACGTCATGACATAACGGTGATATTGCATGTTGAACAGTAATTAAAACCACCGGTGGGGCAGTGAAAAGACTGCATATACTGATCTGTAGTCTGTACTCGCAACATATAAGCTACTAAATTACGAATCAGCTGTACAGAACTGTAAAGTTCTACAGAAAAGACATAAAACAAATGAACATTTTTGTGAACAAACGAGGCAACTCTCTCGCAGCTGTACTGTCTCGACGAATGGTATGCGGCGGTTTGTCATTTTCTGTGATTTGCACTCTCTGTATCCGATATATTCGAGCTGGTCTCGAGGTGTCTGCTGCACGCAACACTGTCCGTGATCGTTATGGACTGCAGGTAGTAGTTTACATTAATGATTGTTTAGGTTTTGTTGTGTTGTTACTTCGTTTCCCGGTTTGTGAGAACGTATGTGTGTATAGCCTATCAGGCAGACAGTCGTGATTGGCCACGGCTCTCGGAACCAGAACATTTATTAAACTCTACAAAATAATAGGTTCCGAGTCCGACAACCGGAAATGCGTACGAGAACTCGAGAACATGGCCGTATTAATTAGATGCCAGAGGCGGCTCCAGAGGTAAAAGTTAGAGTGGGCTCTAGTCTACCTATCTCCTACTAAAGTAAAACATTTAAGTGAAGAACAACAAGACAAGTTTTTGACTGTTAATGCACATCATAGAAAACTGCTAGGCTAGCTGTAGGCCTATAATAAGGGAATTATCATTTTTAATAAACATATTTAATAAGGGAAAATTATTTATAGAAAATAGAAAACTGAGGTAACTTTTACAACTACATGTACAAAACAGATGAATTTTTTTTAGCTTCCTAGAGGTGAAGCAATCAATAATGTCATTGAAATTATTGTCGGTGAATGTCTCGGTGAATGTTCCGTCGTGGCTGAACCAGTCAGATGCTCTTCTACCATAGAGTTTCTAACCCATGTCTTCAACCGCCGAGGTGTCGACAAAGATCATTCACACGATGCAACAATCACTGGATATGTCACGAAGACCTTGAAAAGCCAATAGGCATAATGTATTGTATAAGGATAAAACTGTGGATCAGTCCCAGCAACTGCGTGACGTCACACTGAACTACTTCGTGCTGATTGGTGCATCAGTCACGAACTGGGTCGGTCAGAATGAAACTAGAACTTAGAATTAGTCGCAGCTTGTTGCAAGGCCATTGATGTCGCGATAATATTTTATTCAGGGATTTTAACAATTTGAAACAATTAGTTTCTTTGAATTTTTCTTAAGTAAATGTATTCTTATCCATTTTATTTTTCTTTCTTTATGAGTTAGAGGGGGGGGGCGATCTTCCCACTAGTTCCCAGCGCCTCCCATTGCCCTTGAAACCGCCAGCGATAGGCGATGTATTTGTGACTACATGCTGCAATTACTAAGGACGATGAAGACGTAGTGCACGTGGATATCAACGCAGCAGTTATATGACGGCGGAGATATTCACCCGTAGTACCCACACTGTCGGACAGGGTCAGGAGTATAGGTTAGCTCCAGTATGGGTTATCTCCAGGGGGGTGATATCTCCAGCAGGTTATCTCACGGAACCTGTATGGAGTCTGGACCGATCATTAACCGTCCACACGAGTGCTGCTCGCTGGCTGGCGTTGCTGCGCTGTTTTATTTCCAGTATTCCGCAGAGCGATGCGCGGTTTCTCTGCGACGGCCGTACGTGCATGCTTCGCTTGACGTTGGCCGTAAGAAGTATTGTTATACGCTTGCTAGTTGCTGCACGTGCAAAATATAGACCCTATTTTTAAAATATATTTTAGACGATCGTAATTGCAAGCTGCACAATTAGTAAATTATTTACCGATTTATATAACGCCATGTTTAAAATTAACACTACTAATTTCGGAAGTTATTTATCATTGTTAGTTAAGTGTTAGTTCGTGTTAGTTAGTTTAGTGCTGCTGTACCGATCACTGAATTGCTGTATAATGGTCCGTTGTTCTGCGGTTTTAATGTGCTCTTAAAGGGTTAAAATATAAAGAGCCACATTTTGGCGACATGAGGGTGTTGCTGCTGTATTCGCCAACGCGAGGATAGTAATCGGTGTCATGACGTTGTGATGATATCGCGGCGCGGCAACTCATGAGTCAGTTTGGAGTACTACTGCAACTCACTCCTTTGTGGCATGGCTGATGGACTGATTCGGTAAAGTCCGACCAACGGCAGAAAATCCGCAGAACGCAGTTCAGTGACTAGATAGAAGAGGAGTGGGGAGGATTATAACATAGACCGATGAAGATCGAGGATTGGCGTGAGAAAGACCGACGTCGCCAGACACAGCGTGGTGCAGCAGTATTTCTTCATTTACTGGCGCAGCAAAGTGGCATCGGACGGCAGTGCATTCAGTGAACATCAGGCTCGCCACATTTGATGACGATCGTGACGGCAACGATCTTGCCGTCGCGCGCTGTTTACATCATCAGACGGTGGAGCATTTAGTGAACATCAGGCTCGCCACATTTGATGACGATCGTGACGGCAACGATCTTTGTTTACATCATCAGACGGTGGAGCATTCAGCGAACATCAGGCTTACCACATTTGATGACGATCGTGACAGCAACGGTCTTGCCGTCGCGCGCTGTTTACATCATCAGACGGCGGAGCGTTTAGTGAACATCAGACTCATCACATTTGATGACGATCGTGACAGCAACGGTCTTCTGTCGTGCGCTGTTTACATCATCGGACGGCGGAGCATTCAGCGAACATCAGGCTCGCCACATTTGATGACGATCGTGACAGCAATGGTCTTCCGTCGCGCGCTGTTTACACCATCGGACGGCGGAGCATTCAGCGAACATCAGGCTCACCACATTTGATGACTATCGTGGCAGCAATGGTCTTCCGTCGCGCGCTATTTACATCATCGGACGGCGGAGCATTCAGCGAACATCAGGCTCGCCACATTTGATGACGATCGTGACAGCAACGGTTTTCCGTCGCGCGCTATTTACATCATCGGACGACGGAGCATTCAGCGAACATCAGGCTCACCACATTTGATGACGATCGTGACAGCAATGTCTTGCGGTCGCGCGCTGTTTACACCATCGGACGGCGGAGCATTCAGCGAACATCAGGCTCGCCACATTCGATGACGATCGTGACAGCAACGGTCTTACGTCGCGCGCTGTTTACGCGTACTGGCGTTGAATTAACCATGAGCGAGTCGGCGCCGCGCGTCGTCGCACGGTATACAACATTGAAATGAAAACCGTCATCGACGTTCGTTCTGATTACGCTCGACGACTTAGACGCTGTTGCAGCCGGCGTCGCAAGTGTGAACCGATCTTAAATGGTTGTCGCCGACACTTACCCGCGCCGGTTTATCGTAGCTGTTAACCTTAACGGCGACGGCTCTGCGCCCTAATAACATGTCAATCATGGCTACTTGACTTTATACATTAGACGTCGACGCTACGTCGCCGTAGAATCCATCGTCAGAAACAGTTTGATCCTGAAGATTTTTATTTCAGAATCGGTGTGCGTCAATTACATACAGCATTTTGTTTTCGAGTATTAGGAAAAATCTGATCCATTCGGTCATAGCTCGGTCAGTAGTGGTTTTGACTTAACAGTGCGATACTGGATGCAGTGAATTCATGATATTATAGGCCTAACTCACGCTGGAGATATTCTTCCTCGGAGGTTACCCCCAACAGATTACCTCACCCCATTTTGAGTGGTCCCAAATTATAAAGTGTGTCACGTGACCCTGCCCACGCCCCTTTGGGGACAAGTTATCTTTCGTAGGCTAGCTCTTGCTTGCACGATCCACCTACATATGCCAATTTGAAAACGGACACTAACCAGTACTCCTGACTTAACTGACCATCGAGGCGGATCCTGACCCTAACCGACACACGAGGCGGGGGATTTTTGGAAAACTGGTACTAACCCGTACTCCTGACCCTATGCCACTAGGAGGGTATTCTCCGCGGGGGGATAACATATATAGGGGGAGGGAGGATTTCTGCGCACCGGATGCATTACGCACGCACGCAATGACGAGTGGTCAGCGCAGTTTGCCAAACAGAAGAGTAATGAGAAAAGACTGAATATGACTGAGGATGAAAACCGATGCGACTTGAGCGTGATAAAACGTCGCAGTCGATAGAGGTCGTCTGGTGATCATCACAACCATCGAGAGAACTTTTTTCTCTCCAGTCCACAGCGTACCGACATCACGTTCGTTAACCCTTTAGAGCACAGAGGCAATTATATATAGTGTCACATCGAATGATATAAAGTTGGTACACTGGCCGCAGCGCGCCCAGGCCCCTCCTCGCTGTACCAAATGTAACAGTCCATCCATCAACGGCCAGTCACCGTATTGTATATATTTTTGGCACACTTATTACCAGGAGTATAGGCCATCGACAGGTATATTTAGTTTCCCACCTCACCTATTTCGTGCAGCTACTTTACCTTGGAAAACTGTCGAGAGCTAAATATCATAAATTTAGCCTTAAATTGCTGATTTTCTCAATGCTACAATACTAGGATACTAACTGCAAAATTGTCACCATATTATTTTGCTTACTTATTATACAACTTACGGTTTATAATAGAACAATAACAAGATTTATTGCAGACGATAACGTTGTTTATCAGTGAGTGAGACGTGATATACTGTTGGCTTCAGACAACAGCTGAGCACGACATCATTTGAAGCATGTGAGCTGGAGATCACGGTGAATTATTTTTCTGTATACACTTGAACAGAGAATGGCAGTTTCATGCGAAATCTAACTGGTTGACCGATGCCTTTTTGGCTTGTCCTCCTGATTGAGCACAAGGTTTTTCACTGCTACGCGACAAACGCGGTCTAACGCTGCCTGGAAGCAGGACAATTGTACCCGTCTTGTGGCTTCTCTTCAGCAGACTGTCGATGCTTCAAAGATTCCAACCCTTGTCGGGCAATTCGCTCAACAGCTTTCGTGCACCACACTGCTTTGACAGATATAGATTTTTAATCAGAATCACATCTTCCTGTGAAATTTTCATGATTTTGTTTAATTTTGCTGATATTTAGGTCTTGACAATTTCCCAAGGTAAAGTAGCTGCACGAAATAGGCGAGGTGGGAAAATGAAAACATCCGTCGATGGCCTGTACTCTTAGTAATAAGTGTGCCAAAAATCTTTGTAAACGGACAGTTCTACTTCAACTTATCATCAAAAACGTGGTCACATGTTTTTTGGAACACAGTGTATTATTGGTCCGTTGCTCTGGGTTTTTAATGTGCCTATAAAGGGTTAATTACTAAGCTGATGATTTCAGGCGGAACGATTTTAATTTTTCATTTATACGCCCATACGAAAGGATATTAGTTAACAAGGCCAAAGTAGTATCTTTTTCTGTTTAAGACGGTCTGTTTATGCGTCCCAGCCCAGTTCCTTCCTCACTGTACCAAATGTAACAGCCCACCCATCAACGGCCAGTGTACCAACTTCATATTATCCGATGTGGCACTATAATTTGGCATGGCAGTGAGGGAAGAACTCGTGACATTGTGCGTGAGGATGCGTGGGGATGCGTGTCAGGTCAAACAGTGCGTCCCGTGTCGTGGCAAGCATTCTCAAATGTTGAAATTTTTTTACACGGTGTCACGACTTGTCACGACAAAATAATCATGTCAACTCACGAACAGTTCATAAACTACGAGCAAACAAGGCGCATCTACTTAGTGACAAAGCGTGCCGATGAGTGCCGTGACGTGAACATTTTGCAATTCTAGCCACGGCCTGGCACGCACTTTCCGATATCCCCGCGATTTCTTCCCTCATTGGCGCGTGGCGTAAACCGTTTATGTGCAGGTGTCGGGGTCTCATACGCGTGCCACTAAAATGACACGATTTGGCACGCCAATTTCGGGGCATTGCGGGAACAAAATTCGTGCCAGTGTCACCTGAAACGCATCCCAACGCACACAGTCACTGGCACGCCAAATTGCGTGCTACTATACCGTTTGTAGTGTCAGCGTGAGGCTGCCATTAAAGTTACATTACAGTCAGGGTCACGATTAGGGTTAGGGAGGGTTCTGTCCGGTTGTCCTCGATTCTTCATTAACCCTTTTATGGGCTCATTACAACAGCAGAGCAACGGACCATTGTACATCAATACGATGATTGGTACACTGGCGATTGATGGGTGGGCTGTTACATTTGGTACAGCAAGGAGGGGTCTGGGTGGGGCCGCAGCCCGCCCAGGCCCCTCCTTGGTGTACCAAATGTAACAGCCCACCCATCGACGGCCAGTGTACCAATTTCATGCCATTCGATGTGGCACCACATGTATAATTGCCTATGCACACTAAAGGGTTAACTGATGATTGGGATGATAACGCTGTATGGTGGTGACTTCGTCGGCGACGACGACTGCTTAATTTAATGAAGGCACTGCCATCATGCCTTCCTGCAAACGTGTTATAATAGGCTGAATTATCGGCGTCCGGTTATCGTCCGACGAGTATGGTTTTTGTTTCCTACACATGTGGGTCTGCTCGTCCGTGTGCTAGTCTGTCCTTGGGCCTGTCCGTCTCTGGGTTTGTGCTTCTGTCTCCCAAAATGGCCCTATTTACTTCAAAGGTAAAGGTAGTTAGTTAGTTAGTCAACGAAGCTGATTAAGGTTGCATAATGTCAAAGACTGCTAGGACACCTCGTTGAGGCAGCGGTAAACGGTAAAGTGGATTATATGGCGCCTAGTCGTAAAACCTCTCTAAGGCGCTCAGGTATGGATCATACAGTTTTACCTGCAAATTACACATGCCTGCTTTTACCTCGTAAGCGTTCACCAGATGGCGCTACCACTTACTTGTGATAGCGTCCGTCTAATTGCATCAATCTACCCCGAAGGGATATAAGGCTGAGTTGGCCTAGTTGGCTGACCTAAAGCGGACGGTTCACCCACCAAACTGGTCACCCGTCAGCTGTAGGTCGAGCGCAGGACAGGAAAAGTTCGCCGGTCAAAGACCGACATTCTACTACTGCGCCAAGCAACCAGTTTCAAGTAATGACCGAATTGTTACATAGTGGCCATTTTGTTGCCCCATTGCATTTTTGACATTTAAAGGCCAATGGTCAAGGACGCGAAAGTGCCACACAGACGGACCGACACCGCATCATGGAATAGGTAGCACTATGCATAGCGTCGCGAGGCAAAAAAAATGAGACGTCGAGAGATGGGGCGGCTATCCGGTCCGTCAATGCCTGGGTCCGCCACTGCGGGCTACAGAAATGGAAATCACTGAGATACGGAAATGCGGCTAGTATTGGCAGTTTAGCGTGGACCAAGGGGCAAGTGACCGGGAGGGGGCGTTTGACTGGGGGCAGGTGACGGGGGACACTTGATCGGGGGGCAAATGACCTACCTTCGGCGTGGCGTAACAGTAGGGCGTCGGAATGTGGCGATCGAGCAGCACTTCTATACTAACGTCTCTTTAAACTGCTGCTAGCAAAGATTTAACGAAAAGACAAATTATTTTCAGATTTCCAGACTCATCATTCTCTCGGCTATAGGCCCCTATTGTCTGAAATTTTCACGTAAATAGACCGAATATTGACTAAGTTATGCCGTTTAAAGCTAGGTGGTCCGGTAATTATGCCTCACTGTGTATGGATTAACGTCAAGAGTGGCGAGTTTCCACGTACACAGAACAGTCGTTGGCTACTCGAATCTCGGATATGGCAACAAGCGTAGACTATTTATCAGCATCAGGCCTACAGCAGCTGTTCTACTGTGAAGCAGGACGAGTTTTGTGTAAAGTCGGTCAGTAGGTCAGTACCTATTGGTGACTCGCTTGGCACAGCTTGTGACCGATATACCCCCAGGACAAACCCCTTAAGTCATAACCCCTTCCATGCTGCCGTTGCGTGGGTCCGTTAGGGTCAGGACCCTGCCTCGTGGGTCGGATAGGGTCAGGAGTATGGGTTAGTGCCAGTTTTCACAAAATTTCCCGCCAGGTTCAGTCCTACTGCGGCAAAAAGGGTGTTACAAACGAGGGCGGTTTTGGTCCGCGGTTGTTGACCTGCTAACGGCACAGTTACGTCGACATTACGAGCATGCGTTCGTTTGATAACAACGCGCCAGAGCTGCTGCAGTGACATTCCAGGTCGCCGCAACGTTGTGTCTTCCATCAAGAGATTGTCCGATTGTCTGGCAGACCACGGCAGCGACAAGGCATTCCGAGCACCGTCAGAAGTAGGCCTATTACAGTCGGTCAAGTCGTGTACCTCCGGATTCCTGGCGCCGCGCGGAATTGTTCAGTAAGTATTAATAATATACACTACGTCCAAAACAAAAGGTCACTAAGCACAACAGTAGCCTGGTCACCGCGATGCGTTACGGTTTCTCATCGTTAATCTTCTTTTACTCATGAAAATATGCCATCGACGTAGTGAGCATCAGGTTTAGGATGTAGCTGATATCAGTCTATCACAGACATGATGCTCAGCTGTCGCAGGGAGGTCTCGCGACTGTCACTGTCGTTGAACCTTGACATGTAGCTTAGAGTCATTCAAGGTCATTAAAAATGGCACCATTTGATAGATCATATACGACTTACTATTAGTCTGCCATTGTAAGTATATCGTGACCTTAAAATCTGGGTTAGATGTCACTCAAGATCGTTGAAAATGGTATCTTTCGAAGACTTGGGCACGGTTTCCTATTCGCATTCCATAGCAACTGTGGCCGTATCTTTAGTTGTTTCGACACAATACACGAACGTGACAGACATCCAGCCAGACCCCGCACGACACCAAGAGCGGCGCTATGCAGCCTCGCTAGGCTACAGTCGCGCGGCAATACAATATTAAAATGATGCAGATTAGTTCACCTTCTTGCTGTTTGATCTTTCGCGTGAGCAAGATCGTTGGAACGTGTGTTTGCAAGATGGCCGCGTCACGGAGGTCAGAATTACGTCGTCGGAGTTCGAACGTTTCCAGTCTGTTCGTCGTCGTGCAAGTCGCCGTCTGTTTGACGATGTCACTGCGACCAGTGCGTGCTGCCGATGACGTCATGTCCGGTTCAGTCGCTGTCACCGTGGCAACGTCGTCGTCATCATCATCATCATCATCATCATCATCGGATTCATCAACGTCAACGTCGTCGTCGTCGACGTTGGATGCTGATCGGGGCCCGTACACTGAGTCGCCGTCTGTCGACAACTACGACGAGTACTACGACTACTACGACAACGACGAATACAACGACGATCACGATCTCTTTAGTGTCGACGACGACACTGACTACGACTACGTCGACGACGGCGGAGGGCCGTGGAACGCCGAGGAGTCGCGGATCGTCGAGGCAGGACGCCGCTCTGACGACGACGACAGCCTGTCAATACCACTCGGAGCCGCGTCACTGGTTTTTGTCTTCGACGTCACTGGGTCCATGCACGATGACCTCGTCCAGGTCATCGAAGGAGCTGCCAGGATCCTCGCTACGACTCTTGCGATGAGAGACAAGCCGCTCTATAACTACGTTCTTGTACCGTTCCACGATCCAGGCCAGTATAGATCACCCGCTTTCTTTATATACACCTCAGTAGGCACGACGCGATTTACACTCTATGTCAATTCGTTACAAACTGTTTTATGCCTACGAGCATCATTACTTTCAACAATATGATTAACAGGGCTGTCTATAGAATATTCAATGTATCAAGCAATAATGATATACATGAGATTCGACATTATTTGGGTTTATATGATGTCGAGTTGCTGTGTGATGAGAGACG
>Ga0209149_1002415_pt1 | contig 10466 bp, 11 predicted proteins | sample WorMetTyACAVOLI2_FD_187423 | JGI IMG/M metagenome (GOLD analysis project Ga0209149, IMG submission 187423) | Marine gutless worms symbiont microbial communities from Max Planck institute for Marine Microbiology, Germany - Olavius algarvensis... ...
CGTGGTCCGCATCATTTTTGAGGGGCTCCCGTAGCCCAACAGCCACTACCTACCAAGTTTGGTATTAAAGTTGTTACTGCAACTTACTATAGTTCAGACTGTAAGAAAGGCTTGTACTACCGTACAAGCCGTGATCAACCATACAAGCTGTTGTATAAGCTAATGTCCAGCGCATTATTCCGTAAAATTTGATGCATATATCTTCATCCAGTCCGGAGCTACTGACATTTTGTTTTATTTCATATAACCTAAAAATCCAAAATGGCGGCAGCCAACATCTTGTATTTTGAGGTTGTGAAGTTTGACCATTCCAGCGTGTAGACTGTGTGAAATTTGAGATCTGTACCAAATTTGGTTCAAATATCTGTTATAGTAACTGAGATCGACGCACTTACGCTTAAGACGTTCATTTGATGACGCTACGGGAATTAACTTCCGATTTCGACCTTTGGTCACGTGGTCATCTCTGCATGGCCGTGTTGCATCTTCACATAAAATTTGGTGCAGATATCTTTATCCAGTCCGTAGTTATTAACATTTTTCCGAAATTCAAGATGGCGGCCGCCGCCATCTTGGATTTTCAGGTTATGAGAATTTGGCCATTCCGATGTGTTGATAGTGTGGCATTTGTGTTCTGTACCAAATTGGGTTAAAATATATGCAATGGTTACTGAAATCAACGCACTTATGCTTCAAACGTTCATTTGATGACGTCACGCGAATTAACTTCCGGTTTCGACTTTTGGTCACGTCATATTCACATGGCCATTATGCATATTCCTGTAAAATTTGGTGCAGATATCTTTATCCAGTCCAGGGTTACTGACATTTTTCCGAAATTCAAGATGGCGGCCGCCGCCATCTTGGATTTTCAGATTATGTGAATTTGGCAATTCCGGTTTGTTGACAGTGTGGTATTTGTGTTCTGTACCAAATTGGGTTAAAATATATGCACTGGTTACTGAGATCGACGCACTTATGCTTCAGACGTTCATTTGATGACGTCACATGAAATAACTTCCGGTTTCAAATTTTGGTCACGTGGTCATCTGTGCATGGCCGTGATGCATCTTCCTGTAAAATTTGTTGCAGATATCTTTATCCAAAGCGGAGTTATTGACATTTTGCCGAAATTAAACATGGCGGCCGCCGCCATCTTGGATTTGTTGAGGGGAGCCATGGGACCACCCACGAAGGCACACTTGTGGTGCATACTCCCTGTTAAAATTTCGTCATGATCGGATCAGTAGTTTTCAAGTTATAAGAGTTTGAAATTTTTGTCATTTAGGCTTGAAAGTCCTATTCACACCCCCAAAATTTGAGTTTTTTGGGAGTTTTACCCCAAAAATTTAGGGGCACATCATTCAGACCCCCAAAAGGCACATCCATGCGTGATTTCACATCTAATTAGCTATCACGCGTAAAAATCCATCAACCGGTCTGACCTGTATGCGAGTCTCAGAAAAAAAGGTATAAATAAATAAAAAAAGCACTAAAACGTTATATTTCACCCATATGCCCAGAAGCCCCAAGTGGATGGATTTGTACCAAATTTGGTTTAGGGGGTCCCCTCGTGGACGTAATCAAATGTGCGGAATGTTGTTGCAGTCGGCTCATGGGTTTCGATTCTGTGAGGGGTCAAAATTCGCCATCTCCCATTGACTTGGCCGGTCACCGTTAACACAGTGCTGGCGCTACTGCGCAGCCTGTGATAATCAGTCACTACTAGCTCTGTCGTGTTTACAATGGATGTGTTTTGGTTTTTAAGTTTAAATCATAAACGTCTTCAAAGCACACGGAATGGAAGAACGGAATGGTACTGACGTGGATTGAGACAGGTTGAAACAGCTGTTTGAACAGCTGCACTTCCATGTTAAAGTGTTCAATGATGCAGATGACCTCCGTGCTGAGGAGATGCTGGTGAAGATTAAAAAGACAGCTGCAGAGACGGTCGATGGTGCAAAGCCGCAGTGCTTCATGTTGTTCATACCGAGTCATGGCAATAGAGCTGATAATGAACAATGCATGTTTGGAACAGACAGACATCATCTAACCAAGATGCGGATGATTAACGGAGTTGGATGTCTGTTGAAGTCTGAAGCAAGTTCATCAAATTGTGTTCCTTCAGTGTCGCCGAGGAGATGTTGTGGATATAATTGATCAGTTTGATCTGCCACAGAAACCAACGTGTGGTCATCAGTTGGTCTGCTACCCATGTCGATAAGGTTTTTCGAGCATTCGGAATAGAATTAGAGGCAGCAGATACGTGCAGATGGTAGTGAAGGTTTTCATGGAGGATGCACATAATTCTGACACTTTGAAGATGCTGACGCAAGGAGCTTGAACAGCTGATCTCGCAGACCAACAGGCATCAGAATGCTGGCTTTGGAAGTTACCTCAACAACAGTCTCTTTTTCTTTCCTGGCATCACTCATTAAGATTAGCTGTGTTAGCTGTGCTGCAGTTGCGAGTGCAGATCAGATTGGAATGATTTCTTTTTATGTCAGTTGATTCCACACTTTTCATCTTCTTGCAGTTGCTTACATGCGAAAATAGTGACATATCAATGTTAGATCTATACAATAGATATATTGTTGGACACGTTCTCATCATTTTCACCGCACTATCATTTTATTTTTTATATATTTATGTGTGTGGGAATAGTTGTGTATGTGTTTTATGTATGTACTCGTTTGTAAGATATGTTGTCAGTTGAGTTGGTTTATATTGCAATTTATCCAATTTCTGTGACATCAAACAGCTTCTGTGACTGATGACATCAGTTCATAAGTTTGAGTTATTTACATTTAGCTGCCAGCTACCAACCGCCTCCCCAGATGGCAGATAGGGGAACGACCTTCAGATATCGGGGTCAGCTGCGAACTAAGCGGACACTTGTTGTCTGATGAATAAGCAGTATCGGACCTGCAGTGGCAGTGTCATCAGAGCGTGGAGGTGGTAGTCGGGTGGCGCTGTCTACTGCCACTAAGTATCCACATGCTCTATGAAGACACTGTGACATGGCGAGTCTGAGCCGCCAAAAAAAGCTCATCAGCCACCGCTGCCTTGCAATCAGGTTCTTAACCAAAGGCTAGGGGAAGATCACCCAACAGAAAACCGAGGCCGGCAGTCGTCTTAGGGCGGATGCGGTGTGAACCCCGCGAACGGCCAGCTGTCTACCCTGCGTTTGTGTTGCGAGCTACCAGGGGAAGTTCCAGCTTAGAAGACCAGACGTCTTCATTTTCCACACGAGTGCACAGTTACTGAGACATCACAACGTCGTTCACGCTGCTCCTAGTGTTCGCACTTCAGGCGGCACGACCTGCAGTGGGAGACGTGAGGCTCCCAAGGTCGTCATCCAGCAAAGGCCTCACTCTTTACCGAGGAAGTCCCTCGTTTTACACAGGAAACAAGGCTTGAGGGTTTGCACGTTGAACACACAAACTCTCAATTCCACTGGAGCAGCTACGTTACTAGACCAGGAACTCCAGAGAAAGAACATCCAGGTGGCCGGTCTCCAAGAAGTAAGGTGGTTGGACAGTGGAGAGGTCAGTATTGGTGACACTGCATTTATCTGGTCAGGAAAGAATGATGGCAAACACCGGGAAAAAGTAGCACTTGCTGTTCAGAGGAAGCTGATGTCAGCATGCATCTCATTGACCCCCATCAATGAGCAACTGCTGCATGCTCAGTTCAGGCACACCGCCAGATTTCTGTCACTCATTGTTGCGTATGCTCCGTCAGAAAATGCAGATACACCAGATTTTGCTGCAAGAGAGGTACTTGGAAAACGTTTGTGTGCCAAGAAACCATGGATATCCCAGACTACTCTTGCTATTACCGATCAGCGCAGGCAAGCTATTCGAAGGGAAGATGTAGAGGAATACAGACGCCTGCCAGGGCCACGGAGAAGATCACTGAGGCATGATAAGCAGCAATGGATGGAGCACGTAGCGAGCACGGGTAAGAATCATCTCCTATGTGGCGAGATCAAAGATGCCTTTGCTTCATTTCGGCAACTGAAGCAGAAATGTGCAACTTCAGCCCCATTGAAGCGCTGGATGGGAAACTACTGTCCGACAAGGCATATGTTGCTGCAAGGTGGCAGGAACACTTCAGCACTTTACTAAATCGGCCTACACAGTCTCCTCCTGTTGCTCTGGTATCTAAAGCACAGGCATCCACGCCAGATTCCACCATTAATACCTTCCCTGCTACGATCACAGAGGTCTATAAAGCCATGAACAAGATCAAGGCAAGCAAGGCACCAGGAGTATGCAGTATCTATCCAGAGTACATCCAACGTGACTGAGTGTGTGCAGTTTCTTAACGGCACATCAGCACAAGACGGCTATTTAGTGCCATTCGAGGTTTATATGATGGATAGGATATGAAAATAACTTATAAGACGGTAAAACCTATGAAGTAAGATCAAGGCTATTAAGCTAGAATAAAAAACAAATAACAAACATTGATGTGAAAACATTAAAGTTGCTTATAAAAACGAGTTTCTTTAATAAAATCAATGTTTTTATGTGCTTCAATATTATCAAATAAATCTTTAATGTAAGAAGCAACAAAGCGTTTATTTCGTACATCTTTAAGATCAACACATTCAACCAGAATGTGTTTCACTGTTAGTGGGCACTGACAAGTAACACATTCAGGTAAGTCATCACCTGTGAGTAGGAAAGAATGCGTTAAACGAGTATGACCAATACGCAATCTATTTAGCAATACTGCATCACGGCGCGATGGTCATGTTTTCTGTTTGTAGTCACTTACAGTAGGTCTAATAGCATGTAATTTGTTTCCAGCGCAGCAGTTCCATACTTCCTGCCACTCGTCAAATATCACCTTAGTCATACGAGGATACATGCCTGTGGCAGGAAGCTTCATACGAGTGACAGGTAAGGAGAATGCCGATTTTACAGTTGGAAAACAGTGATGCCCTACACACCCTGCACAAAATAGTCACTCAAGTCTGGAAAGACAAAGTGGTTCCTGAGGAATGGCACCAGGGCATCATAATCCCTCTGTATAAAGGAAAAGGATCCAAGTCGGACTGCAGCAATTATAGAGGGATAATTCTGTTTTCCATGCTGGGCAAGGTGTTTGCATCATCCTTGCAATAATCAAACCAACATTGTTGTCACACATGCTTCCTCAGCAAAGCGGATTCACGCCTGGTCGCTCTACGTGTGATCGCATAGCAACCTTGTGTAACACTGCATAACGGAGGCAGGATTCGGCCACCCAACTTTTGCAGGATTTGTTGGATCACCGTGCTGCATTTGACTCTCTTAGCTGACCTGCGTTGTGGCTACTCCTGACAAGGCTTGGTATCCCGGATAAGATTGTGAGACTCTTTAGAGTGCTGTACGACAACTCTGTTAGTTGTGTTCGGACAGGTGGGACTCACAGCTCATGGTTTACAATCAAGGCTGGTGTTCGCCAGGGCTGTGTGCTGGCCCCATATTCATCTGCCACAGGCATGGATTGGTTGCTGGACAGGACTGTTGAATCTTGCTCGATTGGTGTGGCGTTTGGCTAGAGCTCCTTCACTGATCTGGATTTTGCTGAACTGCTAGAGCTTCTTGTTCCCATATTGGAGACAACTGCAAGTGAGGTAGCATCCCTAGCCGCTGAAGTGCCATCACTCGTGCTGCGATGCAGAGCTTAGAAAATCAGATTTGGAGGTCATGGCTCGCCACCTCAACGAAGTTGAAGCTGTACAACGTGCATCTTACAATATTCCTGTATGGTTCGGACTGCTTGGCGATATCTAAGACGGACACACGTAAGATCGATGCACTCGACCAGTGGCATCTGCATATGCTGATTGGCATCAAATGGTACCAAACTCACTGCTATAATCCAGTCACGCCAGCTTACCCTGTTTGGGCATATTATGCGCATGGACGACAACACAGATGCCAAGAGATCCTGTTAGCCTCACCTCCGGCAGACTGGAGAAGACAACCACGTCGTCCCCACATCACGTGGCTCAGCACCGTCCAACAGGATCTGAAACAACACCACCTTACGCTCCCCGAAGCAGCAGATTTGGCTCAGAACCGCCCTCTGTGGAGGATGATGTCGATATATCTTAGAGTTGCATGCCAGAAACGACGACGATGACTACTAGACAGCTGAATGATAGAAGTTTTATTAGCACAAAGCACAAACTGCAGACTACTTAACAGAGACAACTGCTTGTCATCAGACACATGATGAGTGTAAGTCTTAGTACCTCGTAGACAGTCCTTGCAGTAGACATCTGCAACATGTTGTACTTCGCTTGTATCAACGTAAAAAAGCCAAATGTCGTTCAAGTGGTCACGATTACGTTCCCCAGCGAATATGTATAAACAACGCTGTGCCTGTAAATCAACAAAATCCAGGCGTCATTCCTCAGCTTCGTTCAATGCTGTGATAATTCAACGAGAACATGCAGCAAGTACTCACTCCCTCAAACAACGTTCGGCTGTTACTTACTTCTCAATGTCATCAGATCTACTATGTAAGCTAGTACCAGCTGAGAAGTTGCAAAACTACTTATTACAGCATTCTGACGGGCGTCCCAAAATTAGCGAGAATCCGTAAACACACTGTTGTAAAAATGTTGAACACTGTTAACAGGTAGTGTTGAAAAGATTCATTCAGTTGGTACAATCAATAATCTAAAAACTTCTTACTCTACACAACTGAAGTATGTTACCTAACAACGTTTTGATGTCCGTCAGACATCTTGATTACGTCTTAACTGTTTACAGCTCGATGGAGCACGTGACCTGGAGTCAGCCATCACAGACCATGCCGTGGAAGAAAACCACGTCATCGACTGGGACAAGGCAAAAGTGGTTGACAGAGAGGTACAGCGACAAACCAGATGGATAAGAGAGGCACTTTGGATCAGGAAGACACCGCTATGCATAAATCGGGACGGAGGATCCTACCAACTCAGCCACACTTGGGACCAGGTGATTTCCAGGTCATGTGCTCCATCGAGCTGTAAACAGTCAAGACGTGATCAAGATGTCCGACGGACATCGAAACGTTGTCGTTAGGTAACATAGTTCAGTTGTGTAGAGTAAGAAGTTTTTAGATTACTACTGTTAACAGATCGTACAGACAATCACTCTGTGCAAAAAGATATTCTGCTTCCCCGGCATCAACACTGTACTCACCTAACTTTGCAACATCCTCCACAGCATCATACAGATAAACATCTAACTTTACTCAAAATGAATGACAGCAGTTCACATCAGCTTACATCAGCCTAATTATTACAGCAGGAAGTCCGCATGCAAGCATCAACAGTAGACATGTCAGTTATGCTACCACGTATGGTTGGCCTACAGGCAAGCCTGCAGACAAGTACAATACGCCGATTGATGTAAGCAGCAAAAAATTAGCATCATAACGACCTCACCACAGACAGTACAGTTAATGTGTGGTGGGAAATCTGTTCTCGCATGACGATTAATTAATATTCAACTTACTAGTTAACTCTTTTGGTGCTGAATAATTTTTTTTTAATTTTTGCCTAGTGCTGAATATATTTTTATATTTGACTGTCATTTTGCCTAGGTGACTTTTGTCGATGGCTACTGAACGTTACAGCACTCAACCCCTTATGTCGACTTCGGTCGACATCAGCACCAAAAGAGTTAAACATGAGAATTCCATCACACACATAGTGCATGCTGCTACATACGGGATCAAAGATCATTGACTGGCCAAGCTTCGGCTGCGGTTCCAGCTGATTGTCTCTGAGCTTAGTCCAAGTGTTTGTCGGGATGTGATAGCTGTAGAGTCCACTCAGTATTGGCGACGACTCACTTGCCCGCTCTGCACTTGCCGAGCTTGGAGACACCACACCACTGCTACACACAACACACCCGGTTCTCACATACACACTTCACACACATAACTCTGTCATCTGTTCATCACCAAACAACTCACAAATCCAGTTAAGTTGCAGCGCAGTTCTCTCTTCTATAGAGCAAATTCTGTCATCTCTTCCAACTCACTGGCAACACCATAATCAGCTATGATGCTAAGATGCAATAAGCTGTGAAGTAAGAAGAGATGTTGGTTGGTTGGTTGGTAAGTTGATTAATATAGCACCTCACACTCAAGGTGCTCAGGTATGGATCACACAGTTTTACCTGCAAATTACACGATACCTAACTCTACCTCGTAAGCATTCGCCAGATGGTGCCACCACCAACTGTAGTGACAGACAACAAACTGCAGCTTACTACTACTACTATAAGTGGTCACCTGTCGTATGTAGGTCGAGCACAAAACAGGGAAAGTTCGCCAGTCAAAGACAGATGTTCTACCGCGCTGCCAACTAGTCAGAACAAATATCGAGCAGCATTAGAAACTGCAGACTTTTAATGTATAGTATATCTTCCTACTTGCAACTCCTCCCCGACTTCTACCAGCTTCTGTAGCAGACTAAAGAGTGAACTGTACAATACAGTACACAGCACACACACTCACGATAGGTGCCTGTAAGAGGTGGCACACACAAATATCCTTACTGGCTGTTTGATGTATATCATTAACGAGAATGTGCACGTACCTGATGATCTGTCGGCCACCAAACACATACAGAGTCTGCTGTTCAACATCAATAGCCAAGTGGTGATCAAACAGTAAACAAGGTCCGCCCATAGCTGCTGTGTCATCGGTTATCAACGTCCATTTATCCACCTCCAACTCATAGACGTAGAAGTCACTCTACAGCATTACACTAATGAATACACCACAATGATACAGTGCATGCATGTAAATACAACAACACTAACACAAGACTGTGTGTGCTCAGAGAGCGTAAACCTCCGCCAATGCAAAAATTTCAACCAAAGTGATCCAGGATTTGAATCTAGATTGCCAGATGAATCCGGATCTGGATCGGGATGTCTGCCGGATCTCTCCCAAAATGTTGTGGATTCATTACCTTGTCGGTGTCAATCATTTCGCAAAGTTTCATAAAAATTGTCCAATTACTGTATGAGAAACGCTAATATATCTACAAAAATCCCCTATTCCGCAATAGGGAGATAACTGAAAAAATGACCCGGAATATGTACCTTGGAAAATTGATTCTGAATCTGTATCTGGGACCGGAGCCCCATCAACAGTTAATCAGTTCTTCCAATTGGTAGGCCCAATCATAACACCAAGTTGCAATGAAATCAGTTCATTACTTTTTCAGGTATCCTGCGCACAGAATGACACAATGAAAGAACGATCACATAACGTCCACTTTGCTGAGTGAGGTAACAAGGTGCAGCTACCAACAGGCTAATTGGACCAAACAGTCTCTGAAGGATCACCAACAAACCAGAACACCTGGAAAATGTGTAAACTTAACCAAACTACACTGTGTTGAGAAAAAAAACTCCCACTTTTGTTTTCATGCATAACTCTTAAAAGTATCAACCGATTTACGTGAAAAGTTCAGACAGTACAGTTGAGGGAATGACAAATCTACAAATCTGGCATAATTTTGCCTTTTCATTAAATACTCTTTGTTAGCAGCGATGTAAAGTAAAACTGCCATTACAGCAATGAGATTTACTGATGAAGATCAAAATTTATTTAAACATTTGTGAATAAATAAAAAGTATGAAACAAACAGTGATCAGAAGAAGATTCCTGACAGAAGATAGAGAGTTTTAGTGGGTTAAACATTTCATGGAAAAAATGACAGCAGTGGCATCACTGACTCATGTCTGGGTTCGCTTGACAAAACACAGCCCACACAACTGAAAAGATCAACAAAGTTAAATATCTTGCACTGATTTTTTGATCAATGTCTAACTCATCAAGACTTTATCTTCTGTCAAAAAATATCTTCAGCAAGCATTACGCTACATAATGACTCACAACCACTTAATGAGACATTTATCTTCAGCAGTAAAACTCATTGCTCTGACAGCACTTGCTCTGAGATCTTGTTTACATTGCTGCTAGCAAAGAATATTTAACTAGAATACTAATTATTTAGACGCTTAGAATCAGCATTTCATTAGCAAGTTTGTCTGAAATTTTCATTCAAATTGGTTAATTTTTCTAAGAGTTATACATTAAAACAAAAGTGGGTGTTTATTTTCTGACGACAGTGTAAAGTACTACACATGGCTCCTACTGACACTCTTCTACCCTAAACCACAACACGAAAACAGTTGTGACTTTGTGGTATGAGAAGCTATATGTGATATGGAAGTTGAGTTCTAAGCTACAGTGACAACATTTATGACACTAACACATAAGTTGTCAGCAGTGCGAAGCGCTGACTCCAGATAACGTCCAAGAAAGAACATCTGCTTGTTGGTGTCATCTAGACACATCTTGTGACACGACCGTGCACATGGACCACCCTGACAGTACATTCAACAACACACACAAACATCTGCTTGTTGGTGGCATCTAGACACATCTTGTGA
>Ga0209149_1002416_pt1 | contig 10466 bp, 8 predicted proteins | sample WorMetTyACAVOLI2_FD_187423 | JGI IMG/M metagenome (GOLD analysis project Ga0209149, IMG submission 187423) | Marine gutless worms symbiont microbial communities from Max Planck institute for Marine Microbiology, Germany - Olavius algarvensis... ...
GAGCAAAGTGGGATTTGCCCGTGTCCTGGTTGACTAACCATTGTCCTTCAGTGCTATGACACTGTTGGTTGGGTCATCTGACCCGTAAAATTGTCCCCGAAGTGATGTCAGGCGGACATTAAAGCCTACACCTTCTCACCATAGACTGCTTGTACACTCTAGACTGCTTGATTGAGTACTTGATTTCTCAAACTTGATTCGCGTCGATGGATTTATTCTGTAGGCCTAGTGTGTTTTTAGTTCACCGCAGCAAGGTACTGTTTTGCTTTAGCTGTGATTATTTGTTGCTGTGTTTGGTGCTGTCATTACAACAGTACGACAAACAGTTGTAGCTGTCGTTATGTTTGAGGATTGTGCAACATTGATCATTGATGTGTTTAATTTGCCAGGTGGCAGCACCCTGCAGTGGAGCGTGGGGCGAGAATTGCTGTGTCTGACGCCACTCATTTTATTATTTTTTTGTTTGGTTCCATGCATTGACTAAGCAGTCTGCCGGTCAGTTTTTGACATGTTTTTTGTTCTGTATTATGTCATAAATCAAGAGTTAAACATTCTGCTCTGGAGACGTGACCTGCACCCGAGACACGTAGATCGTTCTGGACAGACACCAGCGTCCATTGTTCTAAGCACACGCAGTGATATTTAAGTCAACTAGAACTAAATTCAACAATCATGACTCTATAACCAGTAAAAGATTAAGAAGCTGAGCTGTTGCAGAGAGGCTGAACGATGCTTTGTGTCTTTAGAAATTTTGCTAATTCACTGTAGGTCGTTCAAGGTCATCTGAAATGGTACCGTTCAAAAGCTTTGGTATGGTTTCCTGTTGGCATTCCATAGCAGTTGGCCGTATGTTCAGCCGTTTCAACACAATATACGAACGTGACAGACACCAGCACACCCACCACACGACAGCAAGGCCGCTCTTATGCATAGCATCGCGTGGCAGTTTGCACTGCTGTGTTGACAGCGATTGTAAACTGCATTGATTGTGTATCTGACTGCTTTGTTACATGCATTCAGTGCATGGTGCTGTTACTGTCAGCTTAGGCTTAATCAGTCTTTTCCCATGTCATCATAATATGTCAGTCCACTCCCAGCCCACTCTGCATGTGGCTGGAGTAAGGGTTTCTGCTGGCTAGATGCTCCTTTGATTTGAAGAAGTTGAAAATTGAAGTTAAAAAAAATTGAAATTTGAAATGTCAAGAACTGTAACTTGGCTTAGTGAGTAATGCATAGTTGCACTACGCCTGGCACAGTTAGTACTTGCATGGGTAACCGGACGTCTGCAGTTGGGTAAACTGTCTTGTATAAACTGTATAACCAGTCACCCTGGTCAACTCAGCCTGGCCATCCCTCTGTTGGTAGGTGCAATGAGTACCAGCGAAAGCTGGGGAGCAAACAGGTACATCATACCGGTGGTGTTGCTGTGTGAGCTGGTACCTGGCTGAGGACTAGTGAAAGGGGAGTTCAGCGCCACCCTGTAGCTCACGTGGCTCAGGATGGACACAACTAAATCAACACTTGTAGGCGTTTTTAACAAAAAGACACAGACTGCTGCTGACTGTGAGCAGTAGTTGGTCTGACTGAGGTCCAGGCCTGCACGACGGCATCGCTTGAGACCAGACCAGATGGCGTCTGCACAGAAGTTTTTTGTTATTGTTGTTTGGGCTGGTATTCTACAGCGTTGTTCTCTAATACACTGTACTGGTATTGCACAGTGGCAGTTGGTATGAAAACAAGTGTATCGGACACGGAGAAGCCGCCACTTGTCAAAACCTAAACTGCATTAAAAACAAAAAAAATGTGGCGAAAAACGATTTTCAATATGCCAGATGCAATGTGGCATGTGGCTCTGGAATCGTGACAGTGAATTCACCAAGTGGCAGCACCCTGCAGTGTGATGACATGCCATTGCATTCGCTCAAACGTCCGCCATATTGGAATTCTACATCTGGTTTACATTTCCATGCATCACTGCAGTCGACATGTCATTGAAACCATGCGTCGTGGCTTAGGCTCTCGGCGTAGGTTGGGTACGCTAGGCCTCCAGTAGGTGCCCCTTAAACCTCAATCCGCCCCCACACCCCCACCCACTCTGCACTAGTTGGTTTGTATTTGACCAATTTGCATATGCATTAAATGTTGCCACTAATGGCTGCACTGCTGTATCTGTCACACCCCCTTTTGCATATGCTAATTTCTTTCTGTGTGAAGTTCTGTTAACCACTCCGTAAACCACATGTATTCCAAACAATTTTTACCGTGCAGTGTTATGCATAGCGCTGACTGTGCTGTTGCAAGATGTCCGTCTGTCTGTTTGGTCGTCTGTCGTACGCCGGTATTCTGCCGAAACGACTAAACATACCAAACGTTTTACCGTTGGGTAGCCACACCATTCTAGTTTTTCTATACCAATCAGTATGCCAATATTCCGATGGGGACCCCCCCCGGCCCCTAACGGGGTGTTGAATGCCGGAGGGGTATGAATAAATCGCATTTTTCGGTCAACGTCTTGCTTTATCTCTAAAATGATACAAGACAGAGCTATAGTTACTACGGAACGAGAATAGGAAACCGCACTCAAGCTTTCGAATGGCACAGTTTTTCAATGACCTTGAGTGTCCTTGAGTGACTTAGCGAAATATTCAGTGACACTAAGCAGCAGACGGTCTATCTACAACAGCTGAGATACTTGTATAGCTTCTCTGCAGCTCTGCTGTTATTATTTACAAAATTATTGTTAAGGTATGCGTGTAACTTGTTGCACATCATGGGTCACGCGCCGTGTTGCCACAAGGTGTAGATAAAGCATGACCCGTGGAGCTGCGTTGTTGGAATGCCATGTTCACTTCATACGTGACATACACGTGCTGCTGCTGGTCTCCGTCTGTTATTGCTTTGCGTTGCTGTTGTCGTGCATTACGCGCGTTGCGTTACTTTGTTGGCGCCTGCACTGCAGGCTGTGGCGTGTCTGGAATTCCATTGAGTTCCTAGCAGGGGACGCTCCATGGGGGGTGGGGGAGGCTAGATAAAAAGTTCATTGTCTAAATATGCGTGCTGAGTGACAGGGCTCTTTCAGTATGCAGTTCTACACAAAACATGCAAATGAATTTATACAGCTGTGTAGTTAAGTGTCGATGGACGTAGGCCTAACGGTACTAGTTAATTCCAGTTGTGATATAAATTACTAGTTGTTTGTGTATTTCGTGTCCGCCAGTGGCTTATTTGTCAGCTCCAAATGCAACAGTAAGCGTTTGGTGGCCGGGCTTCACCCCGCACCCAATGGGGAGCTCACAGTGCTCCACCACGCCCCTAGTTGGATACAGGGGGTGGCCCCTGGAGGGGAAAGGACTAAGGAGGGGAGGGAGGTAAAGAGGATGGGTGGGTGGGTATAGGGTTTGCGGGGGAGCGACATTCAGGGGTTTTGCAGTTCTAAAAAAATTCTTTAAAAGCCAGGCCTGCTCTGCTAAGTGACGAAGCGTTGACAACAGTTTCGACGGAAATTGGGCCTGCTGGTGCTAATATCTGCGAGTGCTTCATATATCTTGATAAAAACCGTAAAAATGTCTCGGTTGTGTGCGTTATCTCAGACGGCGACCTTGTGGTGGGTCATAAAATGTGCTGCTACAGCTGGCAGGCGAAGGCAGCAGCCACCGGTCCGTAGCCCCTCGTTGGCTGGCACCAGGCGCTTTTTACCTGAGGAGTATTTATTGGACGATAGCGTGTGGCAAGCGCGTTGCTTGTTTGGAATATGTTGCAGCAGCAGCTGTGTGATGTGGCTGTAATGATCGTGACTGAGCCAGCATTGGGCTGCTAGCGAGCGACAGGTGCTAGGGTACTGGTACTGCTGACGGAACGTTCCACCTGGGTGGTCCGTCTCTTCACTGCCTACTAATACCAGTCAGTATCAATTACTTTGTTGTATTGTTTAGTGATTAGTGGCAGGGCAGAGGTAATTATAGTGCCACATGGAATAATGTGAAGTTGGTACACTGTCCGCTGATGAGTGGGCTGTTACATTTGATACAGCGAGCTAGGATGGGCTGGGTACCCCAGAGTTGCCCAGATTTCTGCCTGTGGTAAATGCCGTTGTATATACACAATGCTACTACATGGCGCGTTCGATCTGGACCAACGAGTGCTCAAAATGCGTAATTCCACACAAGGGTGTGCCTTTTCGGTGTGTGACCGATGTACCCCTACATTTGGGACTCAAACCCCAAATATTGAAATCAAAATGTTGGCCCATGAATTGGACTTCCAAGTCAGGACACCAAACAATTCAAATACTTATAAATTCAACACAACTATACTAATCATCACTAAATTTTTACTGGGGATAACAACTATAATTCGGCATTTGTGGGTCGCCCGATGACTTCCCTCAACAAATCCAAGATGGCGGACGGTGGCCATATTGAATTTCGCAAAATGCAAGATAGCTTTCAAGTTTGAGCCTACCTGTATTCGAGAGCGTTAGCAACGAGTAAAACTTGTAGTTGTAAGTAACTTACTAAGTAAGTAAATGATTTACATGCGCAGCATTTGTTTGACTCTGCGATGTACGATGACGACATTGTTACATACTTCAGTGAGATACATCATTTTATCGTTTTACGTGCTTCGTGGCGTTTGTGCCCATGATCCCCCTAGCTGCCCATGACTTTACTGCTTGTTCTGTGTCTGTTCCTGAACGTCATTGAATGTGTGTCAGCAGCATTACAGGAATCATGAAGCTTTCAGATCGGCAGTGGTTCTGTCATCATGCCTATTGGTTCTACGGTCACTCATGTGTCTGGTTTCGGTCCAAAATCCAGATAACTTCGTGACAGTTTCGATGTTAATTCGTTGCAGTGGCGCCACCTGGTGAATAGATACATGGACTACTTTATGTCAATTTTTTAGATGGCGCCGCTCGCTGCTAGCAAAGGCGACGTCTTATATTTCAGTGGATGTTCTGTGTTTTTCTTTTGATGCGACTGCTCAGCAACGGCTTGACACATTTCCACCAAGTCTTCACCAAAAACGTCTTTGCAGTGTTATTCGTTAATGGTGGTACCCCCATGAAAATCGGTCCCCTCAAAATCATTTTTGGGGCCTAAGGCGTACATTTTTGAGCATAAATTCAGTCTCTGTCGTCTTTGGTTGGATACTGCGCAGAAATGAGTAAGAATTCTGGGAAAACTAAAACTACTGGTATAACTAGAGTATCTAGGCTAACCTCACATTGACGTGTGGTGAAGTTCAGTTCCGGGCTGCGTGAGTTACACGATCTCATAAGTTGTGCATTTTGGCCAGTGGCACACAGCGCTTCATTGCACCGGCAGTATCTCGAAAACAGCAACACATATAGAATTATCAGTCCTAGTTCACAAAAACCTGAAAGTTTGGCCTTTTTGACGGTGTAACCCATTTGGGGAATATTGCCTACAGTGCAGTGTTACAAAGCTGTGGAATGTAATGGACTGACTTCGTCTGGTTGTCAATGACTTGTCACAGTCTACACACTGCAGGGCGATGTTTGCTGTGACTTGTTACAGTCCACACAGGGCGACGCTTGCTGTATGTGGCTGCACTTGTTGAATTGTGTTACTACTGTTTTGTGTGTCATGTACAGGCGTCAATGGAAGCGGCCACAAGGAAGCGACTGTGGCAGAAAGCAAAGAATATCTATTACAGTCTTCGAAGTCTTCTTTGCTTCTTCGTGTCGGTAGACAGTGATAATGTGGAGTCGAATTTGTCTTCGTCCACTGTTTCCGACAAAACGTCTCCACTGCAGCTGGCTGCGAAGACGAGCACTGAAAGTTACTTTCCGTTTGAAGCTTTACCGGAAGTATGCCAGCTGCACGTGTTCTCATACCTGACGGTTCTGGAACGTGGCCGAGCTTCATCAGTGTGTCGGCAGTGGAACAGTCTTCTTCAGAGCGCCACATTGTGGACCGATGTGGACCTGACAGTGTTTCCACTATGCTGTCGTTGTCCGTGCCGCGAATCTGGCGAGCCGTGTACGTCGGTCTGCTGCTACGAGATGTACAAGGAGCGTGTACAGCTGTATATGGAACACGTCGAGCGTGTTCGACCAAACCTTCGACGACTCCGCTTTGCATTCGACATCGGCGACTACACCGATGACTGGCTGGAGCTGCTCTATGGACTTCTTCGGTCACTCCGCTGCTCCGAACTCACGTCGGTCCAGCTCAACTGGAAAGAGACCCCGGTGAAGTCACCCAAGATCGTCGAAGGAACCCTGTTGTCCTGGTCCGCCACCACTTTTAGTGACTATACATCGTACCGCCGTCGCCGGCAGCGCCTGTTTGCCAGTTTCTTTGAGAGGTTTGTGACGTCAGCGGTGAACGTGGTGGATCTGTCGATGCCGTTCGATTGGTCATCTCGTTCTCTCCAGGCTCTCGGACGTTTGCAGCATCTGCAGGTTCTCAAGCTGGACGTTTATTTTGTTCCTCAGCCTGTCGACCAGGACGCTGTCGATGAACTTCTACGCTCGGTACCACAACTTCGATGTCTGTCACTGGCCGTGTGCGTCTCGAGTGGCGCTGGACTGGTACCGTACGGTCTCCATTCTCGGTCACTTCGGCATCTCGACATAGCGCAGTGTCGCGGCTTCTATCTAGGTCACGTTGACCTCCCTCAACTGACGTCACTCGTAGCCGCCGTCCAGCCGAGCCACGGCCCCCTCGGAGAATTCGCCAACAACCGTGCCCACCTCAACGCCATACCTTGCATGTATGATATACTCCGGCATGGAGCCCCCGCCCTCCGATCTCTGAATGGACAAAGTCTTCGTTGTGATTGGCCAGATGCTTACACAGACGACCTACATGCCGTACTGCAAGACATCTGTGCGTGCCAAGCACACACAAGCAACTAGCAAACCTTTCAATAATAACCAGGTCTTAAATGTTGCCGCAGTAGAGTAATATTATACTAACTGTGTGATTTCATATAGTATGTAATGTGTTGTCAGCATTCTGCTGCATAGGAAATAATGAAAGAAAATTTAAGTAAGTAAGTAATTCGTAATGTCCCTATTCAGCTTTGACTTTGAAACTGTATAAATTACAGTTGTAGTTGCAGAAAAGAAATGTGGCCACCGGCTTCGGCTGACACTGTATGCCCCCCCCCCCCCGTCGGCCTCTGATGACACAGGTACAGACGTCTGAGACTGATCACGTGACCTTGCCACCTTGACCCAAATTTGACCTTGGAGGTTATGGCGCCTGTGACTGATGCGGGTCGTCGTCCTCCATCCGTGTACTAAGTTTGAAGTTCGTAGGCCTTGGCATTCAGAAGATATCGCGCACGATGTGTGTCAGCATTGATGGGCCTGGTGACCCAGATCTTTGACCTATTGACCTTGAAACTGGTATGCAAGTCGCATCTCAGGTGAGGAACCTTCCTTTTAACTTTGGGCATGCTAGGTCTTTGGGTTCTCGAATTATTCACTGTGTGAGCGACGGACAGACAGACGGACGGACAAAACCAACGCTTACTGCCCCCTTCCCCATGGGTGGAACATAGTAAATTATAGGGTGTAAATTGTACTTACTTTTAATTTTATAAACGTTGTCGATTACGAAGAACTGAACTTTACATCGGGTCATTTCACTTTTTGGATTAGTCTTTCGCTGAGCGATATCGCTAAGCATACTCACAGGCCTCAAGGAGTAAATTATCACGGGTATTTACATGTCCTCAAATATTTATTATTATTATTATACTTAAACAGAAAGGCGTGATGCAGACGAATAGATAAATAAATATAACATGCTTGCAGACGTCTAACTACGACATTTTCGTGAAACTGTCGCAGTTAGACGTTTGCAGACCTACTCGCCTGCCCCCGTACTGCTTACTGATTATGTCACTATAGGAAACGGGCAGGAAAGTGGCGTCCACTGCTGCTATTCGATCGCAAACTCTAACTTCAACTTGACAGTAATACGTTGCAGCAGTTAAATATTCTTTCGCGCAAGCAGGCAATATTTCGCCGAAAATAAACATGTTAATAAACGTGCTAATAGCATCCTGTCTTTCGAAGTGTCCTCCATTTTTACACCAGTTAAAATTGAGGACATTTTCCCAATGGAAAATCCCAATCAGTATGCAGTCTAGTAAATTTAATATTCTATTGTCTATGATAATAATAATAATAAATATTTGAGGACATGATAATTACTCCTTGAGCCCTGTGAGTTACAGCAATTCCGCTCAGCAATTCCACTAAGTGAAGGACTAATCCAAAAAGTGAAATGACCCGTTGACCTTATGTTCTGGATGTATTTTGAGCTTTCTGGTTTACCATGAGTTTTTCCCTCGTGTTGTTCTGTACGTCTGGATAGGTAATTGATGAACGTGGCATAGCCAGAAATTCGTATTGGGATGAAGGTAATAGCCAGTCCCATCTCCTTCCCACTACTGCCCTGAAATGTAGGAAAGTGGCCTGGAAGATCGCTGTATTCCAGTAGGGACAGACGCCTGTTCACATGTCTAATCCATCACTGCTTGTCGATAATTACTGAGAATAAAAATTATTTTTAGTTTCACATATTTATTTTATTTCAGCTTTATATTGTACACATTTACGAGTGAGATGAACAGTGGTGGATCTGGGGGAGGGGAGACCAACATGGCCATGGTTCTCACTGTGAGTATAAGTTTGGTTTCCTTTACTGACACAAGATGGGTTTTGGGTGCTATTGCATGCACAGACAGGCACATGAACTTACCTAACCTCGGAATGCATGAAAGCCACGCCATGTCGAGACTGTTCCCTGCTCTACGTCCACGGCTCCGACAAACTTCATTCCCCACGGCTCAGTCACTTCCGTTTTTATCCACCACCTACTGACAGTAATCTCTGTACATATCTTCTTTATAAATATCATATCAGCTGTCATTACTCTACATGTATATCTCTTCTCTTCTCTGTTAGACCAGCTTGAATATCGTTGTACAGTTATTTCTATCATTTGTAGCTAGAGGTGCATTTTTCATCAACAAACCCGGTGATAATTCTAGTTGCTTGTGGTGTCGCCACAACTAAAGTTTGGATGAAAAGAGAGAATTGATTTTAAAATCTGCTAAAGTGAATCTCGAAATCTGTCTGTTATATCAGCATTAACAGTTTCACTATGGTTTGAAAGCATGCATTGTAGTGGACACAGTTGCATAATTAATGTCCAGAAACAGAATGTGAGTGCAGTCTTGTTAATGTGACACGCCGACTTGTGGACGAAAAAGGCGCCTCAGTTGTTAATGAGACACGCCGACTTGTGGACGAAAAAGGCGCCTCAGTTGTTAATGAGACACGCCGACTTGTGGACGAACAAGGCGCCTTAGTTGTTGTTAAATGACTTGAACACTTGACGGAGCTTTAGAGCCAATGTTGACACTTGACAGTAAGTAAGTAACAGTCAGTCTATGCTGCAAGCGTTTGTAATGGTTACTCGGTACTCAGGACGAGCGAGCGTGTTGTATGTGCTTTGATAGTGTTTTTGCTGTTGAATTAATGCTGTACGTTAAGTTCAGGATTGTCAGGTATAATTACAATGCAAATAATGTGATTGTACACAACTAGCAAACTTCAGGTCTGTGTCGTTGTAGTGGTGTATTTTTTGTAATAATAAAAAATAATGTAATTTAACTGTAATTTCATGGACGGCCAAAATTTGATATACTGACATAATGTGAAATATCTGAAGCTGTTTGAGCACAATTTCAGATATATTTAGTACAATTTAAGTTATAACGTTTGTTCTGATTAAATTTGTTGTTGTTATGACTGCTGTCGACTCGACGTACGTTTAGATTTACATCACATTTACTTACTTACTGCTGCTGCTTTAACTTGAATTAATTAGTAGATTTATTCAGCTCTGTTAGACGTTTGGAATGAATGCTGAACACTGTCTCATTGGCGCCCGCAGGGGCAGGGGGGGAGTCCAACCACTCCCTTTCCTCTTCACCCCTTCTGTTTACATTCCTCCCCTTTCCTCCCTTCCACTCCTCTCCCCTACCGTTCCTCCTTTTTTAAGTCTGCCCTCCCCTCTCCGCGTTCCTCTTAAATCCAGCTAGAGGGTCTGGGGAGTGCTGGAAGCTCCCCCATGGGGGCTGGGACAGAGCCCCCCAGTGGGGTCTTGGACAGAGCCCCCCAGTGGGGTCTGGGGAGTGCTGCAAGCCCCCAGTGGAGTCTGGGACAGAGCCCCCAAGTGGGGTCTGGGACAGAGCCCCCAAGTGGGGTCTGGGACAGAGCCCCCAAGTGGGGTCTGGGGAGTGCTGCAAGCCCCCCAGTGGGGTCTGGGACAGAGCCCCCCAGTGGGGTCTGGGACAGAGCCCCCCAGTGGGGTCTGGGACAGAGCCCCCAAGTGATGGGGTCTGGGACAGAGCCCCCAAGTGGGGTCTGGGACAGAGCCCCCAAGTGGGGTCTGGGGAGTGCTGCAAGCCCCCCA
>Ga0209149_1002417_pt1 | contig 10465 bp, 3 predicted proteins | sample WorMetTyACAVOLI2_FD_187423 | JGI IMG/M metagenome (GOLD analysis project Ga0209149, IMG submission 187423) | Marine gutless worms symbiont microbial communities from Max Planck institute for Marine Microbiology, Germany - Olavius algarvensis... ...
ACTGTTGATATTTTTAAATCTAGACTCGATAAATTTTGGAAGGATCAGGATGTTATGTTCGATTGCGATGCTGACTTGACCGGAACCGGGAACAGATCAGAGTTTGAACTAGAAAGTGATTAGAGTTTATTATAGTTTTGCGAAAGATGCGGATCTAGAGGCATTGAGCCTGCTTCCGCTGTTCTCCATTACTGATTACTGATTACTGAAAACGTCTTATTTGATTATAAGTCCGCATTGACCGGAACCGGAGACCGATCTCAGACTATGACCTATGAGATTAGGCTACAGATATCTGTATTTAGAACTGGATGGCTCTGGCGTGGATTAGGCATGGTGTACATGTAGAATTATGTAGATACGGCAGAGGTTAAAACACCTAAAAGTGGTTATGGGTCATGTTGGTATCCAGCCTGAAAATGTTGGTCTAGTAGCCGCTGATGACAGAACTAGGGCGAAACGTCGATTTAAATTTCGTGATGTTGGTTCTTCAACACAAGCATTCCGCCACTCTTTTGCAGTTCGAACCACTTCCGTCCCATGTGGTGGAACAGTCAACCACAGCATCCTTCAAGGCGGAGCTGTCCAGGTTGATGTCGGCCGCATACGCACCGTAAAGCGCCACCCCCATTCACGCGATACTCCACGAGGAGGACTGTGAAGAATCAGAATCAGAAACCTGCGTCCGCTGTTCACTTTAGGTTATTTATATTCTAGATACGTTATGTTACATTTTGATTTTTGGTTCGGTGCGTTAAATAGTCGCGATTTGTTTTGTTTTGGTTTGTTGTTTCCGGATTGTAACGTATTGTTGTGTATGCTTTAAAAATATTGTAGCGTAGAGAAGCACGGAGGGTTATATGGCAAGTGCAATTGTCGCACTGTTTCGTGTTTGTTGACGGTGTGAATGATACAAAACTGGCGATGACTAGTATTGTCAGAGCGGCGTATGCAGTACTGCTGCAGTTAGTCGCTGTCATCAAACGCATGTTGTGTTTTCTACACATCAGACGTAGACGCAACAAGTCCGGCAATATTCTCCCGCTGCACGCTGATGTGAAGACGCTGTCCGTTGGTGAAATTCAGACGTCACTTCCCAGTAATGATGTGAGACCTCTATGTGTGCTTGTGATTTACCGTGATTTATTAGCGTGTCAAAACGAAAGCCGTTGTTATGCAGAGTCACTCTGATTACCAACTCGGTGTAAAGCGGACATTATCAAAATCAGCACCATTTCATACAGTACATATTGAAGATCGTGTCAGAAAGATAAGATATGGCCGGATTTGGTTCCAGTGACACTGTCACTGTCAATTACTCTATGAGAAGGCGATTGCTGAATCAGTAAAACAATAGTAAATAATATTAAAAATATGTGTATGAAAACAGTGAACATCAGGAAAATTCGACCAAATGGTAGTTAGGCCTACACATTTCCAAATCAGAACCATTACTATAATTTTAGTGAAAGCCATCATCGTACTTCATCATTACCTTTATCGATAACATTACTATTGTTTTCATATTGCAAAGGCCCCATGTGTTTGGGCTGAGTGAGAAAAACTAACAGAACAGATATTCTTATTATCCAGTGTAAGCTAAACGTCGACCTTATACAATGGTGTAACTGCGGGCAACGTGTCCAGATTTGATAACGGGTATATCCGATTTGGTTTGATTTGGTCCGATTTGGTAATTAGAGTGACCATGTTATGTGCAGCAGCATAGCATAGCTATTCAGAGCACATAATAGCTAGGAGCACGGTATCTGTCCGTCACATGCTGGTAATGTGTCACAGTTAATGACCATGGAATCAGGTATGGCCTTTGGAGCCACTCGGCGGTCTTGGACTATTGGGCTGTAAAGCCCTGCCCCTTATTAGAATTTGAATGGAATCATGTGGTTTTCACCATTGAGTAGCCCAACGACTCTAGTTTTTCTGCGACCAAATTTCATACAATAGGTCACAGGGGAATGCCCGTGTGAGTGATTAACTGAAAAATGCAGATTTCCAAGCATGCAGGTTTCACCTTCAGGTAGCCAAACCAAGGTAGTCTTGTCCGTCACACCAGAGGTGTTGCTTACCCAGGGTGACTGTTGCATTCCGTTGATAACACCGAGCACCTGACTTTGTTTCAGCAGTTGATGGTCACTGTCATAGATGGAGACGACAGTTAGTATTTTTGCACAGACTGTCATTATCAATATCAACCACCATATTGAATCAATTATTTTACGAAACTTTTAAATGACATTGCCTTTGATGTGTGACATATAAGAGACGTTTGGCAGATGTGTACTATGTGCGTTTGTACCACTAAATGTATGGTACATGCTGCTGCACATTTTGTTGGCGACAGTTGAATCTCTTGTCGTTCTCATGGGTGCTTGATTTCGTTCTAATAGGATTTTGCTATTGGGTTTAGTCAAAATTTACTTGAGCATCATATGTCTGCTGTACATAATTGCACACAGTGTTAAGCAGACAAGTAGTGGAAGAGATGTGCATTACCGATTTTAAACGTGGTTTTCCCTCCAAACCGACGCCGACTGTAACTGCATTCTGTAGAACTCTTAACACGGTTTTATGTTATGCTGTAGTCCGCCCAAGCGTGATGTCAGTTTGTGGCAGTGTGCATTTTTGTACATTAACACAAGCGTTAGCTTAACTGGGTTAAGAGAGACATTCTAGCAGTGAGTGACCAACAATGCAGATTACAGTGCTTTGGGCACCTCTCAAGAATGGAACTAGTCAGATATCCACATGTTCTTTTTAAAGGCAAGACGCATGGTACTAGCGCACCAGGCCGAGCTAGAAAGAAGTAGGTCGATGCATTCCAGTCGACTGTGCTGAAGTGGAAAGAACCATTACAAAAGCAACACAGTGGACTGAAGTCTACAGAGTACAGAGTACAGACCCAGGGCTGTCTTGCCACTGATAATACGGGTCTATCTTCATTCACTTCTGCACGTCGAGCCCAGGAAAACTATGTACGGTAAGATGGTGTGTTACGGTCGTTGAAGGTCATTCAAGATCTTCAAAATTGGTACCAATCAAAAGGCCATGTATGACTTCCTATTAGTCTTTAGTTGTCGTCTGTTGTTTTCAAGATTTTTGTGGTTATTTTTAGGCACCCCAGTCTCATTTGAAGCCTTCGCAGTGGGAGCTCCCCTCGGACCTAGGTACAGAATTTGGTCAGAGTTCCTTCGCTACCTGGTGGTGAAAACCGCATTGTGCTACGATTATTAGTTGTGACTCAATACCAGTGTGAGACGTGGGGACTGAAACACACTGCATGTAGATAGGTCATCCTGTAGCATAGCTGAGCATGACAAAAATTGAAACAGCAGTGTTGTAGATTATAAACAAGTTTTCACTGTGCTGATTTGGGACTGTGATATGCTTTTCGATGCACAATATTTTGATGTCTGACTGCGAGGAACTTGTAACCCGAACGTCACCAGTCATCGCTTCCTCGACCAAGTATTTGCTTTGCTGACTTAGCAGTTTCTCTGCTTGTTTCTTTATGATGAGAACGTCGTTGTGATGTTGTTAAATGATCACAGACGGAGTTGGCATCATGGGATACATGGATTTCAGATGACAAAGTCACTGTGACACATACAGCTAGTCGTTATGGTAACAAATTCCCAGGTAAGAAGCCGGCAGAGCCAGAACTTGAACCTGAAGTTGACTACTTTCAGGAAATGCAGCTTGAGCCGTCAATCAGCAAGACAAAGAAAGTATGACTGTCACATCATTATGTTAATTTTGAATACCTTTTAAAATAATATGATATAAATGTTAAACAGGTACCTGGCCATGACTTGTATTATTAGTTTAGTCTATGAAAGTTAGTGATTTCTGCATAATTTTCTGTACGATCATTAAATTTGATTTTTTGGTTTGTCATAATTACTTACTGACATTGAGTTATAGATTCAGCGAGTATTTCACATAGCATTTGAGCACAATGACTTGTAAATTATTCACTTCAGATATTCACATCAGAATTTGTGCTGGGATTCATACTGGTTATGACGAGCAATTGTTTTTGTGTCATATCTGTTATTTTAACTTGTAATTTTGTAGTAATTGACGACAGTATAGATTAGGGAAACTGTTTGAGTTTGCCATTAAAGTGGTAAAACGCATGTTTGGTCATTGATCTATGAATAAATCGGATCATGTAGTTCAGATATTCATGCACCTCAAGTGCTAACATCTGATTGGTCAGTGATGCAGCATGCTCATTTTGAACAGCACAAATTCTGAGCCAGAGTAGTACACGGTGAATAGTACCATTGGCAACCACGATGATTGCCTTACTTTGTATAAATTTGCAGTTTCGTGATTTCAGATATTTTTGTCGTGTATATCCAGTTGCAACATTACTAATATGCACTATATTTGATTTAGCAAAATACCAGTTTTTAAAGGAAATGTTAGGCTGTCTGCACAATAGTCGTGATTAATATTCATGAGTTAGGCGACTTGATCTACTGCTGCAGCCTGCAGTCAGGCTGGTTGCTTGCTGATGTCAACATCCTGTACAAAAGCTGTGGACATGACTACGACACGAGGAGGCTACGAGTTTGCTACCAGTGTCGTGCGACACTCGTGCGATAAAATGGCCGTGAATATTATTTTTACTAATCAGACGACATACATTTCTAAAACAAACTATCGTCCTATATACTCGTAAACAAGCAGCGAAACGACATACACAGTGAAGGCATGGGCTAGATCCCTATGTTACCAACTTACCTGTCTGTAAATTCAAAGCAGTGCATTAGCGCTGCTGGGCGGCATCTTTTGCTTCCAACTTCACAAAGTTCATATTGTTAACATCCCAAAGTACTCGCTCGTTGTGATAATATTCAATAGTGTTCTCTATCACAGAGTCAGACAGTCTCGGCCATATCGGCTGCTCCATCTTGACCAACTTGACGTATCAGCCTGCTGCTCTGTGATTGGCTACAACACTGTACGAGGAATCAAAAAAAATAACGTCAATTCTTCGTCATAGCCTCGTGTCGTAGTCGTGTTGTAGTCGTATCGTACTTGTGACCATAGCTTAAGGCCCATTTTAATCAAGTGGTAAGTGGCTACAGATGGACGTGGGTCTGGTAACTGTGTTGCTGTGTATACAGATACTAGTGCGTAAAAAGGAAGTCAACTCGTTGACTGGCGGCATCTCCAGTCGTCTGGCTATGTCGTCTGACATTCCACTCTCTGTGAGTGACTCTAACCTCAGCTTATATACAGTACACCAGCTGTAGTCTCCCAGCCATGACAGTGAAATTTCCACAGTGCGTTTTTGACGTGCTTATCATAGCACATGCACATGATAGTGCACGGTACGCCTTTGCTGTATCACATCCATCTGTCCGGACGTCCATCCGTCACATACTGCTATTCTGTGGAAATAGCTTAATTTATCATCAAAATTGTTTCATTATCTGATAGTCCCATGATTCTTGTTTTCGACAAATGATCGGGACGAAATTCAGACGTCGCCCTGAAGAGGGCACTGAATACAGGTGTAGCATAAAAAATTTGCACTTTTTGACTAATGTATCATTATATCTTGGAAAAAAAATAGAAGGTAGGCACATAGTTACAATAGAAGACTAATAGGAAATTGCATGCATTGCAGGCTTTGGATTGGTACCAGTTTTGATGCCATTGAATGACTGTAACACACCAGTTTCCCAAATGTCACTTCTTTCTGGAGCTCACTTTGTAAAACTGAATAAGACCCATAGTGTCAGCAGCAAACAAATAGTCCCGCATTAAGTGTGTGAAACCAGCAGACATCACTGCTTTACACTATATACTGCATTTTCAGAGTCTGCTGTTTAAACATGAATGAAGATAGATCCATACAGTCCAAGGCAAAAAGATAGCCCCCACGTCAGTGGTGTAAAGATCAGTCTCGGCATACATTGAGACTGATGGTAGCCTCGTCGTTCCTGCAGTAATTATCCTATCAGTCAGTCTGTCTGTCTGTGATTTTGTGACAGAGCACCGAGCTTGGAACACTGGACGACATTGACAGTGGTGGTTGGGCAGATGAAAATGATTTATCTATGGAGGCAGAGTCTGCACTGCGTGAAAAGCGCCGACTAGAGCGTGAGCAAAGACTTGTTGAGCATAGAGTAAAGAAACAAGAGAAAGAAGAAAATAAGACGTTGATGACAACGAAAGCTCGCATATCAGCAGTGAAAATGTCTTGACAGACCTCAAGACAGTGTCTTGTTTCGAGACAGTCTCACTCTTGTCTTCGTCTTGAGGGTTGCTGTCTCAGTGTCTCGGTCCTTACTGTGTTGGTGGCATCCTTGTAGACGTGACTGGCACGATGAGTTGCGTCGTAATTTAACGCCGTTGTACGCACCGTACAATTGTGTCTACTCAACACCTGCTGTATTGCATCTCAGCTACTGTCATCTTACGTTGACGACACTTGTCATAAGTGACATACATAACTGCCATTTCTCGTGAAAGAAGCAGTGTGACCGACACGGTATGCTCCTGACCGCCACCAACCCTAACCTTTGACCATTTGACCTTATGCCAGTCGCATCTAAGGTGGGGGAACCTTCATTCCAAATTTCGGCACGCTAGGCCTTTGCGTTCTGGAATTATTCGCTATTATTATTATTATTATTATTATTAAAAATGTAAAGATTAGAGTGACACTGTCATGAATAACATTGCAGGGGCACTTTACAGAGACAGACGGACATACAGCCAGATGAACAAAACCAATGCTTGTTACCCCCTTCTCTATGGCCGGGGGCATAATTAGAGAAACAAGAGAATCTGTAGTGCGAGGCACACCAAACATATATTTTTACTCGTCCCCACAATTGACTACTGTTGTCTGTACTTCAAGTAAATCAGACCATTTTGAAGGACAGATGGATCAACAGACGGACATACCAACACGGGGGCGTATGCAGCGGGGGCTGATGGGGTGTCAGAACACCCAACCCTTTCAGCTGAGGTCTAGTCTAGTTTTTCATTCCACATAATACTCAAAATGATTGCCAGCAGTGGCTTTCTGCCAGCTCTAGAGTACCGGTACACCAAATACGTTTTCGGCCTGGGCTCTGCCCCGGACCCCGCTGAGGGAGGTTACAGCGCTCCCCAGACTCCCTGGCTGACTTAGGGGGTCCTACTTCTAAGGGGAGGGGGAAGGAGGTAAAGGAAAGTAAATTCACCCCCTCCATCAATTCCTGCCTATGCCGATGGACCAAGATGTATCGCGCCTATTGACGTCACTACAGCAAAAAATGGGGGAAACTGCCCCCCAGCCCCAATATAGGTGGGTCATGAGATTCGCGCAGGTCCAAACCTTATATGGTGTGAGGGGGTTGGGAGCCCCGTGACCGCACTGCAGAAATTTGGCTACTGTGCAATGCCAACTGCAAGAATATTTCTGCCGCACACCACGCACACACACACACAGGTCAGGATGCTGATTGCTGACAGTGTTATGTGGGCCCATTCCCCGGTTAGGGGTCACCCCAGGGGGTCGAAAGTTGTACCATTGAATTCCTGGGGTAGGGGTTCCTATTAGTGTTCCATAGTAACTATAGGCCTAGGATGCACCGTTTGGCCACAGTGCACGCGCGTGACAACCAACCAACGACCAACCAACCAACGACGTCATGACACAGCCTATCTCAATAAGCGCCTCTTTTACTAACGTAAAGTGAGGCGCTTAAAAATACATCTTGGAAGTGTAACTGATAAAGCACCACGCCAGAATGCAGCAAAATGCACCATTTCCCACATAAACAATTATTCAGAACTGTTCCAGTAAGGGGACGCAGCCCTATCCCCAGACCTCACCCGCAGCCTGCCTTCCAACCTTCAGACCGTGGCGACGCCACTGGTAGCGCCCAAAGATAGTACCCGTCACAGTAGTAATTACGTGCATGTGCAAAACTGGATCGTAGTTAACGTGGTGGTGAAAGTAGATGTAATTGACAGGTTAGTATAAGTGGTCGAATGATAAGAACGCACACACACAGTTAGTGTATTAGTTGTATGTCGTGTATAACGTATGTGAAGAGCGAGGCGTTGCATGCTTGTATCACACAACACAATAACCCAGAGCCATAGATTAGAAATTTTAATGTATGGCTCTGCAATAACCTGGTTATTACTGTATTAACAGTAGATATAATGAATGAAACAAAACGTGTTGCAGTCAACATTTCTAGCACTGTGGCACAGCCGTGTCGACGACGACGTGCCAGCTGTGCATGTCGTCCGCAACAACACGTTTCGGAGACCGCTGCAGCTGTAGTTGACATAAGACATTCATGATTGACAACCAAGAGTCTTGCAGTTTATACACTGTTCACAGAAGTTTGTACCGGTATAGTTCATATCCACTGTAAGACATCACACTGTCGCAAGACAACACCAAGACATGTCAGTCATGAGACATTACTAACGCATGTCATTCACATTGACCATGTAGTCTAGTCATAGCTACTAGTCACAGTTCACAGTGGCGGCCTGTTATTTCAGTGGGCGAGTCGTGGCCGCTGCGCTGTCTGGCAGTTCCAGTTAGTACATGTATCCGTACCCGAGTGCTTCATAGCTGCCGCTGACGTATCCAGCAGGTAGTGTTAGGTCGTCATAGCCGACCTTGCTGTATCCTGCACTGCCTGAGTAAGTTCTGTCGGCCGGAGAGACAACGTAGCCTCCATCTAGTGATCTGCCAATGACTTTGCTGTACGCGGCTGGTAGTGGCATTGCTGGTTTGTCTGCACTAGGTTGGTACGTAGCGGCGCTTTTACCATGCTTAATGTCGTAGCCTTCAGCAAGACTGCTGCATTTCTCGGATGCTATCTCTTTTCCTGCTTTGTAGCCAGATGCGTGTCCAGCGCCAGCTGAATGCCCGTACGTGGCCGGTTGACTGTGATACTGCGGAACAGAAGACTCGTAGCCGTAGCCGTTGGGATGACTGGCGTCCGTGTGGTACGTCGGACCTGCTGGCTTTGAGTTGCCGAAGTCGTAGGCAGTTCCCGGCACTCCGTACCACGGCGCCGTGCCGAGCCCCGTGCCGTGTTTGTATGCCACGTTGTTGACGTATTCCTGTCGTTGGTCGTTGCGGTAGGCCGCCTGGACGCCGTCCTTCCTGCCAGACACAGCGTCACTCGCTGACAGACACGTCTACTTACAGCTCTGCAGTTCTAGCCTACAATTCACTTTACCTGCCTGGGTATATAAAATTATATCGACGACTGATGCTGACATCGATTCTCGGAGATAACCCCTCCCCCCTGGAGACAACTCGTTCCGGAGAAAACCCTCTACCGAAAATACCGCCGGAGATAACATCTCTGTTGCTGAATGTATGCCTGCTCTACTCACAAATTAAGAAGCTCTGCTTACGCAAAGAGGCCGCGCGATGCTTCGTATCTGTTAGTATAGTTAGCTTAAACAGTACAGTAGGCCTACAAAACGTCGAGTAGAGTCTTTTATTCTTAGTTACGTAGGCTACAGATTTGTCACTGCGTCCAGGTTCTGTTGTCTTTGGCGTAACGTCGAGGCTTCTTGTCATAAACATTTCGTCGCTTTACTACCAGCGATGTCTTAACTTGCGAGACGGTGGCCGTGGCCACCTGCGACCGTGTTTACATCTGGCGACTTGCAGCGTTAACACAATAGTCAAACAAGATATAGGCTTAGATATGCGATTTCTGCCTACCCCACCTGCATTCGACGCCCCCATTAGGGGAGTTCCCGTCGGAATATTGCTATGCCGTTTGGCACGGAAAAAAATAGAATGGCGTGGCTACCCGATGGTGAAAAATTTTGATGATATGTGTTTATTCGTTTTGACACAACTCACGAACGTGACAGACACACATAGACAGACAGACACCGCATGACGGCATAGGCCGCGCTTATGCATAGCATATCGCGCGGCAAAAACCATTAAAGAATGCACGTTACAATGACAAAATCGATGGATACTGTTCGAGGGTCACCTGAGAACAACACAGCCAGCGCGTGCACTGCCGTAGCCTCGTCGAGTTGCGTGATCAACAAGAATTCAGTGATGCGTGGACCGCCACGCACCAGTGGATCACGCGTTGATCACAGAGGCTGCTGCAAAATGCTAAAAAATGCTAAATAATTTTGCAATACCGGCCCCAAAAGGGGAGAAGACACATCCGGGAGTGGGACACATGCAAAATTTCACGCCGATCGGTGCCATCGTCGCCGAGATAATAGGCCCCTATCTGTAACCAAAAACCGGACACAGAAATAGGGTACTCCTGTGTACATACAGCTCCCGTCGAGCTGATTTTAAAGGGACACTCCGGCGCAGATTGACCTATATTTTTTCTCGTTCAATAAAAAGTTTAATATATAACATTTTCGCCTACAAAGTTTGGACTCTCAATTTTTACCGTAAGGGAACAGAAATTTG
>Ga0209149_1002418_pt1 | contig 10465 bp, 8 predicted proteins | sample WorMetTyACAVOLI2_FD_187423 | JGI IMG/M metagenome (GOLD analysis project Ga0209149, IMG submission 187423) | Marine gutless worms symbiont microbial communities from Max Planck institute for Marine Microbiology, Germany - Olavius algarvensis... ...
CCCCCCCCCCCCCCCCCCCGGCGCTAAAAAGTCACTCTTCCGCCAACTTTTCGAGTGCTAACATCTTGAATATCGTCCGTCTGTGTAATCGAATTGATACAATCGAGTAGACATACCACGTCGATTCGAGATAACCTCATCAGTCATTATTAGTGTAAAAATCGAGGTTCCCCTAGACATCCACTGGGAACTCTAATTTTCAAACCCTAAAAATGTCCAAAATCCGAGGAAAACGACCCCCTGTTATTAGAAGTCTGGCTACGGGCCTGTGTAATGTGTAGGCAGTAGATGTACGTAAACTTCCCACTAACACTCATCGAGATTCGATCCCTTAGATCTCAGGCAGAATGCCGCTGTATGATGGAATTTGGAAACGTATGCTGTCTTTCACGTGGAGATGCCAAATGAGCGACAAAGCATGCACTTTATTATGCACAGATCGATATTGTCTCCATTAGGAAGAACTGTATGTAGCTGCTGTCTCACTTAAGTGATCAATTCAGCCGCAACAAGCCGGAACGCCGTTCCAGCCCCAGTTGGCGTTCCGTCACCTCAAATTGGCGTTCCACCACCTTAATAAAGCCTTCATATACCTTAAATCACCGTTCGAGAATGTAATTGTTGCAATTGTACAAATAATTGCAACATAAAATTTGCGACTTGCATTGGAATTAGGAAATAACTGTATTGCTGTATTTCAGTTGTGTCGAGTCAACATGAGTTTATATAAAAAAATTTCTTCCGTTTTTATGGCCCACAGTGTATTTTACCTAGCTACTCGTGTGCACCGCATTGTATCAACCGTTATCGAGATAAATGTGTGTCACATTGGTGGACCAGCTCAAATTTTACATAAGAGTTTAGAGTTTCACAACCTACTTTTGAGTAATTTAATCACTGCTCAACGCCTAGTTTTATTTCTCATGTGCACTACTCTACTGTTCAATCTGAGTTCATACTCTAATGTTGTTGCACTTGATTTTTGTTCTTGACGAATTTTTAGGCGAACGTTACTATGTTACGTTCGCCTTGAGCCGTCCGTCCGTCTGTCGTCTGTCTGCAACGTTGCTGCGCCGTGACCACAGGGTTGTAATTTTGGGCACTATTTTTGCACCATGTAATAGCTTAGGGACTCGGGCAGTTTGATGAAAATCTTTGGTCGTGCAAGTTAAGTGGAAGGGAGTAAAAAAATTGGTGTTTTTCGACCAATATCGCGCATAATTTCGAAAACGGTACAAGATACAGTTACAATGGAAGACGAATAAGAACTCGTATTCGGTCTATCGAATGGTGCCATTTCCAATGACCTTGAGTGAATAAACGTATCTTGAAATTTTTTTCACTATCCGGTAGCCACGCCATTCTAATTTTCCACACCAAACCTTATGGCAATATTCTGACGGGGACCACAAACGGGGGCGTCGAATGCAGGTAGAGTATGAAAAAATAGCGATTCTCGACAAACATATGGCTTCATCGCCTGTTGTCGACAGTGCGACCGCCAAGTGTTATGCACACCACTGCCGATGCACCGGACCGTGGCAAGTTGGTAACACTCATCACTGGTAGCAATAAGCGGTGTCGTTTGTTGTTCGCGGGAGACGGACGACGAAGTGTTTATGACAAAGAGCCTCAACGTTACGCCGAAGACAACAATGTTGACTTCACTGGTCTTCCAGCCTGTGACATTCAGCGACTACAGTCAGTCCTCAACACAGCCGGTACGTCTGGTCGCCGGCTCATGGCGACGCGATCACGTGACTTCTCTGCTACGCGACCGCCATTGGCTGCCCGTCAAACAGCGCGTCGAGTACAAGCTGTGTATGATGGTACATCGCTGCTTGTACGGCGACGCACCATCTTACCTGGCGGAGCTGATCATGCCGTCGGCAGCTGCAACTGTCAGACCTGGTCTCACATCCTCCGCATCCAGTTCAGTTGCAGTGCCACGAACTATATCGTCGCTCGGAGACCGGTCCTTCGCGGCTGCTGGCGCACGTGCATGGAACAAACTGCCACCACCGCTTCGTCGCGTTTATTTTCCTGCTACTTTTAAACGTCAACTTAAGACATTTTTATACAATCACGCTTTTAATTCACATTGTTAGGCGCTCTTGTTGTGTCTCGGCACTTACGTCGCCCTAATCTCGACTTTTTCGATAGATAGATAGATAGATAGGTGGGGTTGGGGTATAAAAATTTCGCGATTTTTTACCAATAATTCGTTTTTTCTCGCAAACGATACAAGATATCGCCATAGTTACTATGGAAGGCGACTAGGAACTCGTATACAATCTATCAAATGGTGCCATTTCCAATGACCTTAAACTAACCCTGTTTTCAAGGTCACACCACTGTTTGACGCTAAATATCTCACAAACGGCTACAGATACGGCCATAGTTACTATACAAGGCGAATAGGAAACCGCACCCAAGCTTTCGAATGGCACCAATTTCAATGACCTTGAGTGACCTCTAACCCCGATTTCAAAGTCATGATATTATTCAACGTCAAATAACTCGAAAATGGCACAAGATAGAGAGCTATAGTTACAATGGCTGACCAATAAAAATCGCATATGGTCTATCGAACGGCGCCATTTTCAATTAACTTTGAACGACCCCTAACCTGGTTTTCAAGGTCACGCCATTCTTTGACACTGAATATCTCACAATCGGCTGCGGATACGGCCACAGTTACTATAGAAGGCAAATAGGAAACCGCACCAAAGCTTTCGAATGGCACCAGTTTCAATGACATTGAGTGATTTCTAACCCCGATTTTAAGGTCACGATATTATTCAACGTCACAAAACTCGAAAATTGTACAAAATAGGGCTATATTTACAATGGCCGACCAATAGAAAGTCGAATATGATCCATCGAATGGCGCCATTTTCAATGACCGCGAACGACCCCTAATCTGGTTTTCAAGGTCACGCCATTTTTGACACTGAATATCTCACAGACAGCTACAGATACGGCCATAGTTACTATAGAAGGGAATAGGAAACCGCACCTAAGCTTTCGAATGGCACTAATTTCAATGACATTGAATGACCTTTTACCCACGTTTCAAGGTCTCGATAATATTCAACGTCCAGTAACTTGTCTAATAGTAAGTCGTATATGATCTACTCAATGGTTCCGTTTCCAGTGATCTTGAGTGACCGTTAACGGTCGCTGGGTTATCATAGATGCCATCGGCATTGTGTGCACAGTTTACGCGCGATCTGTTTGCGATAGCTAAGTTCTTGTTCTATAATTCGACCACTGCTGATGACGACTTGTTTGCAACAGCTAAGTTTCTTGTTTTTAGTATGGCAGGGTAAAAGGTTGCATATCGGTCTCGGACACGCCTTCTCCCATTTTGGGGACGGTACCCCAAAATTCAAAATTTTGGCTGCAAAATTGTGGCCCTCTAAAAGCGAATATCTCAAAAAACGGTAAGTATCAGCGTTACATGTCCTCAATTAGATTTCTGAAAATGTATAGCATGGGACGGTAGCCCACGATGAAGTCCCCTATAACGAAAAATATGTATTTTTGCTAGGGGACCGACATCTCGATCGGCGTGAAAAGTTGCATGATGGTACATGTCGGTCCTGGGGCGGTACTGCATGGATCCCCAAAGTCCCCTCTGTCCCCTACATGGGTTTCTCCACTTCGGTGGCGATATCTTTAGTGGTCTCCAAATAGCGTCAAAATGCTTTTTCGACAATTTGTCTTTGACGTAGATTCGGTGGCTTGTGTTATACGCAATTGTCTACTGATGCGTGGCCGTGCCATAGTGTTTACAGCGCCTACATGGTCGTCACGGTCGTCGGCTCACGTGCGATAAGCTATAATACACCGTCCACATGGTGATCATACAGCAGTGATCGAGCAGATACTCGTCGACAATCATACACAACCTACATTCGACGCCCCCGTCAATTTTCATCGCGTGTCAGCACAATGACGTGCGATACTGATAGCAATTCTGCATGTCTGTCCGTCCGTCGGTCTGTCCGCTATGTTCCGGTATTCTATGCAAACGGCTTACTATGTTGTTATAGTTTTTTTAACATTCTGTAGGCCAATTATTATAGTTTTATTTGTATCAAACATCTTTGCAAAATTCCCCCCTGCGGGGGCGCTAATACAGGTGGGTTATAAAAATGTCGCAATTTTCGACCAATAACTCGCTATATCTCGCAAATGACACAAGATTGCGATAGTTAAGTTACATGCTCATCATAGTTACTATACAAGGCGAATAAGAAAGTGCACCCAAGCTTTTTAATGGCACCAGTTTCAATGATCTTGAGTGATCGTTAGCCTAGATTTTAAGGTCACGGGGTTACAACTGATGCCATCGACGTATTGTGTGCGCAGCTGACGCGCGATCTGTTTGCGATAGCTAAGTTCTTGTAATAGTTTTGAGTAAACTAGATAGAGGCATACTTTCAGCGACGGACATGTTGCCATCCCTTGAAATAGGGGTGAGGGTGTTGCACAAAGTTTTAACTGCCCCCCCCCCCATGGCGGGTATGGTATCTTGCTGACGCACTTGTTATTGTTTGAGTTTTATCTGTCTGAGAAAAAGCGCAGCAACACGGTGATCGATCGGACATGCACGTGTACGTTGTTACCGGAGGCACAAATCGCATATCTCGACACGACTAGTGCAACATGTTAGAGATGTGCATGGGATTGGGAACAATTGGGATCCCATAGGTGTGGGATTCACATGTGAATGGCAGTGACAATGACTACATCATGGGAATGGGAGTGGGAATAAAAGTATGAGAATGGGAATAGAGCTAAGAAAATGGGAATGAATTCCCATTGCAGCTTTTTACAGTATATGAGAATCCGTTCGGTAATACGTGTACTGGCAAAGCATTCACCCGAGCATGTCACTAACTCATTTCGTACTCTCGATATTTTGTGTAGTGAATGACTTTGTGTGCTTATTCTAACGAAAATCATTCATTGTTTCTTTTTCGTGCACAAGGAGTCTATGGTACTGTTAGTATGGTGTCTCCTTTATTTTTAGTGATTGCTTTCAGTGGGTTAGGCATCGAATCGATAAGATTTTGAAGTGTTGACGGTGAAATTGATTTCCATGCTTTTCGGAGGCGGTGGTTCAACGCTTGCGGTGACTGAGGCTCAGGATCGGCATAAACGGCTGTTGCCATAATGCTCCAAACGTTCTCAATCGGAGACAAATCCGGTGAATTAAGCTGCCAGTCTCTGGCGGAATGTAGTGTCTAATATTTGCGTCTAGCCAGGCGATTGTAGCCTTTGATGTATGCGCACGGGCGCCGTCCTGCTGAAACAATCCTTCACGGTTGCGGAAAAACTGCTTTTTGTGGGTTACGTCACTATGTTGGCTCGTATAAATCAAGTAAGTAACGGACGGTTGTGATATTTTGCACACATGATTGCATTAAATTTCCCTAAAGCTGATAGCAGTTTAATAAATATTTGATAGCTGTAACATAGCTACTTTTCCATTTAAAATCGTGTTTCAGTGGGAATTGGAATTACTTTTCGGGAATAAATGGAAATTGGACTGAAGTCTAAAATTTCCCAAGGCCGGGAATGGGAATGGCAATGAAATCATGGGAATGGGAGGGAATCGGTACACGAAAGTCATTGCCGCACATCTCTACAACATCGCTAAACTCACCTGTCAGCAGTCAACGACTCCCACATCTTCTGGCCGTGCAGCGTCTGCAACGGCGTCACCGGTGACGTCGTTGTGACGCTCATCCTCGGCATCACCGGTTGTCTGCACGGTGCACACAGACTGTTGTGCGAGCTGTTCCCACGGTCCAACGCTCTGACACGAAACTGCAGTTGTATGGCGCCTATATAGCTGACGGAGCGGCGTCATTCGCTGAACAAAACTGTCACGCCTGCTTCGCTGCGCTTCACGGCAGACGTAAGAACTATTTACACCGTGTCTCAAAAAAACTGTGCATTTTTGCTTCTGTCAGAACTTCATCAAATTTTCATGAATTTTAATAAGTATTAGTTTTGGTAGGTAGATGGCAAAATGGCTGAAATTGTATGCTACATAGTACATATATTTTCCGCCTAACCTGACCATGTCACTACACTACCTTGTTAAAAAGCGGATGTTCTAGATTTTAACTTAACACTGGATTTGTTACAATCAGATTGCTCAGATTTGGTGTCAAAGTGAAGAGAACCTACTGTCGCGACAACTTTCTTGCTCAGTGACCACCGTCATGCAGGTTGTTCGGAGACGATTTTTATCGCGCGTCAGCATACTGACGTGCGATATTTATAATCTGCCCGTCTGTCTGTCCATCTGTCTGTCCATCTAACTGTCTGTCTGTCTGTCCGCCCGTCTGTCCGTCCGTTACGTTCCGGTATTGTATGAAAACGGCTTAACGTATTTCATAGTTTTTTTCACTATACGGTATCCCAATCATTCTAGTTTTACTAGCATCAAACATCTTCACGAAATTGCAATGTGACGGGGATACCCCCTGCGGGGACACTAAATACAGGTGGGGTATAAAAATTTTGCGATTTTGGAACAATAACTTGCTATATCTCGCAAACGATGCAAGATATCGCCATAGTTACTATGGAAGGTAAATAGAAACTCGTATGCGAGCTATCAAATGGTGCCATTTCCAATGACCTTGAACGAACTCTAACCCTGTTTTCAAGGTCACACCACTCTTTGAGCTAAATATCTCACAAACGGCTACAGATACAAACATAGTTACTATAGAAGACGAACAGGAAACCGCACCCAAGCTTTTGAATGGCATCAGTTTCAATGACCTTGAGTGACCTCTAACCGACATTTCAAGGTCACGATAATATTCAACGTCAAATAACTCGTAAACGGTACAAGATAAAGCTATAGTTACAATGGCGGACTAATAGAAAGTCATACATGCTCTGTCGAACCGCGCCATTTTAAATGACCTTGAACGACCCCAAACCCAGATTTCAAGGTCAGGCCATTCTTTGGTGTTGAGTATCTGCGAAATGGCTAAAGTGTTGCGGTGTAATATTTATGCCTATAGATGCCCTCAGCGTATTGTGTGTGCAGTTTACGCGCGATCTGTTTGCGATAGCTAAGTTATTGTTTATGTGTCAACAGGACGGCATCCCGGCGCCTCAGCACGCGACACCGTCGCTTTCCTGGAGCGAGAGAGATGCGAGAAACGCGTCGTCGTCCAGGCGCTTGTGTCCGTGTACGCGGGGCACATTTCGAGCACGAATTCTGACACTTTTGAGCCCATCTGTCATGACAACTAATAACTCTGCTAAATAAACCAGTCAGTTTATTGTGTGCTAATTCAGTCGTCAGATACTTTGTTGCAAATAATAGGCTACATATCAACGTTATGTAACAATTGAGAACATCTGCGTTTCGCAAGGTAAGGCGGTACCGTGGGTCAGGTTAGGCGGAAAATATTTATACAGCATACAATTTTACCCATTTTGCCATCTTACTACCAAAATTTATCAAAGTTGGTAGAAATGCTGACGAAGTTCTGACAGAAACAAAAATGCACAGTTTTTTGAGCCACGGTGTAGTGAAGAGCAAAATTAATGCTTGCCTATTCTTCTATACATATCGGAGTGCGATTCCCTACTCAAAAGTCAAAACAGACTACATTCGCTGTTTTATCGTCATGTGATTTTTACTGAAAATATTCCGAACAGTAAACAAGGATATCATGAATGAATGTTGGCTATTTTAACTTTCCCTTGCCCTCTGATACGCTAGAGGAAAAATGTAACAAATTTTGTAAGAAATTAAATAAGAGTATGCTGTGGTATTTTAATATCAGTTTAACTAAAAATTTTTGATCACACTGTCATACTGCACACATTAGTTAAGCTATCGTCATCGCTTTTTATCGCGCGCCAGCACACTGACGCGCGATATGGATACAGCAATTTCGTCTTTCTGTCTGTCCGTCATGTTCCGGTATTCTACCGAAACGGCTCAACGTATTGTCAGTTTCTTCACCACACGGTAGCCCAAAATATCATTCTAGCTTTACCAGTATCAACCATCTTCGCGAAATTCCGACGGGGTCACCCCCTGCGGGGCACTAAATACAGCTGGGATATAAAAATTTCACGATTTTCGACGAATAAGTCGCTATATCGTAAACGATACACGATAGTGCCATAGTTACTATGTAAGGCGACTAGGAAACCGCAGCCAAGCGTTTTTCGAATGGTACCCGTTTCAATGACCTTGAGTAACCTTTAACACAGATTTCAAGGATGCGATAATATTCAATGTCAAATAACTTGACTAATAGTAAGTCGTATAATCTATCGACTCGTGCCGTTTCCAATGACCTTCAGTACCCCTAGATTTCAAGGTCACGAAGTTACTATAGGCCTAGATGCCCTCGACGTATTGTGTGCGCAGCTTACGCGCGATCTGTTTGCGATAGCTAAGTTTCTTGTTTGCTATACCATTTTTTCTACTTTCTGCCTTCAGGCGTAATAAACTCGTCATAAAGATACCCGTTAACTTATTTCAAGGCCTGTTTGCTGCACGTGCATGCCTGCCACAAAATCATAGGTTGACTATCATTTAAACAGTTGTAACTGTATTGAACAACTGTTTTATATCACTGACAGTCACGTTCGCTAAAGATGTGATAAACCCTAATATCTGCGAAACGCTGAAGATCTACGGACCATTAATATAAAGTCAGGAAGTCGTATACTTTCATACCAATTGGCACCACTCAACTGTTTGCACGTCTGCATACTTTGCGTGATCTTTAAGAGTGATTCCAACGCTTTTAGGTTAAGTATTTTTTTAAAATAAAAATAGCATATGTTGCATTATTAAACATTCCGTTACGTTCTGCAAGACTGCTAGTTATTTGGTACCAAGTCGTTTTGTTAACGCCACAAACATACATTATGCAATATCCCGACGTCGAATGCAAGTATGAAAAACTTGCAATTTTTGATTATTTCGCTTTATCTCGGAAATGATACAAAATGGGGCCACAGTTAACGCGGAACGCCAATAGAAACACGTGTGCGATGTATCAAACGGTGCCATTTTCAATAACCTTAGCCTTGACCCAAATTATTCGACGTTGAAACGGTACAACACAAATACAGAGTTACAACAGAATACTAGCAGGAACTTACATACTCGCTACTCAATTTCGAATGACCTCAAGTAACACTGACTTGGCAAAATTTCCAGACATCGCGCGGCCTGTCTGCGAGAGCTGATCTTGTAATAACATACATTACGAGAAATCGAGACTGAAAACCCTTTAAAATAAAAATAGCAAAACTCGGGTAACTGCATTTAGCTCACTCGGTAACTCAATGAAAAATACACAGTTTGTTCGTAGTTCATGTGTTATTTGACAGTGTATTTATTTGCTTACGGTGTATGCCCTTGAACTGTTGCTTTACTGTACCGTGTTTTAATGTAAAGAGGTGTGTCTGGAGACAAATGAACCTACTTAGTGTACACACTTTCAATAGTTAAAAGTTTAATATATCAACGACACATAAACTGCAGGCAAATATCCTGTATTTCGTCTACATAAATGTAGGCTACACTGTAAGTTAAAGCAGATCTGTCGAATTACATAACGACAGCACAAGCAGAAAACCTACTCGACCCTGTGAGCTTTGACCACAGAAGTTGACCGTTTCATGCCTTTGTCCCATGGACCACTTGCACCAATTTTCATCAAAATCGGTCCATTCGCTATCAAAACATCGTGTTCATAAGACGGACAGACGAACGAACAGACAGGTCGAGAAAATTATGCCTCTCGCCAGTCTCGACTGGCGAGATTATAAAATTGTGACAATCATTTCAGTAATCAATTAACGCTAAAACTAGAAGGGCACTCGGTGGAGCGCATGTACCTTCGACAAAGGTGTTTCGACGGCTCACTGGCTCGGTGAATACAACCATGTTAAAACCACGCCTCGCTGCAGCGGCCAATACGTATTCGTCGAATTTCCCCGACGTAAAATTCTATGTAGCAGCGCTTAAACAATATCGGAGAAAGCAATCCGGTTCCGGCATCCGGACTATAATCCGTATCGGGCTCAAAAGTTAATCAGTTCGTCCCTGTCCCGACATTTGTCGACACCCAACATTTCATCCAAATCCATGCACGCGTTTTTGAGTAATCTTGCTAACAGACAAACAGACAAACAAACGCGGGCAAAAACATTTACCTCCTCCTTTGTCGTACGTAACAATATTTGTATACAACATAAGTTAATAAATTCAGCACGGCTGCCAAATGTCTCAGAGCCAAATAGCAATCTCAATAGAAGACCGTAATCACAGGCTGCGCGGTAGCGCCAGCACTGTGTTAACGGCGACCAGCCAAGTCAATGGGAGATGGCGAATTTTGACCCCTCACAGAATCGAAACCCATGAGCCGACTGCAACAAAATTCCGCACATT
>Ga0209149_1002419_pt1 | contig 10462 bp, 4 predicted proteins | sample WorMetTyACAVOLI2_FD_187423 | JGI IMG/M metagenome (GOLD analysis project Ga0209149, IMG submission 187423) | Marine gutless worms symbiont microbial communities from Max Planck institute for Marine Microbiology, Germany - Olavius algarvensis... ...
TATAGAGGCAAGATTTTTAGCTTGAAATTTACCAAATACCGTTTGGCGGCCGGGCTCCGCCCGGACCCGCTGGGGGAGCTAAAGCGCTCCCCCAGACCCCCTAGCCGCAATAAGGGGGGCCTACTTCTAAGGGTAGGGGAAGGGAGGGGACGGGGAAGGGAGGGGAGGGGAGAGGGATGGAAGGGGAAGGGAGGGGGAAAGGAAAGGAAGGGGAGGGGAGGGAAGGGGGCTTGTGCAGTTCTAACATTTCCTTAAAAAAACCCTGGTTGTCGACCGAACGCAAGGTGACTTGGCGGTCGAGAGTTGAGACAGGTTACAGTATGTCAGTGATGTAAGATGGTGCGAGACCGTTTAGCGCTTGGTATATCAAGAGACAGAGCTTGAACTCGATAGCCTACGTGCTGCGACTGGTAACCATCCGATCAGTGGTCTCGTGGGCGTCGGCCACAGACAACACGGGCAGCAGCGTTAAGGACTCGCTGAAGTGGTGCTATGGTAGACTGCAGTATACCTGAAAGTACAGCATTGCAGCAGTCTATTCGGGAAAGAACATCACGCCCCAGCAGCCGTCGAATCTGGCGTAGATGTCTCAGATGATAGAAACATGTTTGCCCCGTCTTCGCAATAAGCGCGCGCATGTTCATCTCAGAGTCGAAGTCTGTACGCCGAGATTGCGGACCTTTTCAGTTGAAGCAGTGATCTGCTGGTCGACGTCGACGGTGGTGATGGAGGGTGATAGACATTGAAGCAAAGTAGATGAGCCAAACCACATGATACTGGTTATAGTAAAACGAGCGACACCGGTGACTTACGTTGTTAATTGCGTTCCGTTGCAGGTTGATGCGTCTCCGCAACAGGCCGCTGATTTGACGGCGACACTCTGGCGTCATTCCGCTACCGTTCTCTGCATCACGTGACTCTCATATCACACGCTGTGAGTGACGTAATACGGCCGATATACTGACCGGATCCCGGACCACCCACCAATATGCCGCTCATCGCTTCCGCCTACCGCGGCCCGCTCGTCATCGTCGCCGTTGGCGTCGGCTTCGCGGCGGTTGGCGCCGTGCCGGTCGCTGTCACCTTCTCACTAGGCACCCGGTCGTCGGCGACCATCATCGGCATGGGTTTCGTCGGGTTCGGCTTCGTGCTGATGCTACCCGGCGCGTTCTGGTGTCTGATGGTGCGCACGCACAGCTTCAAGACGTGGCGACGTCGACTGCGTCGAGGTAGAACGACCGACGACGACGACGGTCAGGGAACTGACGAGGACGGCGAACAAACTCCAGCGCTACAGTCAGTCCATCTCAGATCTGCCGTCTCGTTAATTTAACCTCTATTTTCGGACCTAACGCCGCTATACAAATCCGTTATTATTATTATTATTTTTTTGATTATTATTATTATTATCGTACTGTGTTGCAGTGCTCTGCGTATTACGTTAAACACAAACGATATTAACACTTTAGAGTCCAGAGGCAATTATAGTGCCACATCAAATAATGAAGTTGGTGACACTGGGCTGTTACATTTGGTACAGCAAGGAGGGGACTAGGCGGGGCCCCAGTCCGCCCAGGCCCCTCCTCGTTGTACCAAACATGCAGCCCACCCGTCAATGCCAGTGTACCAATCACTGTACTTTTTTTAGATAAGTTTTGCGTTTAAATGCTCATTAGTTAAGTTTATTGTTGTTCTTTTTTCTATTCTTTGTTTTTAACCATCTACCATTTTAATGGTGAATAAAGATTTGCAATGGTGCACAAAGTGAAAAAGTGATCCGGAGTCCATAACCGCAGTTAACCAAAAGTTAACCATTTTCTTCCGATTGGAATTGGCCCAATCATAACATCGAATTTCACTGAAATTGGCTGATTACTTTGCGGTAATCCTGCTAACAGAATGACACTGCAGGCAGAACGAACAAGAAATGTGGCCGCCGGGTTCAGCCGACACGGTATGCCCCCGCCGGCCTCTAATGACATTGGGCCAAGACGGCTCAGACTGATCATGTGACCTTGCGACCTTGACCTTTGATCTTAGAGGTCATGGCGCCTGTGGCTGATGCGGGTCGTCGTCCTCCATCCGTATACCAAGTTTGAAGTTTGTATAGGCCTTGCCGTTCGAATGATATGGCGCACGATGTGTGTAAGCATTAATGGGTCTGGTGACCTGCTGATCTTTGGTCCTTTTTGACCTTGAAACTGGTATGCGAGTCGCATCACTCACTCAGTAACTCACAAGTATGCGCTTACTCACGATTGGTTCGTAAAGGGTAAAGGAGCGTATAGTTATCTTAGTGAAATTCACCTCAGAACTACGGGACGTCACTTGTCAATGGGATCACACAGTGTTATCTGCCACCAGACACAGGTGACCGCCCCGCCTTCACCCCAACCGTTCAGGTTGGTACTCGATTTATCGACCCCGTAAGGATGAAAGGCTGAGTTGGCCTAGTTGGCTGGTTATGTACCGAGATGGTAATTTAACCGTCCACAGATTACGGTACTAACTGCGATCTGACGTAGCGCAACTACGTTGATCGAGGCCAACGCGTTACCACTAAGCCAAACCGCCAACCAACTTCGTGTTGTGTGTGGACGCAGAAAGTCGAGCGGTGGTCTCAACGGTCAATACGACAAGGCTGCTGCTACACCGCGCTCCAAGTGCTGGCCGCCGTCCTACCGCGACCCGCCGCCGCTCATCGTCACTGACTACGGCGTCTGTCGAGCTTCGACGCCGACCACCCACCACGCCGTCGACGACGCCGAGCGACCGAACGCTGCCGCCGACGACGACCCGGTCGACACGGAGACCGGCGACCCGTTGTGTCAGCGGGCGTCGCCCGTCGTCATCACGGTCATCGCGAACGACGACGTCGACGACTCACAGAGACTGCTGTCTCAGAAAGTCGACACAGTGCCGAGTTCGCCGAGTACGGACGGCACAGTGCCACTGTCGCCGTTGAATGGCTAGTTACTTTAATATATAACGTTTCAGTGGCAGATTTGTACAGGTGTTGGTTGGATTTTAATTGTGTCATATAAGTGTGCAAAATAATGAAGATTATGATAATTGGTATCATGGTATGTGCAACGTCGTTTGATACTTACTTTCACAGGCCTGGAAACAGACAAGTGGTAACCCTAGCGGTCTAACATGGAACTACCGTGGCATAACGTTGCCACATAACTTCACGACAGCCTTGCTATATATGGTGTCGTCAGTCACAATGGCTAGAATTGTGGCAAGGCTGTTGAATATTTACTAAACACTAAAGATTAAAAATAAATAAATACATAATTCAGCACGTTAAAACAAATTTTACAACTCATATATTTACAATCAAGCTCAGCTTCCAGACCTGTGTAGTAAGTATCAAAGGACCTTGGTAGGTGACTCGCTGGTTGACGTCACTATGGGCAGAGACAGTTCTAGGGTGCGGTCAGGGGGCACATACTCCCGTAAACGGTGGTCACAAACACAAACCATGAGGTCCAACCCCAGATTTTCGTCTATAATCGCACCCTACTTCTGGCTTGAAGCCGCAGAACGTAATTTCTCTGTTTCGAGCGTTTATATGCAGTTCAGATGGTCAGGTGAAAAGTGGTGCACAGATCACAGAACGCTTCATCAGTGACATAACAAGACTCGCCGAAATAATTGATGCTTTGTTGAATTGCCCCCAGTTTTTATACTGATCCACCGCAATAACGATAACAAGAAACTTAGTTGTCGCTAACAGGGCGCGCTCAGAGGCAGGAACGCAATACACTTTTACTGAACAGTAGTAACTTTGGTCGTATCGTGCACTGTTTCCGACATAATTGTGGTGAAATGCGCATCACCATGTGATCATTAATGGTGGCCACAAACACAAACCATGAGAGCCAGCCTCATAGGGGGCACCTATCTATCTTTGTTTTACACCAGGCGCATAATGCCGTGTTATGTCGCTGGTTTCACTAATACTGAACGTATATAGAAAATGATGTTGTTTTAGTTTAGTGGTGCGCCTGATGCGTTATGACGTGATTCAGAAGTCTCGGTCAGATGTGTATGCGAGACAGAGCACATCCGCAGATTACGTAATATCAGCCGAATGATGCTTCACTGATTAGCATATCTATGCAGCGCCGAGCTTGCCATTCCACTGCCAGCGTCAATATCTGGCGCTGGTGACGTCACTGTATCACTTAGCTGTGACGTCATTGTCATTCCATTTGCCGCAGCAGTAAGTCTATTTGGGAAAATTCAGTTGTTTATCTGTTCAAAAATAGAAACAACTGCGGTGACTTTGATGGTAAAGAATAACAGATAAATCAATTAAATAATTGATATGCGACAGTAGCCCGAGATTGATAGTTGATAACTTGGTAGCCTACAACTTAATCCAGATTAATTCAACAATATAAATCTTCACAGGAGTAATAAGCTTACGACTTTTGTCCATCTCAAACTGCTGACAAGAACATTTTTCAATCGGTGCTGAAATTGTTTTGCTTTAAAACGAAAAATTAAAATCATGATATAAAACAAGTAATACCATGCACAGCATTGAGAGCAAATCTCGCCGCGCGTCCTATCGCAGGGTGCTGCCACCTGGCGAATTTAATTGGCACGATCCCAATGCTATTGTCTGACTATTCTGAAAGTTTCCTGACGATAGCTTCATTATAGCTTGTGCCGTTTTTCCGTGATGTTGCTAACAAACAAACCTGGTTATAAACAGAGTTACACACAAGCAAAGCCACAAACATCGTAAGAGAACTACAACCACAGACGACTGACAACAATACCCGACTAGTTGTAGCTGCTCGTGACGTTCGAAAAACTTTAAAACGAAGTTTCGAATCTAGGCCTACTCTGGAGATTATTGTCGTTGTACATAATGTTTAGTTTTGACGTCGTGTTAATTTGATAAATAATCGGGCCTACGCCGTTCTTTATCTCCCGTTCCTTTTCGCTTATACATTCTACTCTGTAGTTCTTTACCCTTTTCCATTCCCTTATATTTTCCCTTATCCGTTTCCAGCTGTTCTCTTTCTTCAAAGATCCCCATTAATTGCCAACTGCGATCGAATTAGTGAAATTTAAATTTCTGGTCTAAACGGTTATAGTGAGTTTCTGTGTTGTTTTGCGACTTCTTACGGCGGAGTATTTTTTTGTGTGTAAGGGGAACGTTATTTTTCGTTCGCTCAATTTGGCTGGCATGCGGCCATACCGTAGTTAACCCTTTAATCGCCACATTAAAACCGCAGAGCAACGCACCATCATATTATAGCAATACAGTAATTGGTACACTGGCCGTTGATGGGTGGGCTGTTACATTTGGTACAGCGAGGAGGGGCCTGGGCGGGGCAGTGTACCAACTTCGTATTATTCGATGCGGCACTATAACTGCCTTTGGAGTCTAAAGGGTTAAAGGTGACACTTTAAGTGTCGTTGGCGCGTATATATGCTGCGCTGCACTGTAACTTCACTGCGTCTGTGTCTGTGCCGATGAGTTGTCTATCATCTGACGATCTGTACCGCCTCACTGCTCAACTTCACGATGCGTCGTGTCCACGCACAAACGGTTCACTCTGTTTATGCGGCCCTCCTTTAGGACGCCGCTTTATGCGCTACACTGCGACCCTCTGTATGTCCGTCCGTCTGTCCGTCCTCTGCCAACTGTTAACTCGAAAACGGAATACCGAACAACAACGTTTACACTTTCGGAGGACGTTTATGAGCAGGAGTAGGCATAGGCCTAACTGAGGACAACTTTTAGGTCACTAGGTCAAAGGTCAAGGTCATTGTGGGAGGGAATGTGAAAATCGTTTTTGGCGCACATCTTTACGAAAAACCAAGACCATGATGACCTCGATTCCATGCTGCACGTTTGGTTAAATACAACTAGCAGCGAAAATACGTATTTTCCGGGATAGCCGTATGACAACATTCGACGCGGTAACACGTTGCGATACACACGCGGAGTTGGCACACGCGTGCCGACACATCACTGTGCCGATGTGCCGTTTACCTTCAACAGCACATCGCCTCAAGGAGGGAGGGCCGCATATCGTGTCGGCGTGCGCCGCACTTGTTTACTTTCTGTCTTATGGCGCCTTCTGTTAAGTATAGTGAATGGCGTATGTTTGTGGGTGGCATGCATTCTTGTCATGGAACTATAACTGAAATTTTGTCGCCGAAAAACAGTTATTTGTCGATTTCGCCCGTCTAAGCAGCAAGACTTGCTGCTAGCCGATCGCGATGGCGATTGCCCCTATCGCCCTCCGCCCGTCTCGTTGTGATGCCTGCTGAATATATCGAAGAAATATTGCTGTAGTTCCACTAACTTTCTGGATCATCTATTTAATTTATACAACTACAGGCCCAATAGCAAATGGAGATTTGACAGGTCTGACGACCCCCATCCCGCCTCTGAAAAGTCCACTTACCGCCGAAATAAAACCGACAGTTTGACATTAAATTTTTATCAAAATACGCGCGAATTTATCATAAGCTCCAGGTTTCTCCGTTGTTGGCCCGCTGAGATCTCTATTTTACAGACCCTGAAAAGGTCCAGATTCTGAGAAAACGACCCAGTCGTCAGCATTCTGGATACGGGCCTGTAGAATGAATTGTTGTACATTAGGTATACACAAAATATCCTCACATAGTTCATGAGTATTCGTGCACTTACTATATTAAACTTTGCAAGTGCGTCGTGTTATTTAAGGACGAAATTATACTCGAATTGTTAACTGATATATTCGTCTGCATTGTTTCAGCAATTTGTATAGTCTGATTTGTCTTTCTTGCCACTCTAGTGTGCATATCACGTAATTTACTACGATTTCTTGATCAACAATGTGTTTATGAAGTTTAGTATTGTGCACCAAGCGTGTCGGTTTGCACTGCACGGAACAATTCCGAATTGTTTTCAGTTGTCGTCTTGTTGTGTGAGCCATGCACCCATTCACAATGATGTTTAAGATTTAACATTTAACGGATGAAACCGATACAGTTGGTACAAGTGAATTATTGTTGTTATGACTCTGTAACTAGAAACAAATACGAATCAGTGTGCCACACGTGATGCTGGTGATCAAATTAGCCGGTTCACAACACGCTAGTGACGCTTTCCCCGGCTCCGTGTTGACTTGCGTCAGTGTATTCCTATACAGTAAGAGAAGTAGAAAATTATATTATGAACTGATAGTCGAAGGTACAAGACTAAAACAGTGAGCAGTACAAAAGTACAAATTAAACAACAATATAGGCCCTACGTAAAATAACAAAAGATGCCAGATGAATCGCTATTAGGCCTAAACAAAGTAACGATTTATAAATTTTGTAATCACAAGCAAGCAACACAAACTAACAGAACAGCAGACACTGGAGCAGTGAAAGTTATTGTAAATACACGGAATAAATTAGCTATTTTATTGTGTATGATGGTAAACTGGCTATACCCGTATAGGGTTCGACTGCACGCTAAATACACTGTGGGGCATAAAAAACGTGGCAGCAAACTTTTGTCAATAACTATGGCAAATCTTAACCGATTTTGATAAATTTTGCACTCCCATAACCGGAAATAAATTAGTGACAAAATGCATTCATTTACTTATCTATTTATTTTAACAGCGTTATTATAATGACATCATAAAAACGTCATTGTTTACTGACGACATTTGTGACTTAAAATGATAACAAAAGAAGATAAAATTCTAACAATGCGTCAGTAGAACTGACACAAACCCGCCATTCGCAGTCCAAATAGCTTTTCCACGAGGCACAGATTTCACGGGGTTTCTGCGGGGAGGGTCAAAAAGCTACATAGTTACGCTGTCTGCAAGCCTCTATTTTTAGCGGTCGCTGAGATCTAGGGGACGTAAAAGCTAGAAATGGTCAAACATTCGAAATTTTTCCGAAATTTTGGCCCACCCTGTAAAAACTCCTTGGCCAAAGTGGACGGCTCTATGCCAGAATGTGCGCAGGTCTGTGCCCTATATACGCGACCGCAGTTGGTGACGCTAAGGAAAACAGAAACGGCAGACGGCTGAGTTGCTATAGGCATAAGCCGCAAAACTGGTATTACGTCACTCACTTTTTGGCTCACCCTGTAGTGCCCCGTGAGCGATGGGTCCATATACATGCGACAGTTGGATAGGGGAGAGATAAAGCTTTTTTTCCGTACGCTGCTTATATGCCTCTATTTTTAATAGTTTCTGAGATATATGGACGTAAGATCTCGAAATGTTGAAAAATTCGAAATTTTTTCGAACTTTTTGGCCCACCCTGTAGAAACGCCTTGGCCGACTTTGACGGTTCTATACCAGAATGTGCGCAGGTCTGTGCCCTACATATTGAACTACATTTGGCAACGCTGAGAAAAATAGAAATGGTAGATGTCCGCAGCACAAATGAGACCACCCCCATTTTGAGTATTTAACTCCCTTCCCCCGCCCCCCAGTGGCCGATGGACCCCAGAGGGGGAAGGGACACGTTGGCAGACATTGTCCCTACACATAAACAATTTGGCGTGGATCCGTCCACGCGTTGCTAATATATCGCTCAAAAACCGCCAAAATGCAAAAAAAAATCCCCATTGACTCCTATTGTAACGAAAATTTCATTTCCCCCTTTTTCCGTCCGCCGGGGGCCGCTAAACCACAAAAGGGGAGAAGACACATCCGGAACCAGAGTACGCCCGCATGCAAACTTTGGCGTGAATCGGCCCGCGGTGTTACCTGGGGTGAGATTACCTGCCCGAGGTCCAGTTAAAATTTTGTACTGGTAACGCGCTAATGGGCGTGTTCTGTATGCTCCCGAGGAAATACCACGTCCTAACCGGACCAAAGGACCTATGCCGATGATTCCCGTTAATCTGTTACAACTTAATTAGCTGTAGTGTGAAATATCGGCCTATGCCAATATTGTATAGTGATGCACGTAACACAACGTTTAGATGATTTATAAACTAATTACTATAATCAAAATAAAATCAAAGTGTACACAAAGGTGCATAAAAGCAAACAACTGTGCTGTGCTATTCTAGTATGCAATTAAACTAGTTTCGAATGTTCATTCAGTTCGGTACACAATTACTGAAGTCGACTCATCACTACAGTTCAATATAAAGCGCATGAACGTTTCAGCATCGTTGCGCAGGTTTTGTTTATCATCTTATATGTCGACTGCCAAAAATGTTTTAGTACTTTCTGAGGAATAGATCAGTTCAACGCTAACGCCATATCAATTATATAAACAATGCAGATGATACCACACGGCGCGGTGCTGACAACGAAACACTCTCCTTAAATGAAAGAAGATTCGACGTGGACGGTTTCCATGCGCTCCTGGTAAGTAATCGTGGCCACACCGTCAGCCGCCGTCAGCTGAGTGGACAAGGATGACTGGTTACCGCTCGGTAGTTGTCCCAAACGCGTGACGTCACAGTATCGGGTACACGCGTCACCAACACCGACGAGCACTGCCGCCGCCGTCGAATCGTTACACCGCTTAACTTCGGAACTCTAGAGCAATAAATCTATTAAGTCACATGTGCCTAAGACGGTGTTTACACGCTACAAAGCTTTGTAACCTTCAATACAAAACTGTACGTTATTACATCAAAAATGCTACGAACGCGTAATGTAATTCAACGAACATAAACGTCACTTTGCTCTACGATAGCAAGTTCGTATGTCAAATACGGATGCAACTCTAATTGCAGATACTGCTGACAATACAATAATGAAATACATTACAATACCATAATTTCGCTACGAAGGTTTCTATACATTACACACTCTCTGTAATGCTCAAAAATACAACAAACAAATTATAATAGCAGCAATATCTACCTAGAGGTCGTATCGATGGGTCGTATAGCTGGTCCGAACCGCCACGTTGCTGAGTCCAATAGCAAGGACGTCTGACTCGGTCACACTCAAACAATCATCTGACTAGACTCACGTGCGTGCTAGAAGCACGGTCTGCCCATTCAACCGTGACCACGTGACCGCGTCCAAAGTGCGACTCAACCTAAAGGCCTGGTTACACTGGCAAACGTTGCTGCCCGTGCGTAACAGCCAAGTGGGCTATGATTTCACAAAAAAACGGCTTTACAGCGTAAAACTAGGGAAGTGGGTATAATATCCATGGTAGAGGACTTAGCAGGAGAAGAGCCTAGGACCCGGCCCACCTCATCGGATGTTACCGGTGAGAGGATGTCGAGCACAGAGCCGTGGTGGGAGGGAAATGACAAATCACTGGGCACAGACACAGACAATGCACACAATGTATCGCTAACTGAGTCACGAAGTTTAACTATTTTGTCAACAAAGTAATGGGCAAATGTGGAACACAGACGTCGGTTTTCATCGTCAGTTCTAGTTTTGTCTGAGTCCTTGGAGTGAAGCAGCTCGTTGACGATCCTCCAGCGTTGTCTGTAGTCCGACCCGGATTCCTG
>Ga0209149_1002421_pt1 | contig 10456 bp, 5 predicted proteins | sample WorMetTyACAVOLI2_FD_187423 | JGI IMG/M metagenome (GOLD analysis project Ga0209149, IMG submission 187423) | Marine gutless worms symbiont microbial communities from Max Planck institute for Marine Microbiology, Germany - Olavius algarvensis... ...
ACAAAAGTGGTGTGCTTTAAGCTGTGATTTAAAAGTTTACTACTTTTACTAGTTAGCTGAAAAGTTTACTAGTTAGGGGGCATAGCCAATCTCTTAAAGACTGCCCCCGGCCCCCGATTTTCGTTGGAATAGCTAATCGTCGTCAATCCCAGTATTTCGGGGGCATAGCGGATGTACGAAAGACTGCCCACGATTGTCGGGGGCATAACACCAGCCTTTTTATTATGTCTGGCCTGGCCGAAGTGCGTTAACAGAATGGCCCGATAAACGACTTGTATGCGACAAGAAAGCAAGTAACCTTTATTAGTCACCAATGACAATCGCACTAGATAACGGCAGTGCAGCGGTAACGCTGATTAACGACTGTAATATATAATGCAAATAATGCATCGTAGCCTATTTGTTCCTGTAGTGATTATTAAACGCTGCGGAGTAATTTCTAAATGTTTACTTTATGTCTCTACAGTTTTAACGAGTTACGTTGTGTTTCTTCAAGGCAACAAGATCTTGATCGTTTACAGTTTTTGTGTGGATTCCCAGCTATGTTCTACGTCGCTGATATTCTTCAGAAGCGCCGGAAATTCGGCATCATTTGGTACTGTTGCTCGTTTTTGTATAGCTGTAGGCCTATTAGTTGTGGATGTCGGTCGGTCTATCATCCGTTGTCTGTCCCGTGGTCATACCCCATCCACGCAATACTCCACGAGTAAGAGTTAATGCTTGTACTTATCGGTACTGTGCGTATATACGGTGTTTTTAGGTTTTGGGTTATGGATAGGGTGGGGTTAGGTAGGTTCTTTTCAGTTGTGTAGCTGATTTTTCAGTTTGCGAAGGGAAAATGCGAACTGAACGTATAGTATTTTGATAGGTACAGTGTGACGAGTTATTTGACAAAATGACGTTGAATCATATCATGATCTTGAAATCTAAGTTAGGGATCACTCAAGATCATTGGCAGTGGCACCATTCGATAGATTGCATACGAGTTCCTATTGGCATTCTATAGTAGCTATGGCGTTATCTTGTGGCTGGCCAGTGCCAAAAGTGTATGTTAGTGTACTGTACTTATACAATTTGCTGATAGCAGTTGCGTGCACATGTGTGTAGCAATAATGCAGAATGTCTGTTTTCAGGTTGGCTGCAATGAGAGTTAGAGATGTGTCAAAGAAAGACTTCATGTCTGTTAGCCTCTGTCGAACATGGTATATTAGGTTTATTTAGTACATTGTAGTGAAATTATTATTATTACCGGTATTAAGAATGGATGTCATGGCAACATTATAGTCAATAGACTTCAAGGTTGCGGCCACAGCAAAAAGCTGCAGGAAAGTGAAAGTGAGTCACGCAGCAGTAAAGTCATTTGATAGGTGCGGTGTCAGATGTAGGAACGCTCGAATAGTTCAGATTTCATGCGGCGTCAAAAAATGTCCAGTGACTCAGAAATTGTACTGGTGTTTGCTTGTTGCGGTTATGCTGTGGATCAATGACATAGTCAAGGCCGAAAACCTAAGGCCGAGGCCTGGACCTTTGAGGCCAAGGCCATAGGTCCCAAATAGTAACTATTCCTCTATCTTATATCAGAGTTTCTACATGGTGAGGCATAATTACCGAACTCGCTAGCTTTAACTGGCGTAAACTTAGTGAACTGAATGTGCAGTTTATATGAACAAAAATTACAGACAATATAGCCGAGGAAATGCTGAATCTGCTTGTTTGAAAATAGTCTGTCTTTGGATTAAATGTTCCTTGCTACCAGCAGCCTAAAGAGGACAACAGTAAAAGTGCTGTTACAGTAATGTGATTTACCACTAAGATAAATATTTAATTAAATGCTAGTCAGTGAGTATAAAATATGAAGCAGATTGCTTTCTAAGAAGGTGTTTCATGGCACAGAGTAGAGTTTTGGCAAATTAAAAACATTTGAGAGAAAATGACAGAAGTGGCATCATTAACTCAATGTCTGAGTTATGGTCGACCACAGACTGACCATCCAGCTGCAAAGATCACCATAGTTAAAGACCTCGCACTGATTTTTTGATCAGTGTCTTTAACCCAGTAAGACTTCATCCTCGGTCAAAAAATATTTTGAGCAAGCATTTTTGTCCATAATTTTTAATCAGTTACAACCATTTAATGAGATGTTCATCTGCAGCGGTAAATTGCATTACTGTAATAACACTTATTGACGTCCCCTTTAAACTGCTGCCTCAGGGGCGTCGGCAAAGGGGGTGTAGGGGGGTGACACACCCGCACTGTCGGCAGTTTGTCGGCAACGGTGGAGCCTGTAGGTCAATGCCTTGTGGGCTGTGTCGGTAGTGAACGCCATGTTTAAGACAGCAAATTATTATCAACACAACAACACATGGCAGTGAGTCAAACGCGGCACCAGCAGTATAGTAGCCCGTTGTACCATGACGGGGCCCTCTAGACAATCTGTCGCTGGATCAACTTGTAGATCATTCCCTGGACTGTACTGAAGGAGAGACGCGTTGTGACAGCTCGCAGTTCTGCTCAATAATGTCGTCATATTGACATATTTAAATGACTCTGATGACTGTGACGACAAGTACTGTCACTATCAGCTTGCTTTGAGTGTGACGACAGCTCTTCATGAAATTTGGATAAGACATACAGCGTGATATTCGCGCATGTGTATGTAGCAATACGTTAATAAATACGACCGACTAATCAGTTAAATCATTGACGACAGACATTTGGGGCCTACTGATGCGGTGTGGAGGTATTAGGTATTCATCAGGGACGTAGCTGGATTTTTTGTGGCTGGTGGTCCAGGTTTCAGGGAGCCAGGAGGAAGGAAGTCCCCAAGCAGGGTCCAGGGACACAGCCCCGATGTGGGTTTGAGGGAGAAGCCCCATCAGCAAAATTTATGCTTTAGATGTATGAAGCATAGAAAAAACTGTTTTTCGCATATATGGCCTATGCTGCTGCTAGTATAGAATATTTAATCAAATGAAAAATATTTTCATGCTTCAGATTTAGCATTCCCTCAGCTATGTTGTTTTTAATTTTGATGCAAATAAACCGCATATTTACTAAGTTACGCCAGTTAAAGCTTGGAGGTCCAGTAATTATGCTTCACGGTGTACAACTGTATTTGTTATGGTTGCACATGATGATCACGTAGATAGTGGTATATTGTGCTGCAGTTAATGACTTTGTTGTGTAGTGATGATATTATGGCACACATACAGAGGCAACAGAACTGTGTCCGTCTCTCGCTGTACACTGCATCTCAACTTTTGTATGGCGCAGTTGTTGTATTTCACAAACAGCAGCACTATCTCATTGGTTTGTAGCGTTCTGTTCATAAGTTGCATCTATTGGGGTTCTCTGACATGATACGTGGCCTTTGTTATACAGAATTACAGGTCCATAACCAGCTTTCTGATAATGGGGAGTCGTTGTCCTCAGATTTTGGACCTTTTTCAGGGATTGAAAATTGGAGTTCCCAGTGGCTGTATAGGGGAAACCTCAATTTTTGAATAGTGATGATTGATGACGTTACTTTGTGGTCAAAGCTCGAATCTACATGGTAAGTCTACTCGATTTTTACCGTGCGACGCGTATGCATAGCACGGACTATGCCGTGGCAAGATGTCAGTCCGTACGTCTGTCCATCCATCTGTCTGTCACACGCCGGTATTGAGTCTAAACGGTTATACATATCCTCAAAGTTTTTTCACCATCGGGTACCATTCTTGTTCTCCCGCCCCAAATGGGATGGCAATATTCAGACGGGGACCCCCCCCCCCTAATGGTAGCGTCGAATGCAATTGGGATATGAAAAAATCACAATTTTTGACCAATATCTCGCGACTGATGCAACATAGAGCCATAGTTACTATGGAAGGCGAATAGGAAACCGCACCAAATCTTTCGAATGGTACCGGTTTGAATGACCTTGTAATAACCCAGATTTCAAGGTCATGTTATCATTCAACGTCAAATAACTCAAAAACGGTACCAGATAGAGCTATGTTATTTACAAGTCGTATATGGTCTATCGAACGACGCCATTTTCAATGACCTTGAACGACCCCTATTCAAACACTGTTAGTCCTCCTGTGCTGCATCAAGCGCCTCTGTATCTTCGGACTTAAAGGCGCTATACAAATCCGTTATTATTATTATTATTATTATAACCCAGTTTTCAAGAACGCACATTAATAACTCAAACGGTTATAGATACGGATACGGCCATAGTTACTATTGAAGGCGAATAGGGAACCCCATCCAAGCTGTCGAATGGTACCAGTCTGAATGACGTTGAGTGACATCTAACGCAGATTTCAAGGTCACGATATTATTCAACGTCATATAACTTAAAAACTGTACAAGGTAGAGCTAAAATTACAATGGCGGACGAATAGAAAGTCGTATGTGGTCTATCGAAGGCACCGCTGTTTTCAATGACCTTGAACAACCCCTAACCCAGTTTTCAAGGTCACGCTGTTCTTTGACGCTGAATATCTCATAAATGGTTAAAGATACGGCCATAGTTACTATAGAAGGTGAATAGGAAACCGCACCCAAGCTTTCAAATGGTACTAGTTTGAATGACTTACAGTGACCTTTTGAATGTCATGATTATTCAACGTCAAATAGCTTGAAAATGGTGCAACATACAGCTATGCTTACAATGGCTGACCAATAGAAATTCGTATATGATCTATCGAACGGCGCCATTTTTCAGTGACCTTGAACAACTCCTACCCCCAGTTTCAAGGTCATGCCATTCTTTGACGCTGAATATCTCAGAAATGGTACGACATACAGACATAGTGTCATTGAAATACTAATTGGGACTAGCACACGCCTTACGCAACAATGTCATTTTGAGTGACCTTGAGTGACTTAGCAAAATATTCAATGATACGAAGCGTCGCGCGGTTTCTCTGCGACAGCTGAGCTTCTTGTATTACTGGTAATTCTGTTTCTCAAATGGACGATATTCAAGATGTTAGCGCTCGAAGAGTCAACGGAAAAGTGGATCTTTTAGCACTGGGGTCGTCTGACTGCTCCGACCACCCTTTGGCTTGTCCTGGAATTAGTGCAGCACTGTGCTAGTTAAGCAGTGTTTAATCTGTTCTTTATTGATAATGTTGGCATGTCTCTCTGCTGCAGTAGGAGGTGTGACAACGACCAATCTTATTGTTGCTGCATTGCTAATGAATTACGCCCACTTAGTTTTAGGAACTTTTACCTGTTGTTTCAGGTTAAGGATTGCTGTGGTAACCATTTCAGCTGGTACACTGCTGTAAACACAACTGTCTTCTAACGTTGTGGTTTAATTAAGAATATTGAATGCAAATTATCTTTGAAATTCTATTTAAATCAAAGAACGTTTGATCAAGTTATGTCAAAATATTTAGGGGTCCAGTTTTTTGAAGACACAGGCCTCCACTGTTTCATGTGTGTCAAGTCGCTAATGTTGTCATGGAAACTGTGCAGCTTGTTCTAAAACTTTTTAATGTAGTCAATTGAGAATTGAATACGCTGTCTCTCTACCAAAAATAATTAGTAAATGTTGTAAACTGGTGAAGTTGTCATATTAATCATCGGGATCCAGTTTTTTTAGGCACGGTGTAGATGGTGTATATGCATGTTGTAGTGTGGGCTGATGCAGATGTGTGATTTTAATAGAGTCCTAGCCTTGATGGCATTTGTAAATTTCAATGCCACTGTTTCTGAATGGCACTACCACATAGTACAGCGGACACTGTCCAACCCTCTTGCCTATTGAGAAACTAATCTGAGGAATGCCCGCTAATATCGTGTCACACATTATCCAAAAACACCTGCATTTGAACCAGATACATACTGGTAACCATCTAGGCACAATGCTCAGTGTGGGCGACGGGCATTACCGCTGAGGGTTGACCATGATGTTGGCATAGAAAGGCATAAAAATTTAGCTCACTTTTCAACCAGTACTTTAGGTTGCAAAGACTTCAGTATGAAAGAGGCTGCATCATTCAATTGTGGCAGATTTTGAATAATACAGATTTTTGTTTGCAAGTGAATAACATAACAATAATACTATGAAACTGGTAGTGAGTGCAATGTGGTGTGCTGTACTGTGATAGATGAGCTGACAAAGCTAATGATGCATTTTCGCAGGCACGACATTGGCCCGTTTGGACCAAGCCAAGGAAGGAAAAGGTGTTTGAAGTTTTTTGTTATTCCTAGTTGTTTTATGCCTCTACTGGATGATGTCGACGTATGGTGCTGCGCAATCGTAGAGTTGCATGCCGGAAACGACGACGCTGTTCCAGACTGGCAAGAGGCATATTGTTTTCTACGTGGCCATTCATCCATCCTTCCATTCATGCATTTCCAGAGTTGTGAACGTGATTTTTGACACCAAATGAACCGACTGTGTTGCAAATTGGCGGGTGAAACGATCGGCTTTGGGGATCAGGAGATCAAAGTCACATGACACTTGGAGGCCTGGTAGAGGCAGCATTCTCGACTCCTTCCGTTGAGTAGGGTTTTCTAGTTTGCCCTCGTGTTTTATTTTGTATAAACAGAACAGTGAACTTATACATTTCATATGTGTAAGCGAGATTTTGTCAGCAGTTAACTAAAAACAAGCAAAAAAACTGCTCGACCCCAGGGTTGATAATGATGCCTCCACCAAGCCTTTAGTCTGTCTTCGGTTTCGTGTGACCTTGACCTTTGATCTGCTGACGCCCAAAGTTGATCATTTCGTGCCCTTGCCCCATGGCATCAAAGTCGGTTCATTTGTTTTCAAGATGTGTTTACAAGTTTGTTATCGGTAACAAGTGAATGTACGAACGAACAAACTGACAGTCTGAGAACAACTGCCTTGTCCTGCCAGTCTGGTCTGGCAGCGGCATAATTACTGGTAAACCGATCAATACAGCTTATTCAGATAAATTAGTAAAAGTTTGCAGTGATCTTACTTCTGGCAGCCAATAGTCAGCAAATTCCATTATACCTGTAAGTGAAAATGATATGTTTGATTATTGTCTGCACGACCTGTATATATGCTGTATAAAATACAGCACATGAGCATAAGTATGAGCATTAAAATACATCATAGTATTTAATATTCATTATGGCTGTACCGGATTCCGGCTCCGGCCAGAATCTGGCCTTTTGTCCAAATCCAGCTGAAATCTGCCTTAAAACAACTAGATAAATATTATTCATCTAGTTGTTTTAAGCTTTGGATTTATTTAATTCATTGTAATACTTTTTGTATTAAATGCTGTGTGTGAAGTTTAGAGTGTTGACTGTATTGTGATAGGACCGTGACAAGTAAAGGACTTCAGCTGGAGTTTCAGCTGCCACCTATTGAGCTGGCATTCGACAGCTCCATACATGACATCAGCATTGCTGAAATTGTGAGTGCTGCACACTGGCATTAACAATACATCATCTTCGTTGCATTAAACATTTATTATGTTTGACCGTGCATCATACTTTTCCAGAGTTACTGCAGGATACGTTGGATCCGCCGAAAGATCTCCGTCAACAGAAAGTGTGAGGTTTCCTATCTTTGCTTTTAGGAGGACAACGTCAACGATGCTTATAATTACTCGAGTGTCGAGGCCCTGTTAAATTTGTCCCAATGCACTTGTAACTTTGTGCTCGGAAGTCTGCTTAGTAGATGTTGTGCGGCTGATTGTTGCAGTAGTTTTCAACTGTTAACGGAGCCGGCCAAGTTCCTTTAGGGTCAAAGTTTTGTGAAGCAACAAAACTGTGTGTAGAACAATGAGTTTATTTTGATTTGTGTTTTGTGCAGGCTGTTTGGGAGCAGCCACCCATTCCTTACATTCACCATGGTAAGAGATGCTTTATAATTGCTCACTACAAAGTTCAGTTGAAATATTACTAACATGAAGGGTGTTTTATATCTAATGAGACCAAGTAAAAATAATATGTTTGTTGTGTTTATACTGTAGAACCAGGATGGCTGCAGTCACCAAAAGAAGCGATAACCCTACCACAGCCACCATCTGAGCACCGTTTGGCAAGTTCTTGTGACATATTAGCTGCTATTTTTTTCTCAGTTTTACAATGTATTGACCAAAAAGGTTTCAATTTCTTGTTCAGTTCCGCACATGAGCATGTGTGCTGTGGTGAACTATGGTTAAGGCGATGGAAAGGTCACAGGTTCAAAGTCCAGCTCTGACGTCTCTGTATAACAGCCTATATGAAAAATGTTCACACACCTTTCCATCCCTAGCATCTCTTAAATTAAGACCGTGTTTTAATTTGAAGTTTTAAAGTTTGTTCGTGAGATAGGGATTGAAGTTGCCTTTTAGTGTGACATAGATTCAGTGTAATAGACCCTCAGGTGCATAGATCAGTTGATGAGTATATTGTCTGTTGCAGCCAATACTGGAGGAAGACTTTGGTATCACACCAGGACAAGAAACGATCCAGACTAGCATGACATTACCTGAACCTTTAACGTCTTTTGAAGAGCCGCCATTGGACATTGCCAGACGCATTCTGCAGTATGTAACTCTTGTATACAACTACATGTATACAACACTTTCTTATTTGTTTGTGAGAATATGAATCAGTTGGACGTTACTTGCAACTGATTAGCTGTGTTGGAACTTAAACTTGTGGAGCATCCAACTTTTCTACTACGTTTTTCGTTGTAATCGGGTAAAAGATCTCGGTTAAGAAATGTTAAATGTTTGTATGTTCGTTCACTAATTCACTCAGTTGTATTTCTGGTATAGTTGGTCACGATTGTAAACCAAGCTAAATATGAAGACACTTAACCTCCGGGTTGGTACTGGTTTGGTGTAGTGGTAGATTGATTTGTTTGAAATTTGTCTTGAAATTTCAGCAGGCTAAAGTTAACGAAAACTGATGGAAGTTGGCGAATAGATTGAGTTTCAAACTGTCGGAATGGCGACAAGTTCTGGAAGCAGTAACTGCTATAGTTTTGAAGGTCAACGAGTTCAGTGCTCAGAGAGTTAGTGTTGCTATCTTTCAAATGTAGTTTGCTACAAGACACTGTGTTACAGACATTGCTAGAATGAGTAGTTCATCTTGAAGTGTACATATTATGATGGAGTGTAGGACTCCTACAGAAGTTCCCATGTCAGAAGTTCCACCACCATTAGCACGAAAGCAACCAGAAGTTCCTGCGCAAGACAGAAGTCCACGCAGATCTTCACGCGGTCTCTTCCCAGGCATATCAACTGAAACTGTTAGTACTGCTTTCATAATACATATAATTTTCATTTTTTTTAATCTTTATGATGTAGGATTTTATATCTTATTTGAGGACACAAATTATATAATAAAATGTCATCCTGTAATGCCAGATGACATGTGGTTCAAATTTTGTCTACAAAATTTGGTAAATTTCAGCCCAGTTTCAATTTCAGTTATGGTTGAGTCCCAGACTTCGCCAGCCGTTTGAATTTTTTGTTTGCATTCACAAACCCATAGTTAACGTTGTTTGTTACTTTATGTATTTTAACTGCTTAGCTCCTGTCAATAATGACATGTTATTGCAGTACATTTTTGCCCAGTCTAAAACTGTAGATTCGCGATGCTGTGGCATAGGGCATCTATTCTACACGGTGAGGCATAATTACCACACCCTGTAGCTTTAAATGGCATAACATAGTCAATATACGGTTTATTTACACTGTGAGTCAAAAAAACTCGTCCCTTTTTATTTGAGCATAACTTTGGCAAATACTGTACAATTTTAATAATTCTTTCACATTGTAGACAGAAAATATCTGCCCGTAAACATAATTGAATTTGCCACTATACCTGTAGTTTGTTGCTGCACTACCTTTGAAAACGCAACCACATACACTTCTTCACAAAAACTGGCATGCATGCAGTAATTTCATTGTTATGAAGCAGGAAATTCTGGTGATATCTCTTACTGACTTCTTCGATGCTGCTGCGCGACGTCATAATGGCGTCATACTGCTGCCAGTGATATGCAGAGTGTCTGGTAACAATTTGTGTTCCAGCAGGACAGTGCACAGGCACACCGCACCACACACGTGCAACAGTTGAACAGCTGCGTCAAGAAATGCCAAACTTTCTTGCGCCCAACCTGTGGCCTCCAAACAGCCCAGATCTCTGTCCCATTGATTACGAGATCTGGGCTGTCATGCAGCATCGTGTCTACCACAGACAAATCCATATAGTGAATGAATTGAAACGGTGCCTCATTGATGTCTGGTGCGGTCTTGGACAGTCAATTTTTGACGAGGTTATTCGCCAGTGGCAAGGACGACATCGAGAGTGTGACCGTGCTGTAATAGAACATTTCGAGTACAGCTGAACTGATAAAGTTGATTTTGTTCATATCTGTTACATCCAATGTGACTTGTTTGACTTTTGCATCTTTAATTACAAAATCATGCCCACAACGTAGGCCAATACATTCTTGTTCATTTTACAAGGTAGTGCACTA
>Ga0209149_1002422_pt1 | contig 10453 bp, 8 predicted proteins | sample WorMetTyACAVOLI2_FD_187423 | JGI IMG/M metagenome (GOLD analysis project Ga0209149, IMG submission 187423) | Marine gutless worms symbiont microbial communities from Max Planck institute for Marine Microbiology, Germany - Olavius algarvensis... ...
TGGCGGGTTACAAGCTGGCCGTTCTGGTTTACAAATGTCTTCATGGCCTGGCACCGTCATACCTCGCTGACAAACTTCATCATCCAGCACAGTCTGAGTTTCGAACGCGTCTGCGTTCCGCTTCGTCTCATGAACTGTCTGTTCCCCGTATCCGACTCTCAACCTACGGCGACCGAGCTTTTTCAGTTGCCGCTGTACGTATCTGGAACAGTCTTCCGCAGCATATCACATCTGCTCCATCACTTCCTGTCTTCTGCTCTCGCTTGAAGACATACTCCTTCGAACTCTGTTGCTCGTAGTTACTGTTGTCGTGCCCGCGAATTGGCACTGTCATTTATGGACACGTTAATCGCTCTTATGCTTACTTTATTATTTACATACGAGGAATGGTCAAAAAGTATTCTTGAAGAACTGTCGTCTGCTTGTTTACTTTACCAGATGCAATATATTGAAAATAGCTCGTTGCACAGTACGACGGATTTTAACAAAATACGCTGTCATCAGTTGACAGAATTTTTGACACTGGAGAACATTCAGCGGCAGCAGATATACAAACGAATGACTTGTATACGGTGAAGATGTGCTATCATATCCCCAGCGACGTAACCAGAAAATTTACTTCTGGAGAGGCTTAAGCCCCTTCCCTTTCCTTCCCTTCTCCTTCCCTTCCCTTCCCTCCCCCTTTCCCTCCCCTCCCGTCCCTTCTCCTGTCATCCAGCCATAAATCCCATAACTGGGGGATAGGGGCGGAGACTCCAGCGTTATCCAGGGGCAGAGCCCTTGTCAGGGGTTTGCTTCGCCCCCTCCCCTCCTTCCTGAAGCTGATAGCTTCTCGTGGATGGTTATACGTCCATATGGAGTAGGCAAATTTAAATTAGCCCCGTTTTTGGTGTTTGACAGAAAACTTCAAAAACTGTTACAACAAGTAACCAAGCACAAAAGTAAAACTTGAATACGTTGCTAGTCAGTACTAGTCACTACTTGTAATGCCAGTTACGCCTCTGAGTCGTTTCGTTTAAAATCCATTTATTAATTACTTGTTGTTGACAGACTTATAACAATCATATCTACGACATAAAATACCACAAACAAGTAATCTTCAATTAGCTTACAGCAGCATGATGTCCAAAACAGCCGTACAAAAAAGACCGATTATATTACCGCTCCAGTTTGAGGGGGCTGAGACGTCCTTTAGGAGGGGGGGGGGCTTGCTCCCCCCAAGCCCAAGCTTAGTTACGTCCCTGCATATCCCATGGCGACGCGTTGGGCTGCTGAGTTTTGTCGAGGTAGAAGAAGCCTTGAAGCTGAGCTCCGGTCGGGACGTCCATGCGAAGCTGTCTGTAAAGAAAACTGTCATCCTATTGAAAATGCTGTATCGCGGAATCGTCGAGTCAGTGTGCAGCTGATAGCCGACGGTGTGGGCATAAGCGCTGGTAAGTTAAGATGATTTTTTGGAAGATTTGCTGATGATAAAAATCTGTACACTATGGGCCCCCAAATTCTTGACCAGAAAATGAAGGATTGCTGATGCAAAGAATCGAGTGAAAATCGGATGAAGCTCATGCAGTTGGACTGGAATTTGTTTGTGAAGCGCATAGTAACAGGCGATGAAACCTGGATAAACCACTATGACCCTGAAACTAATAGAAAAGCATGCATCGGAAGACGCTATAGTTCTCCAAGCCCTCGCAAATTCAAAGTACAGGCATCAGCTGGCAAGATAATGTGCACTGTGTTCTGGGATGCTGAAGGTATACTGTTGATGGACTCTATGCCTCACAAAGTCACAGTTACAGGAGTCAACTATGCTAACTTACTTCGCAAACTGTTTGTCGCTGTTAAAAAGAAGTGCCGAGGAAAGTTGACCCAGGTACCCCTACTTTTGCGAGACAATGCCTCTGCTCACAGGTCACATGTTGCACAAGCCGTTGTACTTGAATGTGGATTTGAAGAAATGTGCCATTCACCATATTCTCCTGACCATACATTAAATGATTATCATCTGTTTCCAAATTTAAAGAAACACCTCCGTCGATAGATATTTTTGACCGATGATAAGCTCAAGTATGCGACGAAAAGACAGTCAGAACTATTATAGGCCTATTTTACAGGCATTAAAAAGTCCAAGTTCGCTATAAGCTGTGCTTGTCCACTAAAGAAAGCTGATTTAAATGTACTTCGTGGATAATAGGCTCTTTATGAAGCTATTTCGTACAAACAGTATTGGAATGGTCAAGAAATGTCAGTCGTATTTCTCATTTCAGCTACCAAGTGAAATGCTGAAACAAAGGACAGAACGTTTCGACATGAAGTTTAAGCGCTTGTCAGCATTATGGCTGTAATTTGATGTATTTCTTTTCCAGTCAGTTGCAAGTGATTGCTATTATTGTCTATAATTAATATGCTATCCTACTTTAGTTAAGTTGTTCAATTTATTTTTATTTTTTTCTACTGTGCTACCATATAATATTATGGTGAATAAAGATGTATATTGACAAAGACGGTGATTACATCGAAAAACAAGTGTATCGGAGACGATACGAAAGCCGCCGCTCATGAAAGCCCAAAGTGCATTTAAAAAATCAAAAAAATAAAATATGGCGAAAAACGATTGTCAATATGACGGACAGATTTATTACATCCTGCAATGTGGCACGATCATGACATTGATTTCGCCAGGTGACTGCACCCTGCAATGTGTCATGTGGCTCTGGAATCATGACAGTGAATTCACCAAGTGGCAGCATCCTGCAATGTGATACGTGACTCTGGGATGACATGCCGGTGAATTCGCCCGGTGGAAGCACCCTGCAATGTAGCAGGTGGCTCTGGGATGACACGCCATGGAATTCGCCCAAACGTCCGCCGTATTGGAATTCTACATCGATTTTGACCATATTACCGCAGTCGACATGTCATTCTGCACCAGTCTGCGAAATTTTACCCAAATCGGACCACCCTCAGCAGTAAAAAATGACGTCGTGTCGATTTTCAAGATGGCGGATCCCAGCCATCTTGGATTTTATGGGTCCAATAATGGGTTCTTTGAAAAGCCCACGTACGACTTCCTATAGGTCGTCAATAGACACCATAGCTCTAAATTGCTCAGTCTTTGCAATTTGGCGACAGACTGACAAACAAACAGACAGACAGAAAGACGAACAGATGGACACGCCCGTCGCATGAAGCCGCTCTCACTGTCGCGAGCGGCGGCTTCATAAATGTATGCTCATCCGTCTATCTTTAGTTTAACTAGGTTAGGCTCAAAAACACGAATATATCAGCGACCATGATCGAATTTTGGCCGTCACTTCGAACATTTGCTGTAATATTGCAACTGGAACTTGTCTAATTTAGGCTGGCTGATATTTGGATACTTCGCTTGTTTGTGTTGCGTTGTTCTCCCTTGCGTCATGTGACGTAATTGCGTTAATAAACTTTTCCGTTTTACTTTGTATTATATTCATGCGTATGTTTTACCGTGTAATGAAAGAATACACCGGTTTGCTGCAAATTTACTCAGCTATATTCCCACCAAATATTATTGAAATCGGTCAACATCTGACTTAGTTATTGCGAAAAGAAAAAGGGTGAACTTTTTTTGAAACACGGAGTCTTGTATCACAGGCTGCGCGGTAGCCCAGCACTGTGTTAACGGCGACCGGCCAAGTCAATGGGAGATGGCGAATTTTGACCCCTCCCAGAATCGAAACCCATGAGCCGACTGCAACAAAATTCCGCACAATTGATTACGTCCGCGAGAGGAACCCCTAAACCAAATTTGGTACAAATCCATCCACTGGGGGCTTCTGGGCATATGGGTGAAATCTGACGTTTTTGTGCCTTTTTTATTTATTTATTTATCTATACCTTTTTTCTGAGACTCGCGTACAGGTCAGACCGGTTGATGTATTTTCACGCGCGATAGCTCATTAAACGTGAAATCACGCAAGAATGTGCCTTTTCGGGGTCATAAAATTTAAATTTAATATTAAACCCCTATTTATCCACCAAAACTGTCAAATTTTGGCCCAAAACATACTGGACGTAGTTTATTTTCGCCTTAAAATGCTTAACAATGGGGGCGCTCAAGAGTAAACTACCCTTAATCATCATCGTAGCTCCATAAAAGTTGCATAATGATAGGCAAATCAGGGTCGGCGCTTCCAAATACGACATTTTTGACTAGAAATTTTGACCCCTTGACCCCATTAGCCCAAATTCCCAAATTTTGCTATACAAAAATTGCTTTTTCGCTTGAAACACACTGTTGCCGTCATCACACATGCACATGTGCTACAAAATTTTTACACCACTTGGGTACGGAGTGTTGCTTGCCAAAAACAACGTTTAGAACCAAAATTGGAGGGGGCTTGGCTAGGGGAGCATCCAAAAATTTGGGACCCCCTACGTAGGCCTATTTCTGCAATCGTTGAAGTTAGCAACTTCAAATTTGGTACACAACTTGGGTTTGGGACTAGCTTACAAAAAACAACGTTTTGGACCAAAATTGGCGGGGGTCTGAGCTAGGGGAGCATCCAAAAAAAATTGGGAACCCCTACATATTTTTGCAACCGTTGAAGCTAGCAACTTTAAATTTGTTCACAAATTGGGTTTGGCACTAGCTTACCAGAAAACGAAGTTTTGGACCAAAATTGGCGGGGTCTGGGCTAGGGGAGCATCGGAAAAAAAATTGGGGACCCCCTACATATTTTTTCAATTGTTGTAGCCAGCAACTTCAAATTTGGTACACAAATTGGGTTTGGGACAAGCTTACCAAAAAACAACGTTCTGGACCAAAATTGGGCTAGGGAGCATCAAAAAAATTTGGGACCCCCTACGTATTTTTGCCACCGTTGAAGCTATCAACTTCAAATTTGGTACACAACTTGGGTTTGGCACTAGCTTACCAAAAACAGCGTTTTGGACCAAAGTTGGTGGGGTCTGGGCCGGGGACATCCGAAAAAAATTTTTGACCCCCCCCCCACATATTTTTGCAACCGTTGAAGCTAGCAACTTTAAATTTGGTACACAAATTGGGTTTGGCACTAGCTTACCAGAAAACAAAGTTTTGGACCAAAATTGGTGGGGATCTGGGCTAGGGGAGCATCGAAAAAAAATTTGGGGACCCCCTACATATTTTTTCAATTGTTGTAGCCAGCAACTTCAAATTTGGTACACAACTATAGGCTTTGAGACTAGCTTACCAAAGAACAACGTTTTGGACCAAAATTGGCGGGGGTCTGGGCTAGGGGAGCATCCAAAAAATTTTGGGACCCCTACGTATTTCTGCAACTGCTGAAGCTAGTAGTTTCAAATTTGGTACACAAATTTGGTTTGGGACTAGCTTACCAATAAACGGCGTTTAGGACCAAAATTGGCGGGGTCTTGGCTAGGGGTGAATCCCAAAAAATTGGGACCTCCTACTTATTTCTGCGACCATTGAAGCTAGCAACTTCAAATTTGGTACACAACTTGCGTTTGGGACTAGCTTACCAAAAACAACGTTTTGGACCAAAATTGGCGGGGGTCTGGGTCAAGGGAGCATCCAAAAAAGTTGGTACCCCTGCGTTTTTTTGCAACCGTTGAAGCTAGTGACTGAAAAATTGGTACACAACATGAGTTCATTACGTACACTCACGGCAAAAAGTGTGTGCAATGCTTGATTGCAGGTTTTTCAGCTAGTTGGCATTCCATCGACAATAAGATTGGACTGCGCTAGTAATTTCACTAGTAGTTTAACTACTACATTTCTGAAGTCCGTAGGCTGTAATCGTAATTTCAGTGTGCCTGGGCGACCTCAACAGAGCGGTCTGTGTGAAAGGTTGATAGATACATTGAAAAATTTGATAAACAAAGTGGCATCGGATAACCCAAAATCTTGGCATAAACATTTAGGATATGTGCTTTGCGCTATTCGTGAGACTCCTAATTTAATGACTGGGGTACGCCCAGCATTGTTGGCGTGGGGCGTGTCCCAAGGGGTTCGTTGGCAATATTGAAGGACACAATGACTGGCAAAGTGGAGTTACCCTTGAATTTGGGGAAAACTGCCAGTGAATATTTGGAAGAATTGAAGAAAAATCTTGAACTGGTTCAAGATTATGCTACGGCACATACACAGAAGGCTCAGCAACGATATATTTCGAGGTATAATTTGCGAGCCCGAGAAAAGTCATTTGAGGTTGGACAGAAACTTTTGGTTTTAATACCAGACACGACAAGTTCCAAGACATTTTCGAGATGGGTGGGTCCAGCTGTCATTAAAGACAGGCTGTCAAATTACACTTATTCTGATGAGATCAATGGATCTAGGAAGCATATACATGCTGACATGATCAGAAAATATATTCAAATTAATGAAGTCACGTGTGACACGGTCACAACAGGCCATGAACAAACCAAAATAAATCACTGTGCTGTAATTTGTGACGACGATAGTGATTTCGAATCAGTAGATGTCATAGATACTGATCAATTTCAACAGCCAGAATTGTTGCCGAGTCAAAAAATTGACTCAAAGACACTGTCACATCTGTCAATAGAACAGAGGACCAAACTTTTGGCTCGGTTGGACTAATATTCAGAATGTTTTTCTGAAAAACCTGGATTATGTACTGTGCTTCAGCATGAAATTAATGTTTCAGCTGATTTTAAACCTAAAAAGATTGAGAGCTTATAGGGTGCCGGAAAATTTGAAGCCGATGGTTGAGGCTCAAATTAATGAATTGTTGAAACTTGGGATCATAAAGCCATCAAAGAGTGAAATGGGAAGTCCAATTGTTTGCGTTTTGAAAGGTAAAAATGGCCAGGATGGTGTAAGAATTGCCGTTGATTACCGGTATTTGAATAAATACTGGTGATCCGGTGAGGGTGATGCTTACCTAATGCCAGAGATTTCAGATCTGATCCAAAAGGTTGGTCAGGCCAAATTTATTAGTCTCTGTGACATCAAAAGCGCGTATCACCAGATTGAGGTAAAACCGGAACACCAATGGCTTACAGCTTTTGTGTGGGATGGTGGCCTCTTCCAGTACACCAGAGCACCCTTTGGGCAAAAGGGATCCGGTGATACATGTACCTTTGTTAGAGCTGTACAGCAAGTTTTATATAAAACTTTTATATAAAACATGCTGTATACCGCTAATCAACGGCAATTCTTACACCATCCTGGCCATCTTTACCTTTCAAAACGCAAACAATTGGACTTCCCATTTCATCTTTGATGGCTTGCTATACAGCATCATTTGTGGATGATATTCTGTGCACTCAGATGAATTTGACCAGCATTTGAGAGATTTTGAAAAATTTCTCAAGGTCATCAAGGAGTCAGGTTTCACATTAAACCTAAAAAGTGTCGTTTTGCACAGAGTCAAGTAAAATACCTAAATCATATAATTGGCTCGGGGATCCGGAAGCCGGATGATGAGAAAGTAGCTACTGTGAAAGATGTGCAAGTTCCCGAAACCAAGAAACAAGTTAGGAGGTTGATTGGATTTTTCTCCTATTTTCGGGATTATATTCTCAATTTTGATGAAATAGCTCAGCCACTAACAGAGTTGACTGGAAAACGAGTCCCAAATAGAGTGCCATGGGGTGAGAAAGAAAATTTGGCATTTGAGAGGTTGAAAAATGAATTGTGCAAAGCCACAACACAGTCCATGTCCATTGCCGATTTTTCAAAACCCTATTTAATTGAGGTAGATAGCAGTGCTAATACTGTTGGAGCAGCATCGTTGCAGTCTGTGGAAGGCCAAGGCAACAGGCCAATTGCTTTTGCTAGTCAAAAGTTGACTACCACACAGAAGGCATGGTCCACAATAGAAAAGGAAGCATATGCAGCCATCTGGGCTTTACAAAAATTAAGAAACAGTATTTTTGGACAACCCACCACGATAAAATATAGTGATCACAACCAACTCACATATATTACAGAATCTAGACACACAAAGATTGCAAAATTAATGAGATGGTTGTTATCTCTGCAGTCGTACAATGTCACATACAAATACAAGGAGGGTCGGAAAAACGTCGTGGCAGATTGCCTGTTAAGGCTGGATTCTGCCACAGAATGAAGTTTCTATCCAGATATCTCGTGTGTATATAGTTGTTGTTAATATTTGTTGTGACATTCTGCACTAATGTTTTGCTATTTTGTATGTGTTATACTGTATATTGTGGTACCGGCGAGACGTGTTGGTGCTGAGGCAAGACTCCAAGAAAGAGACAGACTGATATATGATTTCAGCTGCTTCAATGAACTATGATGAACAATGTAGTCATAAAGTCTAATGTTATGAACAGCGAAGTCTCCACCAGCGTTGTATCTGTGGATCAGAGGAAGTCTCGTCTTTGTCTCACTATTGGTTTCGTGACGTTGCCTCGCCGATTCCGTCTTGGCATCGTCTCCGACGAGGAGGTGTGACGTTCCCCAAAGCCGATACTTGACTTACTTACTTATTGTGTTGTACTATTGTAATTATAGTTTCTGTTTAAAATTTAGTTTTAGATAAGATTTCAGGTTGCGGAGTTTTCCGATGACCGGAGTGGTGTACTAAGGTCAATTGTAGCGTGGTGTTTGGCAAGGTGTAGAATGTTCGAGGTGCCTTGCCAGTATATAAGCGACCATCGTGCGATTGATCTGTCTCTTACATGTTGTCAACGTGAGAGAGCGGTATGTTGGGTGTTTCTCACCAGTTCACTGTCGTGAGCGTATTTTGGTGATTAAGGTTAGCCGGACAGTCGGCTGTGTGCATTCATAGTGTGTATGAATCCGTAGTTGGTAAAGTAATTTACCTTAGAGAAGGGAATTACTGTTTAACTTCATTGTAGGTGAAGTTTGGCTCTGGGTGGTTACATTAGGCCAGCGGAGTGATTTGTATGAGTAATCGTTACTCAGCAGATAAGATTTGCATAAGTCAAATCTGTTGCTTGGCAGTTTTCTTATTAATGATAAGAACTGTAAGATAGTTGTGATAGTCTGTCCTGATCCTGTGACGATAGGCAGACCGTGCGTAAAGAGAAACTAGATGTTCTAGGTCGTTCTCTGCAATAGTACTTGTGTGAAAGAGCATTATTTAAAGTTTGGACTATGTTATATGGTTTTAAGGATTTTCCTCAGTTTCTACATATCGTTGATTTTGTGTTCATTGTTAGTTATTTCTTTCTTGTGTCATTTGGATGTTTCACTTATAATATAAATTTCTTATTGAAATTTTTGAGTTGAAATATTGAAACATCGTAATACTAGATAACCTAACATTCCCTCTGTCATAGTTGTCACAAAAAATGCGTCCTGATCTGTTGGGCTCTGTCGTAGTCATCCTTACTTAACGGTTCGTCTTTTAAGTCGTTATAGAAGGCGTCTATGGGCGGCAGTCGAGTGTCGTCGAATTTGGATCGGTCGGTCATGTAGGCGTACGGGTATAGGCCTTTCGCAAACACGAGGTCGTGATTTCCGATATACTTGGTTGTTTCGGTGAAATTTTCCTTACCGCTCTTAAGCAGCAGCGAAACCAGTTCTTCCAGGGACGTGGACAAGAATTGTTACAAGTCTAAAAACGCAAGTTGTCGATTTGGAAGGTGTTAAACTGTTCGGAGTTGAGAGGTATGACCTTGATATCCTCGTAATTTATTTTGTGGTCCTTGCCGTGTTTTCCTACATACTTCTTTTCTAAATTCCTTATTATAAAATGGGCATCGTAATTTTTAAATTGTGGAAGATTATGGGAAAGAAGTAATGGTTGCTGCCGCGATGTGTCCGGGTAGATTTCAGTTGGAGATTACAATTATTACAACAGGGAAAGAGGAATTATTGACCCGTGAGGTGACTGTGGTGAAGGACCTTCTAATTTCGGTGAGTGAACGGTTGTTTACAATAATTGTAAACAACCGTTCACTCACCGAAATTAGAAGGTCCTTCACCACAGTCACCTCACGGATTGTCGCAGACGGTGTCGTTGGTGTACTGTGACTGTTGTTGGGGAGTGAATGGTTCCATTGAGAGGTTTGATTACTCTGCAGACTCTGCAGATTTATTCGAAGTGAGGCAGGCTATTGCCACCAGAGGACATCCCTATAAGCTGTTTAAACCGCAGTGCACTATCAATGCTAGATCATCCTTCTTCACATAGCGTATCATTAATGTCTGGAATGATCTACCTGTTAATACTACTAATTTATCCTCGTTAAACTGTTTCAGAAATTCACTTAATAAGGTTGACCTTTCAAGCTACCTGGTCCTTGGCTAACACTCCCATTGTTGTTTTTATTACTGTTATATTTTCTTCCATTGTATTTAGATGTAGTGTATTATGCAATTCTGCGTTTTTTTCTTTTTCTATTCAAGGGCAGCAGTAAGTGTGGTTTTTCCACCTTGCTGTCCTGTTCAGGTTTTATCATGTGCTCTTTGTTTGCATCATGTATTTTTATCTGAACAAATAAAGATGATGAT
>Ga0209149_1002424_pt1 | contig 10451 bp, 5 predicted proteins | sample WorMetTyACAVOLI2_FD_187423 | JGI IMG/M metagenome (GOLD analysis project Ga0209149, IMG submission 187423) | Marine gutless worms symbiont microbial communities from Max Planck institute for Marine Microbiology, Germany - Olavius algarvensis... ...
CTAACCCTACTGCCGCGGACTGGCGGCCCCGCGGACTGCCGGGCGTATACCGTCCCGATGGCGCTGTTGGTTATTGCCATGGTACGCATGTACCTGACATCGTAACTGTCAGCATCGGGTTCAACTCCCAGTCCATGTGGATTATCTGTGTCAGGATTTTTAGTGGCGTATGCTTTTTTGTTAATCTCTGGGACGAGCAAGATGGTTCAGTGATGACCTCTGTAATCTGTGACCATTAATGGCATTTTAAAAAATTGGCAGCTAAATGTCATCGAGGTTGGAAGAATGACATTTGTGTGGCTGAGACCCTGCATGGGCCAGGTGGGTCCATGTTTTGTTTACTGCTGCATAGGTGGCATGATTTGAGAACCGGCCTGGCCCGTGCAGATTTGCCATGTGCTTGCTGAAATAGGCTTAGGCCTGGGCGGTATACATAGAGGCATGCACAGTCATGCAGGCAGCACTGATTATGGACATCCTTTCCTGTTATTGACCAATTGCACTAGGCCAAACTTATGGCCTTGAATTGGGTCGGCCAGAAGCTCAGCTCATGTCAGTCCTCTGAAAGTGATGTGAAGTGAAGTGAGAGTTCATCATCAGAAATTAATACCAGAGCCACATTGTGTATGGATTTGTATGTAGTAAAACAAATTGGTATGGGTTGAATGTTATACTTCTTACGAAGCATGTGTTCATAGATAGTTATTGAAACCGAAGTGTGATCGTTGTATTTGTCAGGATCAGTATGGATACATCGTGGTGCAGATGTTGATGAATCACTTGGATGAGAATAGCAGAAAAGAAGCTGAGATTAAAGCCAGCATCATTGACGTTCTGTCAGCAACAGTTCTTATTGCTGCTGGAGGATCCATTGGTGCGCTGTTGCTAGTCATTTTCATCTCACTTCATAGTAACTACAAGTGATGACCATGTCTCTGTCTATGAATGTGTCTTGACAGCTCCAGCTCCGCCTCTGAAGTTATATTATTATTATTTTATTATATTTTTATAAGATGTGGATGAAATTTGAAGGGACACAGTTTGATGTACATTAATTGAAACTCACACTGTTTTAAAGACATTTGGGTTGGCCAGTTATCATCTGATTTTCTTTCTCCATTTGTTCTGGACTTGCATCTTCTTGGGACGGACGAGAACTTTTTGTAAGCTCTATAAGACTATGTCTTTCTGGGATGTCCAATCTGTCTTACTCCATCAGCTGCCAGTGTTGAACATTGTTGAACAACTGCCGATATTTGATCAGTTTATGTTGGTTCGGTTATTTGACCCACAAAATCATCTCCGAAATGACCTATAATATGTCAAGTGGGACGTTAAAGCCTACTAGACCTACCTGTCTATACCTGGTGAATATGGTTGGGAATATTTTTGTGCCGTTTTCTTCACAACCAAGCCAGGTGGCTAGGCTACAGTGTCTGTTGTGGAAAAGTTCAGCCGTCTGAGTAGGGCGCACTAACATTACAGACGATAGACGGATTGCGATGCCAATAACATGGCAACGTTCAGCTAAAAACATGATTTACTGCACTCAGTACACTGGCATACCAACATATCAACAACTGACGCTTGATATATTGTCTCATCGACTGAGCTGTAGAATCTCACTTTTGTTTGAATATTTTAGGACTGCATTGTCCTTGTGTGTATTATATAAACTTAGAAATTAATTCATAGTCAGTAAAATACTAAATATTGAAAGACTACTGCATCAATTGCTCTTGGCTACATGATTACACACAGATTAGGTCAGGCCCCAAAAGTTTTCTCCTGGAAAATTTTTTATACTGCTGGAGCAAGATTTTTTACTTCCTGATGCCCAGTTGTAAGTGTCAAAGCACTGGTGTTAGGCCAGAACATACATACACGTTATATACGATACATATTTTATTAGAATATAGTAGCCAAACTGTAGAGTGTTTTGTCCAAAAGGTCCGTCCGTATTGGAAGTTTTCAACACATTGCTGCGGCATCTGCGACTGTCTGTGGAAAATGCTCCGAGTAGTGGACCACTAGCACATGATGAGCGCCACTTCCAAGAAGCAATTGTGAACACTGTCGGTTTGTGAAGTGTTTTCGTTAACAGTAACTAAACGTCGAAACTGGTTTAAACATAAATTATTCTGTGGGCTTTATTGTGGTAGTCATTATGATAAAAGCTTAGGGTGTGCATTTCTGTGCAAGTATAAAGCACGGTTGCTGGTTTAGTGTAGCGGTAACACGTTCCGGCTGATGAACATAGTTACCTTACGCTAGGCCCGGTTAGTGCCTAGGTGGGTGATTGTCTTTGGTCGGGTAAACCACCTCGGCGCAGAACCAGGCACCCAGGCCTACTCAGCCTGAGCCTGCCCTCTGTGCAGTCTGGAATGAGTACCGGGTAAAAGCCGGGGGAGTAAACAGGCATATCGCATGACACACCAGCCTGTGCACGTGGTCTTGCAGTGTTTGCTGATGCCTGGCTGGTGGCTGGCTAGCGGAGATCAGCACCGACTTACGGGAAGTGGTAGCGCATTAGAGACGTGTTCGTGACGATGCGCGATACAAATGGCCGCGTTTACTTTACTTACTTACTTACTTTACTTTACATGTCAGCTTGGTATTTTGGCAGTAAACTGAGATACAAGTGTGAGATGATGACAGTCTAAACAGAATTGTAGCTCTAGTCATTTAGTTCGTTCTGATGTTTAGCATCTGCTGTGAATCAGCTGTATGTAAAGTGAGCCACACCTTCAGTCCTTAAGTCAAGATATTTCTTTGGACCATCACTGAGATGCTTGCTAATAGTATACTGTGTTTGACATTACAGGCTTATGGCACTCTAGTAATGATGTATGGTTCTTTGTTTCAGGCGAATTTGCAAATAATTTGCCAGATTATCAAAAAATTGAAATCATGGTGTTTGTCATGGGAAAAGTGCCCTTGCCTTCAGAAAGCTCACAGAGGTAAAACCACAAATTGTTCATACTGCATATGTATTATTTTAATGTTGACTGTGAGTGAAAAAATATAAAAAAATAGTTTGATTGAAGGCTGAGTGTATGAAGGACAAGAAGCTCAGCTGTCACAGAATGCTCCATGTTATTGGTAATTTTGCTGTCACTTGTTTCACATTAACTCTGTCTCTCTCTCTCTCTCTCTCTCTCTCTCTCTCTCTTGTGCCATTTCAGAGATGTACGACATCGAATTATGGCATTTGCCGGTCATTCTGTCTGTGAGTCTGTCTGTGTGCAGGATGACTGCAGAAGTAATCAGCTAATTTCATTGAAAGTTGGGCCTACTAGTCGGGAGAACTGATTATATTTTGGCGATGAGCCGGTGCTAGATATGGATTCTGGATCATATTTCCACTTCCCTCATTGTTGCAGAATAGGGGATTTTAGCAGATTTATGAACGCTTTCTAATACAGTCACCGGCTGATTTTCACAACACTCAGCAAAATGATTGGTGCCAACAAGGTAATGAATCCACAACATTTAGGAAACGATCTAGCAGACATCTGGATTCGAATCTGGATTAAGTGGAAATCTGGATTTGAATCATTTGGAAATATTTAGAAAAAAACTACACTATGTTCCAAAAAAACATGTGACCACGTTTTTGATGATAAGTTGAAGTGGAACTGTCCGTTTACAAAGATTTTTGGCACACTTATTACTAAGAGTATAGGCCATCGACAGGTGTTTTTATTTCCCACTCACCTATTTAGTGCAGCTACTTTACCTTGGAAAATTGTCAAGACCCAAATATCAGCAAAAATTAAACAAAATCATGAAAATTTCACAGGAAGATGTGATTCTGATTAAAAATCTCTATCTGTAAAAGCAGTATGGTGCACGAAGGCTGTAGAGTGAATTGTCCAACAAGGGTTGGAAACTTGGAAGCATCGACATCAGCTGAAGAGAAGGCACAAGACGGGTACAATTGTCCCACAACCAGGCAGCGGTAGACCACGTTTGTCGCGTAGCAGTGAAGGACCTTGTGCTCAGTCAGGAGGACAAGCCAATAAGGCATCGGTCAGCTCGTTAGATTTTCCATGAAACTGCCATTCTCTGTTCAGATGTATACAGAAAAATAATTCACTGTGATCTCCAGCTCACATGCTTCAAATGATGTGCTCAGCTGTTGTCTGAAGCAAATCGTATCTCCCCTCTATCTCACTGATAAACAATGTTATCGTCTGCAATAAATCTTGTTATTGTTCTATTATAAACCATAAGTTGTATAATAAGTAAACAAAATAATATGGTGATAATTTTGCAGTTAATATCCTAGTATTGAAACATTGAGTAAATCAGCAATATAACGCTAAATTCGTGATATTTAGGTCTCGACAGTTTCCCAAGGTAAAGTAGCTGCACGAAATAGGTAAGCCGGGAAATTAAAAATACCTGTCGATGGCCTACACTCTAGGTAATAAGTGTGCCAAAAATCTTTGTAAACGGATAGTTCTACTTCAACTTATCATCAAAAACGTGTTCACGTTTTTTTGGAACATAGTGTAGTTTTTTTTCTAAATATTTCCAAATGATTCAAATTCAGATTTCCACTTAATCCAGATTCGAATCCAGCTGTCTGCTAGATCATTTCCTAAATGTTGTGGATTCAACTTATCATCAAAAATGTGGTTACATGTTTTTTTGGAACACAGTGTAGAATTGTGGGGCTACCGGTACCAGACGGTGATAACAGTTTGAGGATGTATAGCTAGTTCTGTGACAGACATCCAGACTGACACACTGTGCATAGCATCATTTGACAAAAATGTTAGTTTGGATTAGACTGGAACAAAGGTAGTGGATGTAGTGTTATTAATATATTGTTTCTGTCGTTTTGTTTCTGTTGTTACTGCGGTGTCTTGTCGATGTGATACTGCTGTTGCATTGTTTCTGTGTGCTTATACGTTAGGACTAATACAGAAGTCGTGCTACAAACATTGCAGCTCAAATGTCTGTTGAAGGTTTGCTCATATTTGTGTATGTTGTAATGGTACCTTTATTTCACAGAAATTTGATTTTGATTGTGGTATGTGGCAGTGGAATCCAATTCGTCTTAAGCATTCTGCTGATAATCTTGTAGGTAGCAACAAAGTACAAGACTGTTTTGATGTCGAACGCATTTCCGGCAGCATTTCTTGAACCGTTGTTGCGGATGACGCTGAGTCGAGATCCTGCTACGCGACGTATCGTGCAAGAGATACTGCATACACTTCTCGATCGGCACAACAATCTTGACAAGCTGAAAACTGTGAGGTTTGCATCGTCGTGGATGTCATTCAACAGTGTGGCATACACTGTAATCTCTGAATATAAGTGACTTTGAGTTTAATACTTATTCTATAGAGAATTTTTTGTATATTTATGTAACAGTTGTACTTTGTACTTGTTTGTACATTTGATGCAAAACTGAATGCACACATAACCATTTGAACTGCTGTTTTCTAGGTTTATTTATTTAAATTAGCTGGCGGTCTCCCAGACTGATGAATGCAATGAAGTGTTCAGGCAGCCAAAGAGATTAGTAACGTTGTACCTTGTTGTCAAGGAAAGAAAAGTGAGATGGTTAGGGATGATAACAGGATACCAAAATAAGCAATATATTGTACAGTGCATCACTGTACCAAATCAAGACCAGAAAAGAACTGAATTGACACCATATGTCAAATAAACTGGAAGACAATGGGATGAGGTCTACAGATTGTGATCAGCACATTATAGAGGAACCTCCATTATAAAGGAACATTATATCGAACGATCTTGTCTGTGAAGGAAATTAATCTCATATGCACTGACACAAATTATAATTTGACCTGGGATTTGAACCAAAGTCAGTGCCAATGTTAAAATAGTCAGTATTTTTTACTACAAAGCACTGTTTTGCAAGCTGTAAAGGATGCTGTTAGTTGTAATGTTTGTTAGACTGACAGATTTGAGTGTGTAGCAAGCAGTTGCATTGTGTCACCCGTGTGGATCCCGGGCACTGTTGTTATAGCATAGACCCAATCCGTTTCCTCATCTGATGGCGTAAAAGGCATTCCTGAACCAGGGTTAATTTGGTTTCGTTAGGTTTAGTTGTTTAGGTTTTTTTGTGTTATCCCATTTGATTTTTTACCTCGAATGTCACTGAATGGCCTATTTTTGTGCTGATGTGCCGTTAAGAACCTACTCTCTCTCTTTCTCTTTGTGTTGTGTATTATTTCAGTTAGCCTAGTTTGTCTGGACTACTTTGACAAGTAATTGGCTAGTCAGACTGTATCCAGTGATGCATATATTGTCGAGAGTCAGTGCATACATGTATTCTTACTGGGTTAAATAAATCGATAAAACAACACCGGATTCATGTTAGTAGTGATTGTATTTGTTACAGATTGCCATCTGATATTGCCGAGTTGAATCTGACAGTGGAGAAAACGCCTCGGCAGGATGTAGTGTTCATTAAGAAGAACGCATCACTGTTTAACTGGCATATACATGAGACATTGCAGTTGTCAGACAACAGAGTAGACAACTTTGAAACTGTTTACAGTACAATGGTGCTGCTCTTCCTCGAGCTTGGTGCCGATGAAGTGATCCTTGATATCTTCCGGCTTGCTCTTGAATTACAGGTCTGTTGTCTGGCTCTAGTAGCAGGTAATGTATGCTGTGTCCGGGAAAAAGGACCAACAGTAGTTTGTACATAACTAACAAATTCATATGCTTTGTTATAATCTTCAGCAAGCAACATCGCGAATGTAATGCCAGAGTACTGACGTAACGAATATCCACCTGACCTTATCACTGCTGCCACTTCACCTCGTGAAAATGAAATGCTCGCTATATTATTACATCACAACATTATAGTGGATGGACAGATAAGCATGTTCGTGCCAAACTGTTCAGTTGATCAAAAACAGCAGCAGAAGTCACTGTCAGAATGGTGCGTTAGTCTGAAAACGGTGTTGAGAATTGCACTGGCGTTGATACATGCTGAGGGATGATGACAGCACTGACGAATGATGGCACGATCCAGCCTGGCACGATCCATTCTGTTTCTAGAGTAAGTTTCAAACCGTCTAGTTGCAGTATCCTCCATGCTGTAGTTGGTCAGATTAGATCCAGTGAATTTGGATGCCACATTTGTTCTGATGTTGCATTGTAAATGTAGAACAAGAATTTTGTTTTTGCAAGGTAAAGTGGCAGCACTGGTAAGATGAAGCAGCATGTCATTTGTTACTGTTCGTGCCTAAAATAACAACAGCCCTCTTGATTTTGTTAAACTCATTTACAAAATACTGTTGGTACCATTGTAGTATTGCTGTAACTACAATGTGGGGCAAAAAAATTTCACCCCTATATTTTTGGAATAATCTTGTCAAACCGCATATATTTTGATAATTTTTGGCAGAGATGCAGTAGTAAATTTGCAATAGAACTGCAACATAGTAGCCCACCTCTCCTGATTGGTGTTTCTACCCTACCTTGTGAAATATAATATGTCATTCTGTTAATAGCCACTGCTGATCAACGAGGTTTGACATCTCCTGCTGTTTCAGATGAACACATTCCTGAATGACTCTCAGTAATCTGTAGTCTACAGAACTGAGGTTTGGTTTGTTGGGAGGCCACATCTGGTGTGAAGTTCAGAGTCTTGTGTCGCAGCAGCTCAGTGCTGGCGACTATCAGACACTGATCTGTGTCCTTGTGGCGAGACCCAGACGATGTCTCACATTGTCGAATCCTGTCCCCTGACAAAACTGAATGGCGGCTTATCTCGGCTACACTCTGCGGATGAGGACGCTGTTTCGTGGCTGACCAATTATGGTAAATGACACGCATACGAGAAGAAGAAGAAGTGCTGTTGTGCATGCGTGGTGCTCTGGAAGCAAAAGGTGCCCTGCAGCTTGGCAGATGTCCGGCAGCAACTGTTTGAGCAGTAAAGACATCACAGTAATATGCACCATTTACTTTCATTCCTGGTTGCATAAAAACCACACCAGTGCAGCAGAGCCTGGAAACACCAATTGAAACTGATACACAGGAACATGTTTATCAGAAACCAGTGAGGGACATCAATGAGCTGAAGCAGCATCTGAATGAAACGTGGTCAGCAACCAGCAGAGCTACATTGATCAAGCGACTAATCAATGGCAATATTGTTTTCATGCTTGTCTCGAAGTCAAAAGCAAACACTGGACAGTTGCTGTTGCGTAACTGTCATGACTTTAAGGAGTATGTACTGCTGTTATGAACAAATTGCGTTACTGCTGTTATGAACAAATTGAATTATCTTTCATTTCACAAGGTAGGGTGAGAACAGTCGACAGGAGAGGTGGGCAATTTTGTTGCAGTTTTGTTGCAAATTTACTTCAGTATCTGTGTGCCAAAATTATCAAAATATAATGTGGTTTGACAAAGTTATTGCAAAAATAAAAGGGTGTAATTTTTTTTTGCTCCACAGGTGTAGATGATGTACAGTCTAACAAGTTTCTTGTGTGATGTGGTGCTTTACTGGCCTGCCATCTGGTAGACAATGTCAGAGCTATGGTGATTGTCAGGAGGATAAGATGAAGATTATTAGAACTCTTCTGTACTGTGTAGTATACTACAATGATGTGAACACACCTATGGATATTTAATACATGTAACTGTGGTTTAGGTTTTATTTTTGTGTGTTTTGCATATTTTTCTTAACTAAGAGCAATTTGTTACGGTTAGTTTTTGTGTATTTTGTGTTTTTTTCTGAGAATTTTGCTCTTGGTTGAGTATGGTTACTGCTGATTGCCTGGAAAGACGACGCTGAAATGATCTGTTTAACATACTTCTCAGTGAGTGAGAGAGGACAGTTTAACATCCCACTCGACATATAAGTTATATGTCGAGTGGGATGTTAAACTGTCCTCTCTCACTCACTGAGAAGTATTGGAGTTTGTGGCAGTTTAGGCCAAATTCCATTCTAATGCCACTGCTGAGCCAGGTCTCAGCATTAATTGAATCTGAATATCTGAAGGGAGATTAAATTGTGTCAGTTGCTGAGTCACTGCTGTAATACAAGCAAAACTACAGTTGCGTATTAAGATGTTGGTTGGCAGCTGGTGTGCCACACTATGTGATGTCACTGTGGTTATGTAGAATACAACAGTAAAGTCTCAGCTGCGAATAACACACAAGTGTGCACTGCATGCACTCATCGCTGCATACCTCAACGTCGTTGCGCAGTCGATATCAATTCCATCATTGAATGAACACATTCGATCTGTATGTACTGTACCCTGTGTCTAATGGTGTTTTAATGCAAGTTTATGCACGTCACTCACACACGTAGTGAGAGGCACATTGCTTTGTAGACCGTGTTATGACATAGATGGTTGGTCGATCACTTCGTGAATTCTGGCTAAATAGTGCGTCGTAGACCTATAGTTTCTATTTAACACTACAGTCTGGAATGGACTACTTCTTAATATCAGACTTTCACCCGCTTTCGTCACCTTCAAACGCCGTCTGAAAATTCACCTTTTCAAATAGCGCATCAACACCCTTACCATGCTGCCCACCTAGTGACTGCCAGCACCTCTGGTTCAGTATCATTACTGAATGTGTGTGTGTTATAAATGCATGTAGAATATATATATTTATTATGAAATCGTACACAAGGTACACAATAAAAAGAAAATGAAAAAAAGACAAGGAAAAAATAAAAACATTTAAAACTACACTAAACTACTACATCAGATTATCAGAATACAGTTAAGCAGTGCACAACGCATCAATCATAATCTGAATGTCTGTGTCAGCAAAGTCTTTACATACTGAAAATGACCCTATATAATATATAATAATAATAGGAAACACAACCTTAGCAATTCAATGGTACCTTTTGCGACCACCTAGTGTAACCTGGGATCTGTGTCCTACTTTTGTAATCCCTGCACCCTGCAATACCTTAAACAAATTGACGTTGGAAATTCAAATTTGGCATGCAGCTAGGCATTGCCAAGTACCGTATAACAATTCTCAACCCCTTGGCTTGAGTAGTTTAAAAAAAATTAACATTTCGTTTCTTTCATCTTTGCCGTCTTAGACAACTCAAGCATCACATCACGTCAGATGTGATGAATCACCTGGTTGTGGATGTGATCCTCAGTAGACTGGACTATTGTAACTCAGTACTTTGCAGGACTCCCGTGGTCAACCGTCGCTCCACTACAGCAAGTCCAGAATGCTGCCACACAACTTGTTCTGGGCCTGTCACTACATGACTATGTCAGTCAGGCACTTCTTCTTCTTCTCGTATGCGTGTCATTTACCATAATTGGTCAGCCACGAAACAGCGTCCTCATCTGCAAAGTGTAGCCGAGATAAGCTGCCATTCAGTTTTGTCAGGGGACAGGATTCGACAATGTGAGACATCATCTGGGTCTCGCCACAAGGACACAGATCAGTGTCTGATAGTCGCCATT
>Ga0209149_1002425_pt1 | contig 10450 bp, 6 predicted proteins | sample WorMetTyACAVOLI2_FD_187423 | JGI IMG/M metagenome (GOLD analysis project Ga0209149, IMG submission 187423) | Marine gutless worms symbiont microbial communities from Max Planck institute for Marine Microbiology, Germany - Olavius algarvensis... ...
TATACAAAGATAGTGATACAATTCAAATATGTGGTTTTGAATTAGATTACACATGTTGTTGAATGTATTTGTCAGTGTTCAGTGTTCAACAGAAAGTTTGTTTAGCAGACGTTGGTAACCATATATACTCGCATATAAGCTGATAATTTTTGCCAAAGTTTGATACTGAAAGTGTAGGGATTGGCTTATATATGTGTCAGGCTAAAAGATGCATATAATTTAGCTGTGGGCGCCGGGCAGCCACGATGAAAAGCCTGTAATGTTGTGACGAGCATGTTATGCAGTGTGAGAATAGTACCATGTTGTACACTTGTTAGACAGCGAGTCATTTCACTTTTTGGATTAGTCATTTAACTCAGCAGAAACGCTGGTATACTCACAGGCCGCAGGGAGTAAATGTATATTAATTATAGTGGACATTCACATGTCCTCAAATATTTATTATTATTATACTAAAGGAGAAAGAAGTGATGCAGACGTCTAACCGCGAAACAAAGTTTTGCAAAAATGTTGCGCTTAAACGTCTGCAAGCCTATATGTCTATAATACCTTTGTGCTTAAGTATAATAACAGTAAATAGTAAATATTTGAGGATATGTAAATACCCATGATAATTACTCCTTGAGGCCTGTGAGTTACAGCGGTTTCGCTCAGCGAATCCGCTGATCGAAGGACTAATCCAAAAAGTGAAATGACCCAGTGGCTAGATTTGCAACCAGTTGACATCAAAAGTCGATGGAGGCATAACTGGAAGTCGGCTCAGGTGGTAAATTCTCACCTAGTGTGTGACCCCACAATCCGGCAACCGGGTTTCAACCTCCCTCGGCAACAGTGGTCTCTGCTGAACCGTTTTCGCACGGAACAGGGACACTGTGGTGCCTGCAGAAGGAAATGGCGACTATCAGACACTGATCTGTGTCCTTGTGGCGAGACTCAGATGATGTCTCACATTGTCGAGTCCTGTCCCCTGACAAAACTGAATGGCGGCTTATCTCGGCTACACTCTGCGGATGAGGACGCTGTTTCGTGGCTGACCAATTATGGTAAATGACACGGATACGAGAAGACCCAGTGTAACTTGATACTATTACTTCCTGATAAAATTGGGTGCCTGCAGGCTGCAGTGTGCTGGCTTTTACTGCTAGTAATGAGACCGTGGTTCAGTAAAATCAGTGCCGGTTTATAAGCTATCAGTTGCAGTTCAGTGCAACTGATAGCTTACGAACTCGCACTGATATGATGCACAATTGCAGCAATTGTTGCGTGGGTCACCAACTGTGATGAATTTTTGCTGTGGGAGCAGGGGGATCGGACTATATGTGGATCGTTTGTATGCAAGTACAGCAGGTAATCCATTTGATCACATTTCAATGTCGTATAGGTGCAGCACACGGCCTGTCATCGATTCTTCAAATGCTGCTGTCATGTAACGACTTTATGAAGTCAGATCATGATGCAGCGAGAGACGTTCGTGCTTCTGTTGACTTTATGCTGTCGTTAATGCAGCCGAACGGTAACATAGCTCCAGCAATGGATGAAGTTGGGCCGAGAGCTCATCGTCGCTCAGCTTCAGAAGAATTGGTTCACTGGTGTCACGGAGCACCAGGTAACAGTGCAACAATTCAGTCCGTTTGCTGATGCCCATATGAGCTATGAAAACTTCTCAGTAATCAGTGCACCGAACAGTTGAATTTTTTGTAGAGCAGTAGAGGTTTATAGATTACTGAGGACCTTAATGTTTCAGCATATCGGATCATTCTCGAGTTCCAGGCTGTTGATTTTAATATCAGCGACATGTAAAATTTTCTAATTTTAATTAAGTTTGTGACATATTTTGATTTAATATTTACTAAATGTAAAACTCAAAAATTAAGCCTTGCCAGGGAAAATTTGTAGAAAATTAGGAAAAGTTGGGGGAGGGTAGAAAAAATGGCCACATTACCAGGAAATGTAACCTTTTTTAATGATGCTGACTGTAATAGGGATATTATAAAGTGTATTATGAATAGACACAAGTTCATTTATTTATTATTTTTTTTATTGCATTTATTGTACATGTATTATTATGAATATACATAGTTCATTTATTAATTATTAGTTCATTTATTAATTTATTGTAGCCATATGTTCATTTAGTAATTTTATTGCTAGTTTATTTGAAAACAAACATGTGATTGATGTGCATTGAGCGAGTTGAATGGCTTGCTGAAAAAAGTCAGATTTAAGTGCAGCTGGAGAGTCGTGTCCTGCAATGTGTGTAGGTATTGTGTACCTGTTTGCCAAAGCCCACCTCACCTGGCCTGATGATGGCCGTTACCTTGCTGCATGTGAGCGATGCGCCGAGCTGACGTGGCAGTGTGGTTTGCTAAAGAAAGGTCCCGGCATCTGCCATGGTGTGGCTGGCAGTGGCTATGTTTTCCTGCTGTTGTATCGTCTCACGGGCAACGAGCTGTATCTGCATCGAGCAATGCGATTTGCCGAGTTCCTGGAGACTCCAGAGTTTCTGAATGGTGCCCGGACGCCGGACACACCTTACAGCCTGTACGAAGGACTTGCAGGCACTGTCTGCTTTATTGCCGATCTCTTGCAGCCTCAGAAAGCCGAGTTCCCATTCTTTGATGTATTTGTCTGACTATCAGAAAGACATACAGCATTGTTGCAGGATGGACTCATTTTCCTTATCTGTTTGAAAGCTTTGAAAAAATTCTAGTTTGCTTCAATACAACAGCATCTTATTAGATATTCATGTAATGTTGTTGAAATTTAAATTTTATCCACTGGTGCTTGTTTGTGAAGCTGAACACACTCCAGCAGTACTGTAGTGACTACTGATGAATTGCGGTGTGTCACCTGTATATGCTTCTTGCAGCTGTATCCATAAAACTTTATGGATACATCTTAAACATATAAGATTAACATGGCTTGATGGCATGTTCATTTCTGCTGTTGCTTATTTCGATGCTGACGAACTGCCTTTGATGTGCTCGAGACTTTCCAATGTCTGTCCATTGCTTGTTTGTGAAGATCTGGGGCCCGATTTTCGAAAAATCTTAGGAAGATCTTAGGAAGTTTTTAAGACTTATGAAAATCTTAGGAAAAACTTAAAACAATGCTGATTTTCGAAAAATCTTAAGAAATTCTTAAGAAAAAGTTAAGAAAAACTTACGACCACTGCAAAGCTGTCTTAGGAAATTGCGAAATCGATTACACCGTAGTTCTGTATGTAAACAAGAACAACAACAGTGGCGTAAGCACTGGGCATAAGGCGTTCATTCATACATTCGCGGCGAGAAGGGAGTAACGCGCTAAGTTTGGTGGACTTCTCGGACAGCGACTTAATGCAAACGACTAGATTTCCTCGCGCTGCTCTCACCGAGTTGTGCCAACTCATTGCAGACGACCTTGTGAAGCCTACTGATCACGTGACTTATGCAAGCCCAACCATTCGATGCTAAAAATAAGTAAGATAAACTTAAGAAATAGTTAAGATTTCCTAAGAAGTGTTTCGAAAATTGACTTATGATTATTTTCTTAGGAAAATCATAACTCGCTGACTTAAGAAAAACTTAGGAAATATTTACAACAAACTTAGGAAAAACTTGAGAATATCTTAAGATTTTTCGAAAATCGGGCCCCTGATGAAGCTGAACACACTCCAGCAGTACTGTAGTGACTACTGATGAATTGGGGTGTGTCACCTGTATATGCTTCTTGCAGCTGTATCCATAAAACTTTATGGATACATCTTAAACATATAACATTAACATGGCTTGATGGCATGTTCATTTCTGCTGTTGCTTATTTCGATGCTGACGCACTGCCTTTGATGTGCTTGAGACTTTCCAATGTCTGTCCATTTATACCACTAAACACAGTAACGATGCTGTCGCAGACAGGCCGCACGATGCTTCGTATCCGTCAGTAGCTTCAACAGTACAATACATCAAGCGCAAGTTCCGCTTCAGATTTACAGCTGCGTACAATTAAATTCTGTTCTCTTCGTTGTGGTCTTCCATGTTGGCTGTGATAAACATAGATTCACTGATGCGACACTGTCTGTGTGGTAAACTGCACCGTCCACTGTTGCAGCTTTTTCTGCACTCCACTGGTCATTGATCGATAGCCAGCTGTTCGTCAAAATCGCACGATTTTTGCCTACCCCACATGCATTTGACACCCCCGTCGGAATATTGACAGGACGTTTGGTATGGAAAAACTAGAATGGGGTGGCTGCCCAATAGTGAAAAATTATGAAGGTATGTTTATTATATTGCCACATGCATCATGCGGCAAAAACTAGTTGTATTTATGCTAATATGATGTATTGTTAGTCGTCTGTGCATGCTGTGTGGTTTACATCAAAGGCATCGATAAACGTCACTTGTACACTTTTGGAGGAATGAATTCGGATCAACACAGACTGCACTGCCATAATAATTTGATGAATCTTTTGTACTTATGAATCTTCTCGCACATCTCACAACTGTTGTCTTATACTCTAGCCCGACAGCTGAAGTGGCCGTAATGAATACCCTGCAATAAATGTTGGTATGTCAGTGCCATATTCATCAACCACTGAAAACTGCTACAGACACAGCAACAGTTTAATATAAAAATAAAATACTCGCACAAATGACATTGAGTTTCAGTATGATGCAACCTGACAGATATTTATTACAATTTAGCCTCATAAAATAATGCCAATATGTTTGTTCTCATCTCCATGTTATTACCACTACACGGTGAGGAATAATTACTGGGCCGCCCTAGCTTTAAACGGCATAACTTAGTTAGTATTTGGCTTATTTACTTGCAAATTTCAGGCAGTATAGCCCGAGGGAATGCTAAGTGCAAATCTGAAAATAGTTGTCTTTTGATTAAATGTTTGCTAGCAGCAATTTAAAGAGACGTCAGTAGAAATGCTACTCGATCGCTATAGTCCGATGCCCTATACTACCATCACGCCACGTTATTTACCTCCGGGCCTTAATCAATGAAGCAAGTGATCATGAGGGGGCATTTGACTGGAGGCAGGTGACGGGGGACACTTGACCGGGGGTAAATGACTTGTGGCGTGGAGTAATGGTATAGGGCGTCGGACTATAGCGATCGAGCAGTACTGCTACTGAAGTCTCTTTAAACTGGTGCTAGCAAAGAACATTTAATCAAAATACAAATTATTTTCAGATTTCCCTCGGCCATAGTGCCTGAAATTTTCATGTAAATAAACCGTATATTGACTAAGTAATGCTGTTTAAAGCTAGTGGGCCTGGTAATTATGCCTCACCGTGTAGTTTTGTACCCATCCCCATGGTAAGTAAGTAAGAGTATTTATATCCCCATCCACGTTGTTTTCCCGCAGCTACTGTGTTTCCATCCCCATGCAGCTGTCCATTGTTGACATTATGCTGACTAAACACAAAGACTGCCACGCCAAATTGACTGGATGTTCACTTATATAAAATAAAATGTCATAAGTAGTTTTTAAAGCTAGAAAAAACAAATGTCATGCACTGAATGTTTCAATTATAACTTTAACAAGCAACTAGAAATCAATATGCATCACCTTCAGGAGGCAATGCAATACCGGCAGGCCCCTTGAGCGATTCTGACGAAATTTTGTGTCGTTGAAGGATTCTTAAGTCTTCCATTCTCTTAAGTAAAATTTTAACATTATCGGTATAGAAATATGGGCTTAAGTAGCTAAAAATCACGAAAATTTCGAATTTTTAATAAAAATTTCCCCCAATGGACAAATCCCCCTGAGCAATTTTTAAAAAATTAAGGGCGAGGGAGGGTGTCCCAGGTTCGTAACCTCACACCAAATTTCACCGTTGTCACTCTTAAAATGTGGGCTTACAGCCCCCAAAATCGCCGAAATTGGTAATTTTTGGTATAAATTTACCAAAAAGGGGTATACCCCTTAAGCGATTTTTACAAAATTTGGGTTGGGGGTAAATCGCCGAAAATAGCAATTTTTGGTATAAATTTGCCCCTAAGAAAAAACCTAGGGGGTCCATAGAGAAATTTGAATATAGGTGCACAACTAGAAACCTTCCTCTACGCAACGGTACCATAATTGTTTTGAAAATTTCACTGGTTCATAGCGTTTCCGTTATCACAAACTTCGTAATTCCAAAGTGTGACAAACGAACAGACAAAAAAAGCATCACGCTTTTTCGTCTACAGCCGGCGCGCGACCCACGATCACCACCATACTTGGTATGGTGATAGATGAAGACCGTACCATTTTTGCACCCCCTAACTTTTTTTGATCCGAGCAATAGTTTCACCACTACGGGCTATTGAAATTTTAAGGGAAAATGCCCCCACTGCGGGAAAATGCTTATAACTTGGTTGTTTGTCCCCCAAAAGTGACCAAATTAAAAACTTAAAAGCTTCCTATGGACGCGTATAAAATCTGAGAATTTTTTAAAAATTGGGCAAACGAGTGACCCCTCAGGGGCAAATTTATGACCAAAATTCGAAATTTTGACAGTTTTGGGGGCTGTATTCCACATTTCTGCCCCAATAAACATGAAATTTGGCACGGGGGAGCAGACCGAAGTTTGACACGGGGGAGTCCCCCGTGCCAAATTTCACGTTTATCGGGGTAATGTGTCTCCCATGTGGGGCGGTATGGTATAGTAGGGTTTAACGTCCCACTCGACACATGTGGGGCGAAAAACCTATTTTTCGACTACTGAGTAAAAACAATACCGGCATGGCTGCGCTTTGCGCAGGCCTGCCAGTAACTAGATGTAAACATGCAGCAACAAACAACAGTTGTGAATAAGTAACAAATCTGCTGCAGATAAGACTGTCTACAATGTACACATTCTTAACACAGGAATGTACAGATGTACACTAACTGAAGGCCGTGGGGTTCTTCACGGGTATTCATACCCACTGGGATAAGGGGCCTTTATTCGTCTGAATAAGTAGAATCTGGCTACTAGCTGCAAAGTTGATTGCCTGCACTATGTTGCAGTAGTATACTGTGAAGAATTCCTTAAACTTTATGCTGAAGGAGGCATGGGAACTCGGTGGACAATTCATTGAAGTCTGGTATGGTATGGTATAGTAGAATTTCACATCCCACTCGACACATTATAGGTCATTTCTGAGACGGTTTTACGGGTCACATGACCCAACCAACAGTGTCATGGCACTGAAGGACGCATTGGAGTCTGGACTGGGTATGTTATGATACAGTAGGGTTTAACATCCCACTCAACACAGGTCATTTCATACTGCAGAAAAGGTATAAAAAAAACCCGATATAAATGCTTTCCATTGCAGCTAAGTTGCATGTGCATATTATTTCTGAATGTGTGCCGATACTATTTACCAAAAATTATCAAACAGTCCATGCTTGTCGCAACTACAGCTTGCCAAAGTTTGCACATTTTTTTGAGACACAATGTATATCTGGATTATACGTAGCTAACGGTTTCACCAGCAGTCGATTGAAATAAAATTATATTACATAACCACGCAACAGACACTGGAATGCAACAGGGTTCACCAGCTGTGTTAGTGGACATAACAATCAACACAGCAGAGACAGGACACATACATCAACTTTGTGAGTTTTTAACCGACTATTTTGTGGCTATTCATGCAGAGATGAAAATGACGCACTGTCGATACACTGTATTGAAATTTATTCCAGCACAGTATACTGGTAGGCGAGGGTTCCCGTTAAAACGACTTACAGCAAAGTGACACTACCACATATCTGTGTCTTGCTAAATTTGTTTGACATTAACGGCACTTTCAACACAACAACGCTATATCGTGCCATAGGAGAGTAGAGTGTGTTAGACAGTTGTGACGGGATGATCACGACGAGGATGAACAACTAAAACAGTGAAAAAGAAACTAAAAATATAATGAAAAAACCAAAACAGTTCATATGAACTGTTTTGTTTAAAGGTTAGCAGGTCCTGAAGCAACTGGTTTTTGTGAAGACTAACTCCTTGACATAGGCATCATTTGGACACAGTCCGGCTAGTCAATTACTTGGCAAAATAGTCCGAACAAACCAAATCTAAGACAACACACTCGAAAAACAATCGAAAAAACAAGCTACCCTAGTTGACCCAGCCAGAAAACAGGACGTCCTATTATATACAGGCCCCGGTACCACACGGGTAAGGCTACCGGCTAGCATTTTGCTAAGTCATATTCGACATTCATAACATTGGCATCTGGAGCCTGTACACTTACATGAGCAACAACTCTAAATGTAAACACAAACTGAGCACGGGCTGAAGCAGTAAATGGTCAAAATTCATATCTGGCTCAACCTGGCTGCAAGTATATACAACTTACGACATAATTGTGTTGTACTATTATGACAACCTAGTTATATAATACTAAAGAATCATAGGTAACGAAAAAGCTATGAAACTAATAGAACTAGAATTCATAATCGATACTCTCCACTACAGTACTGATCTAGCTGTAGATATTTTGGCTAATCAACCAGTAATTTATAGCTATATACTTACTACTATTATCACTACTTTTTTGTTTAACTAACTATTAATGAACAAGAAAGTTTGCCTACAAACTCGGCAACTGTTCCAATGAAGCCATCTGTGCCAATGTCTTCGGCCATGTCAGTCGTTGCTGTACACTTACAGCCGGCACTGCTGGTGTTCATCAGAGTTGAAGAGGAAACAGCTGTCCCAAACAGACCTTGTTAAGACTGTGGATAATGAACTATATTAAGCACCATATTAAGTAACCTTGTCGATATGGTGTCAGATGCAACCTGTGACAGACTGCTAGAGCAGGACTTGCCTACGGTTGGACTTCGCTCCTGTCACAAGCATCAGATATTCTGAAGACGGTGTCAGTGCAGCCAAGATTCCGCTTCCTAAGTAGAGTGTCACAGTTGCTGATACACTAACAAGAGGCTAAGCATCCATGATTTTCACATGTTTGTGGAACATATACATGTAGCATATCACAGAACAGCACATGGTGACATCACAACAAATCAGGATTTTGAATTGCAGCACATCTTCGAAAGGCTTAAGTGTGTATGTACACTGATGCACAGCTACTGCATTATCAGACTGATTACCTTCCAGCTGCAGAGCATCAGTGCCCTTGGTCCAGTGCCAAATTATACTGCTCAGTGATCAGGAACGTGTGTGTGAACAGCTTCCAGAGTTGTTATGTGAAAGCAAGTAAAACAAACTGCCACATCCAACAACCATAGAGATTTATGATTTATTTGTTTAGTTAACAAATGTATCTTCACAACGAGAACATTTCATACAATCTTCACGTTTAACTCTATGTACGTCATAACTGTAAGAATAAACAAAAAAAACTACACAAAGTAAAATGCAAAACAATTTACATGCAGAATAAAAACACTAAACAAAATATTTATACACACTATTTATACACAGTTTTCAGTCTGAATGCCCCACTATTGCCGAGAACGCTTCGTGCAGCAAATTAGTTGAATTTCTTTGAATCCAAGTCGCATCAGCAACTAAACACGGCAATCACAATGCACTACGTGTATAGTGTACATCATAGTTGGAGAATAAAACGTAACATCAAGCCATAAATTACTTTACCACAACCTGCACTGCAACGTTGAGAAACGCTGCCCAATGTACATTCTATCCAGAACAGGAACAATGATATACAGCATCGTCACAATTTTTAAGCTGAAGTGGACAATATCTTTTGTTAATCTTGACTGCCTCGTCTCGCCTATCAGTTGCATCTGTTCGTAACTCGTGTTTCTTTCGTAGTTACAATGTTTGTAATCATCTAGCATTACGGCAAAACAGTTACAGCTAATTACTACCCATGCAGTGGCAGCGTAGCAAAGGTGGTACTGTTTTCTGTAGTGTTTGTTTGTGGGCGTGCGTGTGTTTGTCAGTGCGACAACTCTTCAGCCGTTTGAGATATCACCGTGACATTTTTATGGGAGCAAGATGTGGTCAAAAGCTTTGATGACTACAAAAATGGCTACACTCCAACGCACTGCAGTGTACAGGTGGTGATGTTCACATTGATCTAGTGTCATGAAACTTTCAGCACATACAGACACTGGCTCCGTGATCATCCCAATAAATTTAAAAAAAAGTAAAGTCGTGGATTTGTATAGCGCATCGTCGTGGAACCACCTCTAATGTGCTACTGTTTCCCGTAAGTCGGCGCTGCTCTCCGAAGCCAACCCGACAGCCAGGCATCAGCGAACACTGCGAGACCATGTGATACGGGTTGGTGCACCACGTGATATGCCTGTTTACTTCCCAGCTTTCACTGGTACCAAATTATACTGCTTGGTGACAGAGGCAGTAGGGTGTGAACAACTTGCCTAAGGTTGTTGCGCAGCAGCGTCGCGGCCGGGCCTCGAACCCGCGACTCTTAGATCGCAAGTCTGACGCCCTACCACTAAGCCACCGCGCCA
>Ga0209149_1002426_pt1 | contig 10450 bp, 10 predicted proteins | sample WorMetTyACAVOLI2_FD_187423 | JGI IMG/M metagenome (GOLD analysis project Ga0209149, IMG submission 187423) | Marine gutless worms symbiont microbial communities from Max Planck institute for Marine Microbiology, Germany - Olavius algarvensis... ...
TACAGATAGACGACAGGCGGAATTGTCGTGATATTCGGCTAAAAATTGACACAGCTTCCTTCCCAGACTCCAGCCCTGGTTGTTAGGATGGGGGTTTCGGGAGGGGATACCCCTTGCCACACCCAATCCCATGGTGGTGTGTGCCACTTGCTGTTTCCACTGGACACCCAAATTTTGAACTCGAGGCTGTGTTTCTGGCCTTACAAATTTTCAGAACTGTTATTATGCCCCCGACCGTCGGGAAGTGGGCAATAAGCGTTGCTTTTGTCCGTCCGTCTGTCTGTCCGTCTGTTGCGTACATAGCGAATAATTCGAGAAACCAAAGGCCTAGCGTGCCCAAATTTGGAATGAAGATTCCCCATCTTAGATGCGACTCGCATACCAGTTTCATGGTCAAAAGTCAGGGTTACAGACGGGCGGGGGCATACCGTGTCGGCCGAACCCGGCGGCCACACTGCTTGTGTTACTGGCGTCGTTGACTGATGTCGTAATTACGGTGTACGTTGCAGCTTGGCAATTTGTATGATAACTATTGTGTACCGATGTATTTTGACTTCATATGAATATGTATTAGCTGCAGGCAATATTGCACTATTATGTCCCCGCATGACGTGTATTGAAGTAGGCTCGTTCATCCAGTGGCGTCGCTGAGATTGTGAGCCGGGGGAGGTGACACGGCGTGCGCGTTCACGAAATCACAGAATTTTCTACATAAATAGGGCCTATAATAAACTGTCCATAACTGGAAATGTCCAGCACTGCCCGTTGCAGATGTATGTAAATATAAATTGCCAAATTGGTGTAGATGCGCAAGCTCCAAGGGGAGCCAATGCGTGCAACTGCCACTTCTCCTCCACCGATAATTGCAGGTTATTATGTCCCCGCCCCGTAGGGGGGTGGGGGGGCATTAAGCGGTCATCGGCGTCCGTCGTCCGTCCGTCTGTCTGTCTGTATAATGTCGCGTACATCGGCTCTAACTCGAAAACCAAAAGGCCTAGGAAGACGAAACTTTGCACAGGGGTACCCCAGGCCACATGCGACTCCCACACCGACTTCAAGGTCAAAAGGTCAAAAGTCAAGGTCAGCAGAGGCGGGGGCATATTGTGGCGGCCACCTAGCCGCACAGCTTGTTATTTAGACATTGTGAAGGCGTTTGGCCGTGTGAATCATCATTTGTTTGCTCGTCTATGAAGAAACGAACGTAAATATACACGTAGAACAATTGAAAGAACAGGACGGCACGGTATAGCTATGTAGACACTGACAGGCGCCATAAGAATTACGAAAAACACAAAAACTAGATTTGAAACTTGAAATTTGATTTATGGAAACTGTGTACATTACCAAACGACACGAAAATAGTTAAGTTGTGGAAGAATTGTGATGAATAAAAGGTAATGTAAAAAAACAATAATATCGGCGTTAGTGGTACGTGGCCGATACGATTCACGTCTCCGCTGTTGTATACAGTGGTTACCTACATCTATTTTCGGCCAGTGTGTCGCTGTTTGCGTCAAATTCCAATGACTTGATCTCACTCTTTGTCCGGCCACAACTAAATTTGACACAAGTACAATCATCCTGGTTTCCAATTTGCTATAATCTTTCGCATATTGGAATGCGAACACATATTGTGATGGCATTTGCCTGAAAAATATGACATGTAGCTGTTTCAGCCCTCCGTATTAAATGTATGGGCACTTTCTTAAAGTCGGTACAGCAAAATACTGCTGCATAAACCCAAAAGTGTCGCGAACACTCTCTAACGTGCGCTGCAAATCCTGGGTTGAAAGAAGAAAGCGCAGCAGATGCGTAAATTAAAATAAGCAAAAGGTCACATCCGTGTAATGTTGGTAACACGTGTTTACTTGTTTGTTTGTTTATTTGTTTGTTTGTTTGTTTGTGTGTTTGCTAGCAATATGACGATTTTTCGCGAAAACGGTTACATCTATCGTCTTGAAACTTTCGATATAGAGGGGCAATGGAACTGGGGCCATGTTACTAAATTTTGGCCCAAATTGGACCAAACTCCGGATGAATTGGCCAAAAATACGTTCAAAACAGAATATGACCGCTTTGCTCTATAAATAGCGATTTTTAGTCTCTATATTATATGATGTAAGTAGAAAGTTGCACGTGTCTGTCATTTTGTGACCTGCTTGCTGTCTGTCCGAATGCATCGTGAGACTTTACGAAGCGGGGACTTCGCTGCAGCAATAGACTAATTAATGTTGATAATAATTGATGATAGACAGGGCTGGACAGGAGTCTTTCCGGTGATCGGCACGGCAGTGGTCTGTAAATGGAAGTCCGATCAGCACGTCCGACGTGTCCAACGCCGTCTGATAGATGTGTTGTCTTGTGGACGGTCTGTCGCACATCGATCAGTCGTTATTGATCGGCTGCTTGTCGCTCCGGATGCCGCATACGCGTGGGTGTTGCGTGTGACCGCCACTTCAGACCACCCACGACGCAACGCGTCCAGATGTCTATAGGCGCACACAGTGCGTGAGGCTTCGCAATGCGTTGCTGTAAGTCGGTGCTTACAATTATTTCGGCGTACTGCTGCGCGCAGGTGTAATTTGACGTCGCATGAATATGTATTAGCTGCAGGTAAGATTTCTATATGCTTACGGATGGTTTATTTCTCGCCAGACGGGAATGCTAAATTACTGAAAGTACACGCATTATACACACATAAACACATAGTCATGCACGCGTAAGATTAAAATACGATCGTAAGTTTAGTTTAGTACAGTCAGTACACTAAATAAAAGTTTAATTGCTGTTTTGCAATAACTCTGTGGTGCACCTGCGATTTCTTTTCACATTAGAAATGACCGAACCGTCTACATTACATATTTTAACGAATGTGTGACACTAGTGTAGTAAATATGCTAATTAGCCGAAAATCGTTAATTGTAACTATTTTGAAATATAATTGTACAAACCACTTTGCTCAGTGCTGCTGTTGCTAATCTTAGACTGTCCGCAATGAGGATGGGATGCTGACTGCGGACGTCGCTGAAAACGAAAACTAGAGGGCCGCAAGTGTCTAATCAATACGTCGAAGTCACTGTAAGCGTGCAGTACAGTTGCGCTCGAAAACAAAACCGTGATTATGCGTCCCTCTCTTTAGTAGGTCGCATATACGCAGCGGACACATTCTGTTAATCCGTCTGTCCTCTGTTTGTCCCTAACGTCAGAACGAAAAGCTTCAGAAATCCCAAAAATTGACGTAAAGGTTACATAAAGGCTGCGTAAAATAACGCCACGTGTAATTCGCGGACGAGATTTGACATCAGAAGTTCAAAGGCCAAGGTCATTCGGCCTTCAAGGTCACGAATCCGGAAGTTGATTCCAAAGACGCGGTGAAGAATATCTAAACGATCAGTGATTTTCAATGAGAAGGTTGATGGTCGATAAACTGTGATAACAGCAGAGGAGCGAATACTGCTGATAGATGGTTTAAATTTGTCACTGTCCGAACAGATGAGTTTTTAAGCGCCTCACTTTACTTTAGTAAAAGAGGCGCTTATTGAGATAGGCTGTGTCGTGACGTCGTTGGTCGTTGGTCGTTGGTTGGTTGTCACGCGCGTGCACTGTGGCCAAACGGTGCACCCTAGGCCTATAGTTACTATGGAACACTAATAGGAAACCCTACCCCAGGAATTCAGTGGTACAAATTTCGACCCCCTGGGGTGACCCCTAACCGGGGAATGGGCCCCCCGTGAGGCGATTTTTGTCAAATTACTTTGACCACTTGTTGAATTACCGAAAAGGTGATTTTCGCTCATCAAACCTTAATCTATGATTGATTGACCTATCTTGTGCATGCAAAATCAACCGGCGAGTTAATTAGCTTTGGATTCAATGATCGCTCAGTCCGAAGTTTGGTCTCAGCGAATCGTTCAGCGAAAACGACTTCACTTTTTGGTTGGTCTTTGGTCTCAGTCCGAATTTAGGATTCAGCGAAACGCTCAGCGAAAGACTGATCCAAAAGGTGAAATGACCCGTTGTACACATAACAGGCAATGCAGTCTGACTAGCTGCTCGGCTTGCAGGCACGTCGCTGACCGACCTTTCGTGGTAGCGGTGACGGAGGCGCTGAAGAGTCCGTCTCCAAGTCGATTGCGCGACAGAACCATGAACTTGTAGACGGTGTTCGACTGGAGGTTGTGGACGCTCATCGACGTCGCCGTCTCACCCGTCACACCGGTCGGTATCACCTGAATTGTCTTCCACTCATCGCGACCGTCATGTCGCTTGTACCTGCCAGTCACATCGTCGAACTCGGCGTTATTTACTGCACTTTTTGTAGCTTTCATGTTCAGCATCCATCCACTCCACCTATCGCTCTTGTACGCTACAAATGCTCGGCAGAATGTTATCAGCATAAGAACAGAGCGTTTGTAAGTAAAAAGCTTCAGTGTAGAGAAGTTATATTTGCCTGTTTATCTGCCGAAAGCATTATGTTCGCCGTTGTTGTGCCAGCTGCAGTTGACACTTGTGTATCAATGCGAAAACAACAAGTAGCCCTACAGAGAGGCCGCGCGATGCTTCGTGTCTGTCGGTAGTTAGCTTCAATACTATAATACGTCGGACGCAATCTTCTGTTATTAGATACTTCCACTTCAGATTTACCGCTGCGTACAAATAAATTCTGTTATCTTATCTTATCTTCTGCATATTCACTGATGCGTGGCGGTCTCTGTGCCGTAAACAGACGTGCACCGTAACTGTGATACACTACTGCACCGACGACCGTCAATTGTTGATCGCGCACTGCAGCTGTCATCGTCCAGAATCACGATTTGTGCCTACCCCATCTGCATTCGACGTCCCAGTTAGGGTGTCCCCATCGGAATATTGCCATAACGTTTGGTATGGAAACACTAGAATGGTGTGGCTACGGGTAGTGAAAAAAATGAAGATATGTTTGTTCGTTTTGACAGAATTCACGAACGTGACAGACAGACACACAGACAGACGGACGGACGGCCGGACAGACACCGGATGATAGCATAGGCCGCGCTTGCATAGTATCGCGCGGCAAAAACGCTAAATGACAATCTGTCAAGGACTTCCAGGCAAGAATTTTCATAGCATTCGACTGTAATCATCATGCATAAAAATCTCCATTTAACATTGTCATGTATTTAACATAATGTGTCACAGCCTCTTGAATTTGCTACTGCAATTGGCATTCAATGATTATTTTTTTCATAATTCACAATATTCATGTCTCTTATTCGCGTTTAAGTTTTGATAACTAAAGCTGAGGTTTCTGAACGGACAACCGAGTAAAAGAAATGTCTGGCGGGGCAGTGCGCGTAGGCTGACGTCGTACTGACCAGAGAACATAGTGCAGTCGGTGGCCGCCGTCGTAACCAGGAAGCCACGAGACGACGGCCGACGAGAACGACGTGCTCACCGTTACGTTATACGGAGCGTGCGGCGACGTTGCTGCATACATTCAACGAACAACAACTCCGTCGTATTTTCAAACAAGTCAATGCGGCCCGCATGGCGCCGATGCGATAAGCCCTCACCGTCAGCAATAGTACGCACTGCAGGCGACAGACAACGAAAGAACAAACGAACAGGATCGAGTTTCGTTAATGTTGGATCGATCCTGATTTTCGGGAACGATCCTTAACCAAACAGTTTGTTCCCACGAGAGCACTCTCGTTTTTTGGGGATCGAACAAAGTTTGATCCCAGCAGATCACTCACGTGACACGTTCATTTACAAGATGGCGGCATCCTTGTGGTAAGTGTTGAATTAAAATTCCTATTATTTGCGACGCATTTATGCAGTAAAGTTTTGGTACCGAAAGTATTAAAGTAAATTGGTATCAGTGTCATTTTGATCACTTGAAATTGCTGCCAATGAACATACATCGTTCATGGTAACCATTTTACGTTTTTTACGAGAGCGCTCTTGGCTCTTGGATCAAAAACGTTAGAGAACGATCGATAGCGCTCTTGGAGATGACGAGACTGGTCGAGGGGACGGTCAAGAGCGTTCCTGCAAGAGCACTCCTTAACTAAACTCGCCCCAGATGAACAGAAGGACATGGCCGTCGCACAAAGCCCTCGCTTTTGTGTCGGGGCTTTGTAATGTATAGGTAAAGTAGAAGTCTGTGTACTCATTATACACCGTGGGCCATAAAAAACGTGCCAGTCGATATTTGTTCATACCTTTGAGAAATGTTGGCCGATTTTAAAAATTCTTTCACCGTTAAAATCAGCAGCAAATTTGCAACAAAGCTAGTGTCTTATTTCCCATAGCACCTTAAATGTGTCACTACACTACCTTGGGAAATACAAAAGATCAGCAATAGCAATTCTGTTGATGTATTTAATTCAATAGCATTAGCAAATGTGTGCTCTTGAATCACAATAAATGTTCAAAATGCCTTCCTTTGACATGAACACACGCTTAGAGACGTTTGTGCCTCTCGTCCATTGCGTCATCGATGACACTTTGTCCCACGCCACGCCAGACCTTCATCAGTCACTACTTCAGTTCATCAATGTCATGAACTTTATGAGTGTCGCAAATGTTTCCGTGCACGCATCCATGCCAAAGAAGGACATTTTAGCATTTGATGTGACACAAGAGTACACAAACAATTAAGTTGATTTGGTTAATTTTGTCAAGAATAAGGCAAAACGGTGATATTGAGTTTTATACGCCAGAATTTTGCTATTTTTTATATAATATTTTTCACAAGGTAGTGTAGCGACTCGTTGCAGGTGTGGTAAGAAATACGGCACGAGCCTCGTGTCAAATTTACTGATGATTCTGATAAAAAAAGTGGAAAAAAATTCCAAAATCGGTTGACATTTATCAAAATTATGAACGAATATCAAGTGGCACGTTTTTATGGCCCACGGTGTACAACTCGAGATCAGCAGTGCTTTGCAGTCGTGGAAGTTGCAGCTGGTACCGCAGCGCATCATGCAACCATGCAGATGGAACTTGCCATGCATATATAAAAAAACGACGCTGCAAGCTGCAATTCCCCTCCCCACCTGACATACTGCTTTAAAGGCTACTTGACTTGACTTGACTTGACTTGACTTGACTTGAAGCCTTACCCCCACAGTTCACACTAGGCACGCCAGTACTCCTTTCTCTTCCCGCTGGAGGCAGGAGGCTGATTTGGCTTGAACGCACCATAGTATAGCAACACAACGTTTCAATTCTGTCTTGTTGCAAATAGTTTCAGCGTCTACGAAACGATTTGTGTATTCAACTATGTTTAATCGTCACATTTCAACTTGTTCCTCTTCTTCGTTTAGCAGTCACATGAGAAGAACGTAGCATCCACGCACATACACATCTCTGAAAGTTGTTGTGCAACTGAAATATGTGTGAAGAGTGAGGGCCATGGGGGCGGGAGTGAGGGGCATCGGGGCGGGAGGACAAGTGCTGGACATTTTCCTCTAGACATTTCACCCTCAGAGATGTTTCTCTCGGACATTCCCCCCGCTCAGACAATTCCCCTCCCCACCTAAGACATTTCCCCCTCGGCGAAAATTTGAAAACTGGCACTAACCCATATTCCTGACCGTAACCAACCCACGATGTGGGGTCCTGACTCTAACCGACCCACGAGGCGGGAATTTTTTTTTAAAAATGGCTCTAACCCGTATTCCTGACCCTTACCGATCTACCGCTGTAAATGTTGTATACGTTAACGGAAGATTGCTTCATACTGCAGATTAGCGGATAATGGTGGTGGAAGGGAGGAATATCCTAAGCCATGTAAAAAGGGAAAGGGAATTGTCCGAGTGGGGAAAATGTCCAGGGGTATGTCCTGATCCCGGGAGAACAGTGCGCCGTCAGATGCTTGAGTAATTATAGGCGAATTGGTAATGGAGATAGGCATACATTCGATGATGAGCAGTGACGACGTAATGACGTTGGTGACGGGGTTGGACGCGACGCACTCATAGCTGCCCTGATCGTCCTTGGTCAGATGCGGGATCGTCAGGTTACCTCCGTATTGCAGCGCTTTGCTGATCACTGGAAACGCACCTTCGCCCTGCGTCAGCATAACAGTTATCACCATTAGCATTAATGCCAAAACGAATATTGTTATTCTTATTCTTATTATTATTTTAATTATTATAAATGTTAAGATTATAGTGACACTATCGGAAAAAAATGCTGCAGGGGCACTGTACAAAACGTTATGTCAAAATTTGCAGTTAACGCTGTGCAACAAATAAATAGCGCAATCATGTCCGGTCTTCAAAGGATGCCTTGAATAGCAGTGTTTTCAGCTGGCGACGAAACGCCAAGTACGTCGACGATGTTCTCACCGACGAAGGCAATGCATTCCAGGCCCGTGCAGCGGCCACTTGAAAAGCACGGTCACCTAGAGCATGAACTCCTATATAATAGCTATTATATAGGAGTCCATGCCTAGAGTGGCTCGTCGCGTTGACGGCGCGAGTACTCGATCCTGACCTGAGACGGCGGCGTGATTCAATTCTAGAGAATCCACCACCAGAATGCGCCACCGTACCAAGGTACGGTGGCGCATTGCCGTGAAGGCAGCGTGGACAAGAACACATAAACGAAATAATTGGATTTTCTAGAAGAAATAATAATGACGCCTTATTACAACCATAGTCAACCGCTACAAGGACAATCGGTATAAACAACAATCTGCCACGAAGGATAGAATTGTACAATGGATGTGATTAAAGCACTTAACCGTTTAACGGGCACTAGGATCGGAAGAAATTCGCGAATCGTGGAAACAACGATTTCCGCGATTATCGCCGTTTGCGGCGATTTTGGATAGATGCCGCGATTTCGCAACGCGGCCGAACGCGATTTATCTAAAAATAACATAATAAAACTATTATATACGCTAATTAATTTAAACATTTCAACATATTAATTGAAACTTAAACGGAATCCGCTTCTCACCTGCCACAAACTTAGCAACATTCATTTACATTGTTCAGTTGCCTGACCCGGTGACCCTGTGCATGACTGTGCTATCTATGATAGACGACAATCTCGCACTTCATGTTATGATGGCTGCAAACGCTCGCAGCTAAACAGATCTACTTTCACTTGACATTAACACTGTGTGAACACTTAACAGAACCATTTAATATTTATATTGCCAGAGAGACAAGTGATGCTATTACAAGCATGGTGTTTTAGTTATAAGAAACGATTCTGATGCCGCAATTTTGCCGCGATTTTGGTCATTTTTTTCAATTAGCCTACCGCGACTTTTGGTCTTTTTACCACGAATTTCTTCTGACCCTAATGGGCACCGGTAATTATAGTGCCATATCGAATAATATAAAAAGTTGGTACACTGGCCGTTGATGGGTGAGCTGTTACGTTTGGTACAGCGATGAGGGGACTGGGCGAGGCCCTAGCCCGCCCAGGCCCCTCATCGCTGTACCAAACGTAACAGCCACCCATCAACGCAGTGTACCAATCACCGTATTGCTGTATAATGACCCGTTGCCCTGCGGTTTTAATGTGCCCATTAAAGGGTTAATGATAGGCCTGATGTTCTTTATTTTACAAAGTTAACTTAGGAGGCTATACACAATTAATAACAATATCACAACGTTGTCTCGCATTCAAGCAATAAAGAGACTGAAATAATGGTGTCCAATAAAAATAATACAGTAGTATGTTATGATATGAAAATAATAATAAATCCGAGAGTTTCCAGTGTCGTGTAAAAATGCACTCAAATGACTGCAGTTGCGGGTTGCGGCATTTGTATCAGGCAAACATCTGCCGAGTTTTAACCCTTTAATGGGCACATTAAAACCGCAGAGCAACGGATCATTAATTCATTATACATCAATACCGTGATTGGTACACTGGCCGTTGATGGATGGGCTGTTACATTTGGTAGAGCGGGCTGCGGCCCCGCCCAGTTCCCTCCTCGCTGTACCAAATGTAACAGCCCACGCATCAACGGCCAGTGTACCAATTTCATCTTATTCCATGTGGCACTATAATTAGCGGTGCCCATTAAAGGGTCAAGGTGAAAGTATTTCAGACTAGTATACGACACGAACCTTTCGCCACGCGATCGTTGGCTTTGGATCGCCGTCTGCGGCGCAAGGCATCGTCACAGACTGTCCAGGATGTCGTTGGTAGAACGGTCGAGGTCGCAGGACGAAGTACGGCGGATCTGGTCGTACATACAGACACACAGACATCTCGTCAAGTACAACATGATGCCACACACACACACAACACCCGTCAGCGTTGAACGGTAGAACGACGGCGAGGTATAGAATTAGCGCGGTGTCTGCGATGGTGGCGCCAAACGTCCAGCAGCTGTACACGGTTGGCTATGGTTTGCTGCGAAACAAAACGTTATGGCAACGAAAATCGGGGCCGTGTCCAACAGCTGACCGGTCCAGAAAAATAACTCAAAATCCTG
>Ga0209149_1002427_pt1 | contig 10449 bp, 4 predicted proteins | sample WorMetTyACAVOLI2_FD_187423 | JGI IMG/M metagenome (GOLD analysis project Ga0209149, IMG submission 187423) | Marine gutless worms symbiont microbial communities from Max Planck institute for Marine Microbiology, Germany - Olavius algarvensis... ...
GTTTTTATATAGTACACTAGCACTCGTAAATGTCTACCAGTGTGCCAAATTGCAACTTCCTAGCTCTATTAGTTTCGGAGATATGGAGGGGTCCAAAATAAAAAGTGGGGGTGCTGATGTCCCCAGATGCCCCATACCGGAAAAATTTTATTTGCAAGTGCCTACAAGAGCGCCAAATTTTAACTTCCTCGCTCGATTAGTTTCGGAGATATATGAAAGGGGTTCCAAAATAAAAAGTGACCGCTGCTGATCTCCTCAGACGCCTCCTAGGGGACAACTTTTTACACGTAGCCATAGTACCTGCAAGTGCCTACCAGCGTACAAAATTTCAACTTTCTAGCTCGATTAGTTTCGGAGATATGAGGGGGTCCTAAAATAAAAATTGGAAGCTCCTAATTTCGCCAGATGCCCCAGCGGACAATTTTTTTTATACCGGGCGCTACTACGCGTAAATGCCTACAAGTGTGCCAAATTTTAACCTCCTAGCTACATTAGTTACTGATTTTGTAGAGGGGGTCCCAAAATATAACTGGGAGCTGCTGATCTCCTCAAACGCCCCCTAGCGGACACATTTTTAAATGTAGTCATAGTACCTGCAAATGCCTACCAGCGTACCAAATTTCAACTTTCTAGCTCGATTAATGTCGGAGATATGATGGGGTTCTAAAATAAAAAATGGGAGCTCCTGATATTTCCCCAGACGCCCCCTAGCGGACAATTTTTTATGCCGGGCGCTAGCACGCGTAAATGCCTACAAGTGTGCCAAATTTCAACTTCCTACCTCCATTAGTTACTGAAATATGGAGGGGGTCAGAAAATAAAAAGTGGGAGCTGCTGATCTCGCCAGACGCCCGTAGGGGCAAATTTTTACATGTAGCCATATTATTATTATTTTTTTAAATATTATTATTAATTATTATTATTATTATTATTATTATTATTAAACGAGTATTATTAAAGTGTCATCAAGTAGCCTAAAGATTACTTCAAGAACACTTTTCAAAGTCAAAATACAAAATAAAATGCGATGTGCGCAGTTTGGAAAAATTAAGGGAATGACATGGCAAAAAGATGCGTTTTCAGACGACGCTGGAAGGTGCCGAGTGTCTCAGACGCAGTGACGCTGGATGGCAAAGTGTTCCAGGCACGCGGCGCAGCGACGAAGAACGCGTGATCACCAATCGCCGTACGACACGAAGATGGTGTGACATGGGCAGACCTGCAAATGCCTACAAGGGTACCGAATTTCAACTTTCTAGCTCGATTAGTTTCGGAGATATGAGGGTGGTCCTAAAATAAAAACTGGGAGCTCCTGATTTCCCCAGACGACCGCTAGCGGACAAATTTTTATACCGGGCGCTAGTACGCATAAATGCCTACAAGTGTGCCAAATTTCAACTTCCTAGTTACATTAATTACTGAAAATGTCCCAAAATAAAAAGTCAAAGCTGCTGATCGCCCAGACGCCCCCTAGCGGACAAATTTTTACATGGAGCTATAGTGCCTGCAAATGGCTATCAACATACCAAATTTCAACTTCCTGGCTCCAATAGTTTCCGAGATAAAGAGGGTGTCCCTAAATTTAATGTGGGGCTACTACCCCCCCCCCCCCGCCGTACCCCGTACGCTGAAACTTTTACGTGTTCTCCAAGTACTTGGCTAGGTAAAACAGCCAGCCAAATTTCAACATCGTATCTCAATGCATCGTGCAGTTATGCGAATATGTATTTCCCATAGGCTTTCCATTGTATGTGCCCAAAAATGGTTTTTTTTGGCGGTTTTTACGGTGAAGATGTGAAAATACTGTGTTCTCACCCCCAAAAGGCACTACCCTGCGTGAATACGCGTCTGTTGGTGTATCGCATGTCAAAATCGGTTCAACGGCCTGAGCTCTAGATCCGTGGAAAGAGTTTGCGTACAAAGAAGGAAATAAATAAAACAAGAACTTATCTATCGCCAACAGATCGCGTGTCAGCTGCGCACACAATACGCTGAGGGCATCTATAGGCAAATATTACACCGTGACCGTGAAATCTAGGTTAAGTGTCACTCAAGGTCACTGGAGACGGAACCATTGGATAGATCATACACGACTTAGTAGTAGTGGAGTTATTTGACGTTGAATACTATTGTGACCTTGAAATGTGGGTTAGAGGTCACTGAAGGTCATTGAAAGTGGTAACATTTGAAAACTTGGATACGGTTTCCTATTCGCCTTCCATAGTAACTATGGCCGTATCTATAGCCATTTCGGAGATATTTAGCGTCAAGCAATGGCCTGACCTTGAAATCTGGGTTTAAGGTCGTTCATACTCACTAAAAATGGCGCGGTTCGACAGACCATGTATGACTTTCTATTAGTCCGCCATTGTAACTATAGCTATATCTTGTACCGTTTGCGAGTTATTTGACGTTGAATATTATCGTGACCTTGAAATGTAGGTTAGAGGTCACCCAAAGTCATTGAAACTGGTGCCATTCGAAAGCTTGGTTATGGGTTCCTATTCACCGTCTATAGTAACTATGGCCGTATCTGTAGCCGTTTGTAAGCTATTCAGCGTCAAAGCATGTGACCTTGCAAACTGGGTTAAGGGTCGTTCAAGGTCATTGTAAATGGCGCCGTTCGATAGACCATATGCGACTTTCTATTGGTCGGCCATTGTAACTATAGCTCTATCTTGTACCATTTTCAAGTTATTTGACATCGAATAATATCGTGACCTTGAAATCGGGGTTAGAGGTCACTCAATGTCATTGAAACTGGTGCCATTCGAAAGCTCGGGTGCGGTTTCCTATTCGCCTTCTATGGTAACTGTGGCCGTATCTGTAGCCGTTTGTGAGATATTCAGTGTCAAAGAATGGCGTGACCATAAAAACCAGGTTGAGGGTCGTTCAAGATCACACGGTCACACGGTAGTGTGACCAGTGTTGTAAGGGCGACGCGTCGAGTCAATGGGAGAAGGCAAACTTACCCTCTCACCACACCCACACCCCTTAACCGAGAGTCACGAAATATTGCACACGTGATTACGTCCACCATATCTCCCCACACGCCACATATGGCCAAGGTCGCCCCAGGGGATACTTCTCCCCATATAGCCAAAGTTACCACTCAATTTTTTTTATTTCTAATTTGTACGCAAAATCTTTCCACGGACCTAGAGCTCAGGCCGTTGAACCGATTTTGACATGCGATATATCATCAGACGCGTATTCACGCAGGGTAGTGCCTTTTGGGGGTCAGGTTACACTATTTTCACGTCTTCACCCTCAAAACCCCCAAAAACCAATTTTTTTGGCAATGGTAAGCTTATGGGAAATACATATTCGCATAACTGCATGATGCATAGACACGATGCTGCAATTTGGCACGCTGTTTGATCTTGCCACGTACATTGAGCACACACAGAAATTTCAGCGTACGGGGTACGGCAGGGGGTAGTAGCGCCCACATTAATTTTTAGGACACCCTCGTTATCTCGGAAACTAGTAGAGCTAGGAAGTTGAAATTTGGCGCACTTGTAGGCATTTACACGTACTAGCGCCCTGTATAAAAATTTGCCCGCCAGGGGACGTCTGGGGAAATCAGGAGCTCCCACTTTATATTATGGGACCCCCTCGTATCTCCGAAAGTAATCGAGCTAGAAAGTTGAAATTTGGTAAGCTGGTAGGCATTTGCAGTTGCTATGGCGACATATAAAAATATGTCCGCTAGGGGGCGTTTGGGGAGATCAGCAGTGCCCACTTTTTATTTTAAGACCCCCTCCATATCTCCGTAACAAATGGAGCTAGGAACTTGAAATTTGGCATTCTTGTAGGCATTTACGTGTACAAACGCCCTGTATGAAAATTTGTCCGGTAGGGGGCGTCTGTAGAAATCAGGAGCTCCCATTTTTATTTTCGGACCCCCCTCATATCTCCGAAACTAATCGAGCTAGAAAGTTCGGAATTGGTATGCTGGCAGGCATTTGCAGGTACTATGGCTGCATATAAAAAATTGACCGCTAGGGGCATCTGGGGAAATCAGGAGCTCCCACCTTTTATTTTGGGACCCCATCCATATCTCAAGAACTAATAAAGCAAGGAAGTTAAAATTTGGCACACTTGTAGGCATTTACGCGTACTAGCGCCCTGTATAAAATTGTCCGCCAGGGGACGTCTGGTAAAATCAGGAGCTCCCACTTTTTATTTTGGGACCCCCTCCATATCTTCGTAACTAATGGAGCTTTATCTTTATGCTTATCTTTATCCTTTGGGGTGGCACACGCTCCCTTCGCACGCCAACGTGGTAAAAATAGCGATTTTTAAACTTACGCATTGACTTAAGCATCGTATAATTCGGAAACTATTGAAGATAGATGGGTACATGCTGCGAGACAATTTGTAAGCATCGAATTCTGTTTCCATCCATACAACATTTAGCGTGATTGCCCCAGGGGCGTCCCCATGGGAAACAAAAATGTGGGCTGCGGTACGTAAAAACGGCGATTTTTAACTGTTGTAAATTACACAATTTTTGCTGCAATAATAGATTCATTCATGTCTAATTAACCGTCTGTAGCATATGTACGTGAACTTCTTGTTTACGTATTCTGTCAAAAAGTCCTGTCATACCTCAACAACTTTACAAACCAGCATCGCGCGGTTTGTCAGAATAGCTGAGCTTCTTGTCTATTCGCCTTCCATAGTAACTATGGCGCTATCTTCTATCGTTTGCGAGATATAGCGACTTATTGGTAGAAAATCGCGAAATTTTTATACCCCACTTGTATTTAGCGCCTCCGTAGGGGGTGACCCCGTCGGAATTTTGGGAAAATGTTTGATCCCGGTAAAACTAGAATGATTGCGCTACCGTATGGTGAAAAAAACTGTGACGATATGTTAAGCCGTTTTCATCTGATACCGGAACGTCACGGACGGACGGAAAGACAGATTTGCTATATCAATATCGCGCGTCAGTATGCTGACGCGCGATAAAATCTGAGTGGTAACTTTGGCTATATTGAGAGAAGTAACCCCTGGGGCGATTTTGACCAAATGTGGCTTGTTAGGGCGTAATCACGTGTGCAATATTCGTGACTGTCGGTTAAGGGGTGTGGGTGTGGTGAGAGGGGTAAGTTTGCCTTCTCCGATTGACTTGACGCGTCGCCCTTATAACACTGATCACATAACCGTGTGACCGTGTGATCGACAAACGCAACGTTTGTATTCGTTTTGTTATCCGACAAACGCTTAGTATGCGTTTTGTCGGACATTTCATCTGCTCTGTCTGTATTTTTTGGTCTGGCTACAGATATCTCGGCGACAGTGACACCAGTCGTTTGCATGATGGTAGAGCTGCGTCCCCAAACTGTCTTCTCCCATTTTGGTGGCGATATCTTTAGGGGTCACCAAATGCGAAGTCAAGAAAATAGGCTCAGGTGGATCATTTTGGCTCTCAGACACCGATTTTCGCCATTTGACCGCGAATATCTAGAAAATGGTAAGTCGCAACGTTACACGTGTCAATTACAGCTTAGCATCTGCTCGACGGGACCTTCCTAAAAATGTAAAGCATGGGGCGGTAGTGCCCCTGGGGCGTCCCCATAAGGTCAAATATGCCATCGAGTCCCAAGTCTGCTGTGATGTACCATACTTCGTCAAAATCGGATGACTTTTCGTTGATATATGGCGATTTAACGATCTTCAAGGTGGCGGATATCCGCTATCTTGAATTTTAGGGGTCCAAGAATAGGTTCTTTAAAAGCGAATGTAGGATTTCCTATTGATCGTCAGTAGGCCTAGAGGCCATAGCTCTAAAGTGCTTAGTTTTTGAGAAAATCGCGTTTTTGTGTGCGCATTTTGGCGACAGACAAACAAGTGGACAAACGGACAGAAGGAACCGATGGACAACACAACATCGATGCCTAAAGACGCTCTCGCAAATTACAAATAGCTCTGCTGTCGCAAAGAGGCCCCGCGATGCTTCGTGTCATTGAACATTTTGCTAAGTCACTCAAAATCACTCAACGTTATTCGAAATGACTCTGTTGAGTAGGGCGTGTGTAAGTCAATATTAGTATTAAATTGAAATTATGTCTGTATCTCGTACCTTTTCTGAGATATTCAGCGTAAAAGAATGTCGTGACCTTGAAACTGGGGGTAGGGGTCGTTCAAAGTCATCGAAAATGGCGCCGTACGATAGATCATATACGACTTTCTGTTGGTTGGCCATTCTAAGTATGGCTCTATGTAGACTATGTTGTACAATTTTCGAGTTATTTGAGGTGGTTGAATAATCGTAACCTTGAAATTTGGGTTATATGTCACTGAAGATCATTTAAACTGGTGCCATTTGAAAGCGTGGGTGCGGTTTCCTATTGGTTTCCTGTTTGTCTTCCATAACAACTATGGCCGTATCTTTAACCGTTATGATAATATATTCAGCGTCAAAAAATAGCGTGACTTTGAAAAATGGGTTAGGGGTTGTTTGAACAACCCCTAACCCATTCTTCGTCGGAGTATTGCGATGACGTTTGGTTCGGAAAAAAAACTAGCATGGTGTTTGACAGTAAACAAAATTTAAGATATGTTTATTCGTCTCGACAGAATCTACGAACGACGAACGTGATGGACGGACAGACACACACACACACCCTCACACAGACGGACATCACCGCATAAAGGCCGTGCATGCTTGTATAGCATCGCGAGGCAAAAATCACCAAAATCAGCTGATGTGATTCACAGATAACTGTATGACAAAACTAAGTCGATAACATATATTTGGCCCACTCTCTATAGCAATAAACATACGCTTTCAGCATAGATAATGACGGCATCGACGGCTGCCTCGACCCAGCGGTCTCCGAGCTGCCCGGACTGATTGAAGACTGGGTTCGACAGTCCACCGTGGAAGCGTGTGTAGACGAGCAGAGCGCCAATACCGTCACCGAGCATGTGATACGTAAAGCGAATGCAGACGGGACCTATGTAACGTAGACCCGGCGTCGCCAGACTACATACAGCCAGTCAACGTAATTATTGCATAGTTACTATTATAGGACCTACAACTACATTCACTATAGCGATAATTGCTAGGCTACTACTAAGATTGTGTTTACTACTAATGCAAGCGATACGGCTTTGTTGAACGAATGACTATTCAGCTGCATGACATAGGCTAAGCCATCTGTTTTTTTTATACAGCCCGCTTCTTCACTTATAATAATTATGAAGCTCAGCTACTGCTGAGGCAACTCGCATTACGATAAGTTCAGCGGTAGATGAGCTAACCCTAACTACCAATATGACTTATGTAAGTTTATTTTTATCGCGCGTCAGCATACTGACGCGCGAATTTGATATAGCAAATCTGTCCGTCTGTCTGTCTGTCTGTCCGTCCGTAACGTTCCGGTATCAGATGAAAACGGCTCAACATATCGTCATAGTTTTTTCACCATACGGTAGCCCAATCATCCTAGTTTTACCAGCATCAAACATCTTTACGAAATTCCGACGGGGTCAACCCAGCGGGAGCGCTAAATACAGGTGGGTTATAAAAAATTCGCGATTTTCTACCAATAAGTCACTATAACTCGCAAACGATACAAGATATCGCCATAGTTACTATGGAAGGCGAATAGGAACTCGTATGCGATCTATCAAATGGTGCCATTTCCAATGACCTTGAACGAACCCTAACCCTGTTTTCAAGGTCACACCACTCTTTGACGCTAAATATCTCACAAACGGCTACAGATACGGCCATAGCTACTATAGAAGGCGAATAGGAAACCGTATCCATGCTTTCGAATGGCACCAATTTCAATGACCTTGAGTGACCTCTAACCCCGATCTCAAGGTCACGATATTATTCAACGTCAAATAACTCGCAAACGGTACAAGATAGAGCTATAGTTACAATGGCGGAGTAATAGTAAGTCGTACATGGTCTATCGAACCGCGCCATTTTCATTGACCTTGAACAACCCCAAACCCACACTTCAAGGTCACGTCATTCTTTGACGCAGAATATCTCCGGAATGGCTAAAGATACGGCCATAGTTACTATAGAAGGCGAATAGGAAACCGCACCCAATGGTACTAAATTTTTTCAATGCTCCCTAGTCGAGACCCTGTCAGTTTTTTTCCTAACAGTTATTTCTTGGTAAGCTACTCCCCAAGCCCAACTTGTATACCAAGTTTGAAGTTGCTAGCTTTAACTGTTGCGGAAATAAATAGGGGAATCCCAATTTTTTCGGATGCTCCCCTAGCCTGGACCCCTGCCAATTTTGGTCCTAAGAGTTGTTTCTCGGCAAGCTACTCCCCAAGCCCAAGTTGTATACCAAATTTGAAGTTGCTAGCTTCAACGGTTGCAAAAATAAATAGGGGGTCCCAATTTTTTTGGATACTCCCCTAGCCCGGAACCCCGCCAATTTTGGTCGTAAAAGTTGTTTCTCCGCAAGCTACTTCCAGGGGTGTTAAATACAGGTAGAGTATAAAAATTTTGTGATTTTCGACCAATAAGTCGCTATATCTCGCAAACGACACGAGATAAAGCCATAGTTTACTATGGAAGGCGCATCCAAGCTTTCGAATGGTATTAGTGTATATGACCTTAAGTGACCTCTAACCCAGATTTTAAGGTCATGATAATATTCAACGTCAAATAACTCGACTAATAATAAGTCATGGTTCAGTTTCCAATGACCTTGCGTGACCCTGGACCTAGATTTCACGGTAATGGGATTACTGTCTTGGACGAATTATGTGCGGAGCTGACGCGCGATCTGTTTGCGATAGCTTATAGCTAAGTTCTTGTTTCGTGGTGTGATACCCCCTTGCATTCGACGCCCCCGTTAGGGGGATCCCTGTGGGAGTATTGCCATCCCGTTTGGTAAGGAAATACTAGAAGGGTCTGGCTACCAAACGGTGAAAAAAAATTGAGTAAGTAAGTAAGTAAGTAAGTAAGTAAATTTATATACGGCGCGCTTTTAGGCAAATGCCACAAGGCGTACCGGCGTGTGACAGACAGACAGACAGACGGACAGACAGACAGACGGACATCTTGCCACGGCATAGTCCGCGCTATGCATATTGCATACGCGTAGAAAGACTTAATTGTGTGAATGACGAGTGCAGTGCAGTTTGGAGTTGTTCTTACAACGCCATGTCGCCAGGCACGCGTGGAAAGCTCGCTTCCAAGTAGACGTAGTAAAGTCCCTCGAATGCGGCACTAGGACCGGTGTCGAGTGTTACTGTCGTGCCGGAATGGCGAGTCCAGCTGAAGTTTCCTGTCAGTCTGGTCATTCCACAGTAGTCCGTCTCAAACGTGCAGACGAACGGCACGTCCACTGCAACACATCTCCATGCACTCAGTTACGCTAAGTAAGCCAGTAAGTAAATAACTACGTAACGTATTAGTAAGATATCATGCCCCATATGTAATCATCATGTTACTGTTTTACTGTCGATAGAAGAGGCCTATAGTACGTAATGTGTTAGACGCCAAACAACAACATTCGATCGTGGTACACAGAAGACAACAGAAACAACAAAAGAGACAACTAGAAAGCAATATGCATCACCTCCCAAAGGCAATGCAATACCGGCAGGCCCCTTGAGCGATTTTTTTTACAATATTAGGCGCGGGGAGGGTGTCCCAAGTCCGTAGCCTCACGCTAAACTTCACGGTTGTGGCTTTAAAAATGAGGTCCTGTAGGCGACGAAATCGCCAAAATTGGCATTTTTTTGGTATATATTTATCCCAAAGGGGTATATCCCCTTAAGCGATTTCTACAAAATTTGGCGTGGGGGAGCGACTCCCAGGCTCGCACCCTCCTGCCAAATTTAACCATTGTCACTTTTAAAATGTGGGCTTACAGCCCCCAAGATCGCCGAAATTGGTAATTTTTGGTATAAATGTGCCCAAAAGGGGTATACCTCCTTTAGCGATTTTTACAATATTTGGCTTTCAGGAGGGAGTCCGGGGTCCGCACCCTCATACCAAATTTCACTGTTCTGGCTTTTAAAATGTGGGCCTAAATTGCGAAAAATCGCAATTTTTGGTGTAAATTTACCTCTATGGGAAAATTTTGGGGGTCCACAGAAAAAGTTGAATATAGATGCACAACTACAAAACTTCCTCTATGCAATGACGTCATAACTGTTTTGAAAATTACACTGCTTCATAGCGTTTCCGTTATCACAAACTTCGTCATTGCAAAAGCGTGATAAACAGACAGACAAAAAAATCACACTTTTTGGTCTACAGCCGGCGCGTGACCCACGATCCCCACCATACTTGGCATAGTGATAAAGAAGGTCCGTCCCATTTTTGCACCCCCCCCCTAACTTTTTTGATCCTATCCTTAGTTAAGCCGCAAGGATCGACTGAAAATTTGAGGGAAAATGCCCCAACCGCAGGATAACGCTTATAGGCCTATCTTGGTTGTTTGTCCCACGAAA
>Ga0209149_1002428_pt1 | contig 10448 bp, 2 predicted proteins | sample WorMetTyACAVOLI2_FD_187423 | JGI IMG/M metagenome (GOLD analysis project Ga0209149, IMG submission 187423) | Marine gutless worms symbiont microbial communities from Max Planck institute for Marine Microbiology, Germany - Olavius algarvensis... ...
CGGGCAATGGATGGCCACATAATGCGCTGCGGCACCATTGGCTCATGCCAATCAGCTGCCACTTCCGAGATTGTAAAGCGCTGATGGTCACGAGTCTGACTCATGTAAGTGGCGCTATAGCAAGTGTCCAGACCTTTACCTTTACCTTTAGGCCTACTCAGCTGCGTTTCTACCGAAGCCTGTGTAGTGTGTAGCCTAATACCCTTGAGACGTCATAATGGCGTCTTGCATTACTGAAACAGAGACTGTTAGTCGAATGGAGAAAGCTTCACAATTTGTTGCAGCCATCAATCAGTGGCGTCGCCGTCTCTCTGCTTGTGTCACGGCTGACAGTGAACATTTTGAGGACATTCTGTGATGGATTCATGAAGTTAATGCTGAGTAAATTTCTGTATTCGTATTTATTTACTATTTGATTGTTTTGTCTTTCGCCAAAATGTTACTTGTCTGAAATGTTTTAGCAGGTATGTAAATTACAGAGGTGAGGTGGACGACAATCACAGCCAGACTCGTAATTGGGCGAATTCAATGGCATGTCATCCCATAGCCACCTGCCACACTGCAGGGTGCTGCCACCTGGCGAATTCAATGTCATGATTCTAGAGCTACGTGCCACATTGCAGGGTGCTGCCACTGGGCGAATTGAATGGCATGTCTTACCAGAGCCACGTATCACATTGCAGGGTGCTGCCACTTGGCGAATTCACTGTCACGATTCCACAGCCACATGCCACATTGCAGAGTGCAGTCACCTGGCGAAATCAATGTCATGATCGTGCTACATTGCAGGGTGTAAGAATTTCATCCGCCACATTGAATATCGTTTTTCGCCATATTTTTTTTTGTTTTTAATCCAGTTTAGGCTTTGACGAGCAGCGGCTTTCGTATCGTCTCCGATACAGTTGTTTATATCCGGTTTAAACGGCTAATAAGATAAACGCCTGTTTTAGTGTTCTAACACAGACAGTTTCTTCACAGCTCACGCCTTGTAATTAATACCGATTTTCACAGAAGCCGATACGGAAGTTGGTATTCACAGTGCGGTTACTGCCAAATACCAATCTTATTTAGCGATGTGAGCCAGAGAGCTTTCAATACTTCTACGCTTCATCGCAGTCACAGACTGCAATAAATCTCGTGTAAGTCACGAGGTATCGTGCTAGAAGCTGTTACAGTCTTAAGCGGCAGTTCTAAGTACGAATAATGTAGTTTCGAAACGCGTAATCTGTAGCAAAAAGTAAGCAAGACGAACAACGGAATTAACAACAACTGACTCTGCAAAGTGGACCTGTATTTCTGCAAGCAAGATGTACGATGTTAAACGCATGACAGCTATACATTTAGGCTACTGCAGCATCCAAATGTCGGGACATCAAGTGCTCAGTGGTTTGCATACAATTATTAACACTTTATTGGTGAAAGAAACGACAAAACGATCTCGCTAGCCTACAATGCTAGAACAATGTCGAAAAAGGGGCCCGACATACAAAAACATCTTAAGTCAATCTTCTGAGCACGTACGAAACACATATGAAAAAGATACGAATTATCTACGAAAGTTGTAATATAAAAAGAATCTGTTTGTGTTCTCAAGTTTGTCGTAAAATTATCATAGATTTTCGTATGTTTTTTGGAAGTGCATGCGGATCGAGATGTGTTCCAAAATTAAGTCGGGAAAATTTTTAGAAAAATTCTACGAGTTCGTCATTACTCGACTATACGAAAATTTTTCGACGCACTTCCGAAAAGCTGAGGAAAAACTTAACCAAAATCTGAAGATTATTTGTAAAGTAAGCAAAAGCCTGAAAATTACAAGAACATTTACTATTTGTAACCGATAATAACAACACAAAGTTTTGTTTCAAGTGACAGTAAATTATAGCAATGTATACTGAGTGACGCATTACAACTATGGATTCCAATCCTAAGTCCGTTTTTCTCAACCTCGAGATTCAGGATTGAGGAAATCTGTAATCCACGGATTCCGACGGGATTACAGATTGGCAGATGTATCAAGTACGCGAAAAAAATTCTCGGTTTTAATTATAAAGCCATCAAGTGTCGAACGAAAACAACCTATTGAAACTTTGAGACTAAATATATTAAATATCAGCGTTTGTTCATATCAAGAAACAAACACGACGCTGTTGCATAGTTTACTCATGTGTATTAACGCTATGCAAGTTTACTGTCTGTGACGCGGCTGTTATAAGAATGTAGGCCTATTAATATAGCCTAATAGCAACATATGAAAATTTCTTACAACGCTGTTAATGTACGCCGCCAATCCCGGGCTTACGGCATTCTACAATTTACAATTCGCCCGGCATTCGGGATCATTAATATCAAGTACGCGGAAGATTAACAGTGTCAAGGCCAAATAAATGAATGAAGGCATGGACCTTCGATGTCTTCAAGCACGTGCGCAATATACACGTAATTTAACCAGTGATTCAGTCAAGCAGATTACATTTGTCAGACTGAGAAATGCACTGTCATTCGATTTCATTTCGATACACAGTTTTACTAGCTACATGAACACTGTACTAACCTAGACAAACTTAACTTTATTTTAGCGGTAGTTGTGGGGCCTCGAGTTTGACGGCGATGCCAAAAATTGTCAATGCAGCTGGGAATGTCAAAGACAAGGCCTGGACCTACAAGGCCAATGCCATAAAAATATGACCTCGAGTAGAGACAAAGGCCTCAGGCCTGGCCTCAAGGACTACATCACTGCCCAGGATTGGAATCCATTATCCATAGTTAAACTATAAAACGACGATCGCCGCGATGGTTAGACGTTGTTAACATGTGCACAATGGTCGCTGTAACAACTGCACGCACAGAACACTTAATACACCGTGTGATCGCCGCAGCAATGATCGCATCGTGATCTCATCGTGTAACAGGCAGAGAAAATGCCGTATGACCAATTTCCGCATCCAACATCGGACGTGAACTGCAGGGGCGGTTCCATGGGGGGAGGGGGCCGCCCCCAGTGAAATTTCTGCCCCCCCTCCTGTCGCCCTCCCCCCAAAAGTTCACGATAAAGCCGTCACTTGCCAAAATTTTCAGAAAGCTTGCTCTGCATTAGTTGTCATTTTAATGCTTTTACGTTTTGTGACATTCTAATGATCTACATTACATATTAACTAATGAATTTGCTTGTGTTTATGTGTTTCTAATTTGATATAAGCGATTACATATCCGGTAGTTCAGCACGAAAGTATTAATTGTGTGCCCCCCCCCCCCCCCAGATGAAAGTGTCGCCACCCCAGTGGCCCCCAAAAAATGAAAACCCCAGAACCGCCACTGTTGAACTGAGCACCTGGACCTCGAAATTGCGCCGGTCAATTAGGGTCAGGACCGCGCTTCGTGGGTCGGACAGGGTTAGGAGTATGGGTTAGAGCCAGTTTTCAAAAAAAGTTCCCGCCTCGTGGGTCGGTTAGGTCGCAACGTGATTGACTGTGCTTGATTGTGTGATCAAAACGCGGACATTTTTTGAGGTGCGAATGAATCTCTATGTGTCCTATGCGGTTATTTCGAGATCCAGGCGCTCAGTGATGTGGTAATTATCCGAGAAAATGTGCTGTCGAATGGTTACGCAACAGCCGTGCCGCTATAGGACAGTGACTATTTGAATTTCTATTCCACTTGCGCACTGTCAGTGTCTGTCTCGCCGCTATCACTGCCGTCTTTTGTCACATTTCCCAGCTTTCGTTTTCTGCTCGTTTTGACGGCGACTCCAGGCTTTGGACATTTAAATCTGGCCCTCACACCGCTGAATCTCTTTGGCCTCGCGCTTACCCTAGCACGACCTGCATCCTGCCGTTGTTTCCCATCCGCTTCAGTTGATGAAGCTGTGTCAACCTTCGTACTCCGAACTGCCGTCAAATCGCTGTTGTCTTCTCTATCTACAAAACGCGATTCAGCCAGCGAGTCTTCGCTGATGTAATCTGTCGAGGATCGTCCACGCTCACACAGTTCGATCACAGGTCCAACTTTCGTCTGAAAGTCAAGCGAGTCGGTCGAACACGATTCCCACGTCTCTCCAAAACTTGCCTGAACTGGGCCCGACGACATGGCAAAAGTTCTAGGTTCTTCGAGGAAAGCGCCAATAGCAGCAGAACTGTTTTCGTTCAAGCTATCGCCGGAAAGTTCCTCGTCTTGAGAGGACTCTTGTTCTTGATGGACAAAAACTGACCCGTCATGGACGTCGACGTTCTGCCTGGGTCGATCCAGAGGCTTCGCAGTGGCTCTGGCTGGGTTCTGTTCGCTAGAGAACGTGTCAGCGAAGGGCGTATCGATAACGTCATCATACGTCGACCAATGAGTGTTGCCGGCAAGGAAAGGCCAAGCTGGGTCTGCAGCGAACGCCTTGGCGGCCGACACTGGTTGGTGCTGGGCTATAATGAACTGCGAATCACCAGATCCTTGTTTGTCGTCAGTACTGTCCGAGGACGATGTGTCGTCAACCGGGTGCTGCCGCTTTCTCGAAAACCCCTGCAACCCTAGAAAACCCGTAACGTCCGACTTTGCTGCACGCTCTTCAGACGTAGGAGGCCAGTGAAAGGTAGGTCGATCTCTGGTCGCGCAATAGCTGCTGAACAACTGCTGTCCTCGACCGTCATGGGCATGAGCTTCGGGACCAACCGTTGGCACCTTCATATTGTCCGCGGTAACATCAGACGGTAGTCCAGTTAACTGAGATTTATCTTCATTTTCCTGAAGTGTGAAAGTACAGGGCTGGAACTGCACAGCGTCTTCTGTTGATTCCTTTATGCGGCCAGAGTCATAGCGGGGAGAAGTACTCGAAACGATGCACTTTGATTCGTGTGGCGTGTCCTCTGCGTCGAGACTGTGCCGGTCTGATATGGAAGGCGGCAAGTCGGCGTCATCGTCTAGAATGGTGACGGTTTCCGTCTCCTCGATGATTTCGAGGTCGATGTACTCGGTGACGACAAGGTCGTCGTCCTCTATCGCAAGTTCTTCGTCGTAGCCATCATTATCCCAGTCGCTACACACGCCCTCTTCGACCGGACTCGAACCATCAACAGCGTCGTCGGCTACGTGGCCAGCGAATATTCTCTCAACTTCCGAGTCCACGGAACTGGTCTCACAGCCGTTGGACGTCGGCGCCTGTAGCAGTTCATCTCCGTCTAACCAACAGTGGTTCAAGTTCTGCTCCGTAATTCCAACACTGTGCTTGCAGTCGACAACCTGCTGGTTATCCGCTGCGACCGTTACCGGCTTTATAAACTCACTATCATCATTCAGCTCCGAACTGAAGTTCGCAATGTCATTGGCTTCTGCTAAGTTTGTATCCTCTGAAATTACAGTGAAAACGTCGGCGGTCAGACAACCATCTATGTTCAACGGGCATGTCTGGTTGACGGTGACATTCTGAAACTCATCAGAAGTTAGCTTTCGCTCGTCCTCCATGCAAGTTTCTTGCAGTTCGGTCTGCGTCATGTCTACAGCACAAACCAGAAGTTCGTCACTGTCAACCACAGTGTCTTCAATGTTCGATGACACTGGAAATTCGGACACGTCAGTCAGCTGACATTCGTGCGGATCAGCAGAAACTGTGTCTGGAAGCGACCTGGGCCAAGAATACTCGTACGGCAGATCACTCGTCTTTAAGGTTGATGCTGAGAAAGCAATCATTGTGTCTGTATCCTCAACATCCTGCATCATAGAAGGGTCATTTACAACATCCTCCGTCGACATCTGCGATGGCGACTTGGGAAATTTCAAGCTCTCCGGGAAGTCTGACCTAGTTTCTGCCGATATTTCGGTGGCAGGTCGCATCTCCAAGTGCCGAGTACCTGATGACTGCAAGGCATGCGTTGAAGAAGTACCAGCACTGGTCTTGTCTGAACCTGAAGCTACTGCTTCAGCTGGCCGCTCTGCGACATCAGGCGGTAATCGAATTGGCTTTGAGCGCTGGTATTTTCTCGGTTTTCTAAGAGCTTTTGGAGCCTGAACTATATGTGATGCATCTGTGTCATGCTTACCAGGTTTAGAATACTGCGGCTGGTTATCAGATTCAGCAGCCCGGCTGTCCTTAGTTTCTACGCAAATTTCAATGATCTGAGTAAGCAGCGAACAGAGATCATTATCAGCTGTAGTAGGTTTATCAGAAAATGTCGTTTTCTGGGAAATTTTCTTTTCTCTGTTTCGCTTTCGATTCTTCTTTCGTTTCTTAGAATCTTCAGATACTACTGTACTGTCTGCCACTGGTTCTGGCGCATAAGATATGCCCAACAGTAATTCATCTGAAGACGATTCACCACTACCGCCAATTTCAAACTGCGTTTCCTTCTCTGTTTCTTTGCACTCATCATCCCTGGATAAAGGCAGACTTACGTTAGTTTTGTCTAGTTTACCTGTGGTTACTAACACGGTAGCTGCCATAAGATCTGTTGAGGCTGAGTCTGAGGAAAAATTCAACACAGAAGGTTTGTCGATGATGTCAACTTTCTCTGACGGATCAGCTTTTTCTTCAAACAAGCTTTCTGTTACAAAATCTGAGTCGGGACCAATAGATGTATTTGGCTGTACTACTTTAGAAGCCCTTGCCTTCCTCTTTTTCTTCTTTCTTTCAGCAGTTTTAAGAGGAGAGATATAATGCGACAACGGATCTGATGTTTCTCTGCTATCATACACAGACAAAATATCCAAAGGCTGCTCAGTAATTCTGGCATCTTCTTCGAGACTTTCTGTCAGAATTTCATTGGCTTCTGCGGCAGCGGAATCGTCTACTTGTTCATGGTTTTCTACTAAAGAATCTAATAAAACACCATTATCATATGCCTTATCTAGTTCGTTGTCTTTGACAGAATCACCAGGTGTCTGCACGTTACTTGTTTTTGGCTTGCGCTTCTTTCGATTTTTCCTTTTTGCAGGCTTGGCGGATAAAGCAGACTTGTCGTCCACGGCTGAATTAGAGACCTCTACATCTATGGTTTGAGTACACAGCTCAACAGGCTTCTTAACATCACCCTCTTCCTCGTACAGCGTCGCATTCACATCTGCTCTTGGCACTGATTCTTCAGTATTCAGTGTCCCGTCTGGCATCTCGAGTCCTACTGCCGCTTCATCAGTTGTAGGTGACTGGAGACCAATGGTTTCTGCACACGACACGCTGAATGGTGGCAACACTGACTGGTAATTCTTGTTCTCAGTACACATGTCAGCAGTGGCTACTTCCTGAAAGGCTTTAACCTCGTCTTGTTGCACCATAGTTTCGGCAACAAGAAATGCATTCGTATCAGGTTCCTTACTAATGCTTACTTCTACTCGGCTGAGGACGTTCTGTTCTGCCTCACTGACTGCTAGTGGCAACATATTTGCATCAGCAATGATCGAATCATTCACCGCCATATTATCTGCTACTGCTTGTCCTGCCTTTTTTGTCCGTTTTCGCTTTTTATTCTTCTTGGAACTTGAGTATGCAACGCCATCAGGTGCTTCAGCGTTTACTAAAGTAGTGGTGTGAAGACCATTATCATCCAAATTTCTGGCTTCTACAGCAACAGGAGAAAAAGCCTCACATATATTCTCGCCAATGTTGTTACTTTGGTTCACAGATGGCAGGTCGCTGCAACCAGGTGAAGTTTCCAGGGGTGTTAAGTCATCTTTAGGTGATTTCGATTTCTTTTTTCTGTTCTTCCTTTTCTTCTTGGCTTTTTCTTTTGGCAGCTCCTGTACAGTTGGAGTTTCACTGTCACTGGACATTGGCATTTTGATGTTCTCATCAACCCATTGTTGTTCATCAAAAGAAGCATCGTGGTTGGGACGTTGTTCTGTGGACATCTGTCTCACATCAGTATGCTGCTTCTGCACAGAGATGTTAGGTGTTAAATCTTCCGTTAGTTCAGTGGAAACAGTTTCCTCTGGCAAAGTGTACTGGCTCATGCTCATTGACGTCTGTAAATGGTCATCTGTGTCTCCAACTTCAGCAGCATAATTATCCATGCAGCTACCATCATATCCGTCCTGCAGGGATGATACATTTGGCTGAGGTCCTTTGCCATCTGCTTCAATCAGATAATCTGCATTATAAACAGGCACCTCAGGAGTACGTTCTTCAGAACATGCTGTATCATGGTCAAACTTGTAACCGACAATGGCGTCGTAAATACTGATTGCAACGTTGCTGCGTTCATGTTCTGCACGATCCTCACACATCAACTGTGCTACTTTGTCAAAATCATCTGCATCACTGATTCCCACGTCATCATGTTCTGCTGATGACACAATTGGTGTCAAATCTTCTGCAGCATGAATGTGTGCAGATGCCAGTCTGCTGCTGACTGTTGGTGGCTCTTGATGCTCAGCATACACGTCGTTGTTTTCCAATGAAGCTTCCTTCCTTGGTCTTGGTGCTTCGTGAACTGAGGAAAATGCAAACATCTGAGCTGCTTCCTCTGTTGGTGGTTTCACAGGTGAGACAGCAGGTGCTGCTTCAAGGATGACGTTACTTTGACCACTGCCAGTAACCAACTGTGAAGAAAACACTGGTAAATTACCAGTCTCTAGAGAATGAAGTAATTTCAACGACTGATAATGGCACTGCGACGCCACAACGTCAGTATGATTACGATCAAGCAGCTGCTTGTCCCCAGTGGCAACAGTTGCATACATCTGTAATCCAGATTGTAGGTAGTTTCCATCTGTTGGTTGCACAGTTTCACTTAGTATGGCTGCCTCACTTAATGGTTCAATCATGCTATCCAACAAAGGAACTGCAGACTCACATGCTTCATTCGAGACAATTTCTGGCACTGTATCTGATAATCCTTGGTCACCAGCTGACACAATAGTATCACCAGCATCACTTGTCTTCGTGATTCCATGTGACATCTTAGCAGATGCTTTGCGCACAGTGTGTAATGACGGATCACACAGCAACTGTCCGGTGTCTCTCTCAACTTCACGCAGGACGGCAAGTGCAGCATAGTAATATGGCAGAATTTCTGCTATGAAACTTTCCGCTGATGATACTGCAGATTTCTTCAACGCATCTTCATTACGACTAACTGTAGGGGTCTCAGTAATTTCAACCTGGGAATCAGGTATTAGTTTATCCACTTCAGTTGCAGTCACGATTCCTGTACCAGGTGCCATATCAGATCTGATCTGAACTGCTCGGACGCCTTCATTAAATAGATCGGCAACAAGCTGCTCGTCTTCAGCGACAGCCTTATGTGACTGAAGAACTGGAATATCTGCTACTGGGAGCTCTGCACTTGGTTCTTTAGTAGATTCTACATCTGAAACAGCTTCTTCTGCCAGTGTTGAAACACAGGGTTCCAAAAGAGCAAATTCTGTGCTTTGAAGTTCCACTGCTGGTTCAATGGAAGCTTCATTAAAAAGATGGGAAGATGAAAATTCAAGATTTAGCTCACTGGAGACTTCAAAAGTAGATTCTGCAGAAGCAACTTCTCCTGCTGGCATGGAGACGCCTGGTTGCAAAAGATCAAATGCTGTGCCTTGAGATTTAACAACTGGTAGTTCCACCGCTGGTTCTACAGCAACAAGATGTGAAGATGACAAATCAAGGTTTTCTGCAATTGGTAGTTGATCGAAAGATCTAACGCTAGCTTCCAACACGGTTTCAACATCAGAGATTTTGGTACAATTTATCAAAACATGTGCTTCAACACTAGACTCTGCAGCATGTTCTTCAATATGACTTTTGTCACTCAGCATACCAGAAGGTGACGTAAGTGGTTGAACATCAGATGCAGACAGAGGCAGTTCAGCACCAGGTACATGAATGCTAGGTACTGCAGCATCACGTTCTGCAGTAGACAATTCAACATCAGACTTCAAATCAACTACTGTAACAGAGTCTTCAACGACAGGCATGGCTTTCTGTTGTTGCTTCTCAACTGCTGGCTCTGTAGAATAGAGTACAATAGCTCCTGTTGTAATAGGTACTTCAAGTAAATTTTCCACAGGTTGCACTACTTTCTCTACATTCTCAGTGGCTTCAGCTACAGGCCGAGACACATCATATATATTTGACGGAGCTATGATCTCTGAAAGTTCTGCTCGGACATCTTCGGTGTGTTTGCTGACAAATTCTGCAGCATCATCAGCCATCATGTCTGGACTTATTACAGGACTCCCAGTCACGGAGGAACTTATCTGCACTTCTGTATATTCAGCTTCTGAAGCAAGTTTGGAGCAAACATCTTCCACAGACTCAGCAGAGAGTTCTGCAGATGCTGCTTCCAGGGCATCAACAGGCTCAGCCCTCACATCTATCCCAATGGAGACCTCAAGATCATGCATAGTGGGAGTTTGTCTCTCTGGCTCGGCAACTACGTCAACATCACACTTAGCTCGTGCAACATCAGAGTAAAGTCGATTATAAGTGCCTTCCACAACGTAACCATCACTCACCGACAAAGTACGTTCAAATGCAACATCTTGTA
>Ga0209149_1002429_pt1 | contig 10448 bp, 5 predicted proteins | sample WorMetTyACAVOLI2_FD_187423 | JGI IMG/M metagenome (GOLD analysis project Ga0209149, IMG submission 187423) | Marine gutless worms symbiont microbial communities from Max Planck institute for Marine Microbiology, Germany - Olavius algarvensis... ...
CTTGCACTTGCAGTTATATTGACACCACACTGAACAATAGTACTACAAATTGAGCACATTAATTACAGACCGGTGACTGGAGGCCGATGCATCGAGGCCAAGGCCAGACCACTTAGAGGCCAAGGCCGGAACTGTTAGAGGCCAAGGCCACGATTTTGGGTCCTCGAGGACCCCATCCCTGGGGTATATAGCATATGTTATACCCCACATCCCTCCCATCCCCCCAGGATCTACACACATGCAATTAGATGTGCTAAAGTACTCACTTTGGGTACAAAAACGTTTCCGCTAGGAGCCGTTGGACCCCTAATGTAAATTTGGGACACCCCCCTGATATCTCGGAAACTACTTGAGCTAGAAAGTTGAATTTAAAAATACCATTAGATATGGTAAAGTACCCGTTTTGGGTACAAAAATAGTTACAATATACGATACAATATGAGTGAGGCTGCCCTATTGACTTTCGACTGTCTTATATCTTAGGGGTACACTACGGCTAACAACTATAAGACGGCTTTCAGCGTACATGTCAAGAACGCTAGCGACGACTACAACTTCTAGTTGTTAATTGTTTGCAAGATGTGACATCTAGGATTCTTCTCAAACGGTCTCTTCCTACTGCTGACTGACACTTTTCGTTATCATACACCAGAAAGCCAGATTAACTAGCTTGAAGTAGCTTCATCTCCGACAGGCATGTGTAGCCTGTAGTAACAGATGCCATCATACTGGCAAATTAAGGCCTACATTGGCAGATCTTAATAATCAATAGATGCCAGGGCAACTGTTTGAGGATTTGCAGTTTTGCTGCTAAGAAAGAATAACTTTTATGGGTGTCATGATGGCTTCAACCCCTCAACCTACTGTCCACTTTTGTCTTCCCTGTGTGGACTGGACGTCTTAAATCTAAGGCGTTTTGTCATGCTACTCCCCCTGCTGATTCTATGTACCAAATTTGAGGTTGGTAGCTTCAGTAGTTCAAGAAATTAGTAGGAGAGGCTTCCAAAATTTTGATTTGATGTCAGATGTATCCTCTTTAGAGTGCCACGAAAAAAGCTTGAGGCTGGAAAATGCCACTTTGGGAGAATAATTGTCCATTTTACTTACACGTAATATATGCCACCATCACTTGGGAGATTTTTACGCCATATGCTTCCTGTGCCCCATTAGATCCACTCTCGGTTTGCACTTGCTTTGAAATTTTAGTTTCTCAGGCTCTACTTACTGATGACCACTAGCTGTCCACACGGACAAGACTGAGACATGTCAGCATCCCACCCCAATATTCAACACCGGATGCCATTCTTGCCACAACGCTCCCAGCTTGTGCCTGGATTGCACACATTGGCACTTGTACCAATTATCTGAATAAACATCATTTGGTGGTAGGATGGCTGCTTCCATAGTCTGGGTAAATCTTCACTGCAACTCTCAGCACTAGTGGTGATCTAACGAGGTTTGATTGTAATTAACAAGATTGTGACAAGCCTAGATGTGTCCACTGCCTGTTGTTTTTTATTGTCATGATGGTATAAAGCTGATGTGATTGTGTCCACTGTTCTTGTATTATTGTGTATTCAGTGGCAAATGTTTTGATATGTTTCTTGATGCCTGTATTTGTATTTAGGAGTAACTGGTATGTTGACCAGACATCTGCGAATGATATGGTCACTATTAAAATTCCTTTCAGTATATTACTTTCAGTATAGTAATTATGTTGGTTGGGCATCATAATGTGGAATGTAAAATGCACTACAAGGCACATAATACAGTTTAATTTGAATGTTTTTTTGACATTTGCAAAACAATGCTATATATAAAGCGATGTACGGTATACTAAAACACACTAACAAACGCCATAATGTGACATACATTAAAAGTTATGTACATGATAATGCTGCCTCTGAAGAGAATCTTGTCAACATTTACATACAATATCTACAAAATATGCACATATACATGACCACTATTGTACAAATGGCACCAAATAAAACAACAGGACACAGCAACTAACAACTGATGTGTGTAATCCTGAGATCTTATAACGTTTTCTGCACTTCAATTTTGAGCCGTCATCTTGGTATACTTTAAATATATGTGTAGTTTTTTCTATGACAGGTAAACAATAAACTAAAGGCTGCACATTGCAATTAATACATTAAATGTTAAGTGGCTGACTTGGCAGTGCATAGTCAGGAAATCCCGGTTTGTATCATAGCACACTGTGACTACACTTCAGAGTCATGAAGTCCTGGGATCACTGCAATCACATCAATCTAAGAAGTGCTGTTAAGCTACGACACATGCCTAGTTGCCTACATAATGAATGACAGCTGATGAACAATAAACTAAACTCATCATTATGCAAATGTCAACAGCAAGTAATAAGGACACAAAATTTGAAAGGTAAATGCTGTGACTATTCAAAATCGCACCCAACCTTGACTGAAGTGTATTAAAGGGCCTATACTATGGGCCAGGTAAAACATGGCAGCATCACAAACAGTACTCACCCAACCTTGACTGAAGTGTATTAAAGGGCCTATACTATGGGCCAGGTAAAACATGGCAGCATCACAAACTGTCAGTATAGCTAAGTGATTGTAATGAATCACGATAACAAAATATCTCCAGCACTGTAAAGACATGCTTGTCTAACAGATATTTCATGTATCCATTGTATGCTACAGAGTCCATTGAGAACGGATCAGCAGTAACAGCACTATCAACTAGGAACACGAGCAGTGCACTGCTAACAAACACCATGTTGCCATACTACAGATGCAAACCAACAGCAATGCACCATATTCAACAAACAACAACTTGTCATGTCACACTCAACTGCCACACCGATACGTGCAAAGTACATCGCTTTGCCAACACCTGGCTAAGACTGAATGGTAACGATAAATGGCAAAATATAGAATTTCATGGATCAAAGTTACTGAAAAAAGCAGTTTATGCACTTGCAAACTGGCCAATGTTTACACATTCATAAATGCAACCACCAGTACACAAGATGTATGGTCGTGCCAGCCAACACAATGCCCTCAATATTATGTCCACAATCTGATCTCTTGATCTTGATGTTTGTCAACATTTACAGCTTGCCTGGCATACGGCAGTATGATTTTTAGAGCTTAAGCAGTGTGACAAGGGTTCAGATCATTGCATTCCAAAAACCGGCAGGGCTTAATGCACCCTGTAGGCTGAGACTGCTGAATAGGTCCATAGGCCAACATCCTAAAAAGGACTCCTAGCAGCATGTTGGAGACAACTGTGTTATAAGCATCTGTGTGATTTATCAATGAATCTTGCAGGATTCTGTACTGACTCCACTTCCAAAGGGTGTAAATAAAATTTTCCCCACAGAGGTCTTCTGTCGTATCGTCACAAAGTGACTACACTCACAGTCACATATGAAGTGGGCTGCAGTTTAGGTCCTTCAAAGTAACTGCATATTAGGTAGTTAACAACCATCAATACGCCGAGATGTCCGTTCAGTTGTGAATGACCTGTTAATACATTTAGTCAATGTAATAACATCATTCAAAATGTCAATACCTGCTACTCTTTAACATTACTTCAGACGAGACACTACAACTGCTTCACTACACGTCCAAACAAGTGCACTTTGCATATTGTTGAGATGACCAGCATGGCATACACACAGCATACAGTGCCTTAAATAAAGACCATTTTCTCAAAATAACTGCTGGTGAAAATAACAGTCAATAAATTAGCAGCTGCAATGACGCTTCATCTATATTAGTGATTTGCTGAAAATACAAAAGCGAATCAATTAATGCCACAGTCAGTTATCAAGAACTGTCCAACAGATGTCACCCAATGGCTGGCTGGCTGATAATGAAGACGTCAGACGTATCCACAGGACGACCTGGCGTAATTGCAATAGCAGCTGCACATAACAGCACACTTTAGAAACTCAGACAGTGCAAGCATCCTCCAAGGCATATAACCTCAACCACAAGTGATCCCAGATTTGAATCCAGATTTCCTGATTAATCCAGATTCACATCCAGATGTCTGCCAGATTCCTTCCAAAATGTGGATTCATAACCTTACCAGCTCATATATTTCGCTGAGTGTCGTGAAAATTAACTGGCGACTATGAGAAATGCCAGTAAATCTCCTAAAATCCTCTATTCTGCAATGGTGAGGAAGTGGAAAAGCGATCTGGAATCCGGGACCGGACCACCACCAAAAGTTAATAACTTCTCCTGATTGATAGGCCCATTCATAACACCCAAGTTTCAGTGAAAGTGGCTGATTACTTTTGCAGTAATCCTGCTCACAGACAGACGGAATGACAGACAAACTGACCAGATCGCATAACCTCGGCCTTGGCAGATCTAACAAGAAACTCATCAGTAGATGGGATAGGCAAATGTTACTGCCTGAACCACACACCATCGTTGTAATAACCTCAGCCTTGGCGGAGCTAACAAGAAACTCATCAGTAGATGGGATAGGCAAATGTTACTGCCTGAACCACACACCATCGTTCTATAACTTTACCAAAATTTTGCAGTAACGTTCCCAACTTTTTCGGAACACTGGAGGCACATCATAACTTTTTGATTACAGTGCCTTACACTCTTACTTACTTACTTACTTATCATTTTCTTGTGGATTTCTATCTATTACTATCTATGTCAGTTCTATGGAATAACCTTCAGACCACATGGTAGGAAAATTTTATTAGAAGTCCTAGAATGCTATATACTCAAATGAAAGCTTACAAAACTAATAGCTAAACTGAAAAGTAGCGACAATGTCTACACAGATAAAATATATTACTTTGCTGCTTGTTTTGATTAGAAGCGTTTCCATAACTGGGCTGCCTGCAATTGCATTGCCCGTTTGCTTTGGCTTGCTAGCAAGCACACAGGAAGCATGTCTAGGAACGGAGTATTCGTTTGGTTTATGTTATCTTATCTTACAGGAAACGTGTTGCAAACAGTTTCCCATACATTGTGTACTGCTATAAACACTTTTTGTACAACATATGACTGATAGTCTATGACAAAATTGCATAATAATTAACAAGTGCTTTATAAACAGCTTGTCAAGGAGTTGTCTGCAGAACGATGTGCTTGCAAGTTACTTGCATACAGAATATGCCTCAGCTAACATCATAGTGCTATTTATAATTGACAAATACAGCACTTGATTTCTTGGGCATAGACAGCACTGGCACCACTTGCTTATGAACTAAAAATTCATTAAAATCATTCAAAATTACACTGATGACTATGAGTGCAATCTCGTCAATCTCTACGCAGTTCAGCTGTAGTAGCAGTAATTACACTGCACAAGGCAAACAACTGCACTCAATTTTAGCTCCATTGTGATCAAGGGTCAGCAGAGCTGACGGGTGGGTTGACTGGGTGAGCTGTTGTCGTCCATTATCGTCGTATGTCAACTTTTACTTAAATCATTTCCTCTCTGTCATATGCTGTATTTCAGTTTCACAAGGTAAGGTGACAACACCTGTCAGGAGAAATGGGCAATTCTGCTGCTATTCTGTCGCAAGTTCACGAGGTAGCTGCTTGCCAAAAATTGTCGAAGCAGAATTCGCTTTGACACAGTCTATAGCAAAAACAAAAAGGATGCCATTTTTTTGTCCCGCGTATGCATATGTTTCAATTATTGATGATCGTCCCAGTTAGCATGACACTAGTGCAGTGTACCAACCTTTGGAGTGAAATGAGCGACATGTAGTTGTGGATGATGACGTGAGGACAGTAGCACTGGCCGACTGTGACTCGGCATTCTTAATACGGCTAGCAGTCTTGGCTGCTAATTGACTGCCACTGAACGACATTGCAGTTGACATCAGTTCATCTGTCTCTGTCAGGTCATCCCATAATCCATTCTGTACACAGTACAACAGTGATTGTCAGTAGCCATGCAACTCGCCAACTCACTCATCAGTCTCCACTGAGTGTAACCACAATTATACACTCACATCCAATGTGCACAAACAGCTGTCAACTAAGTTGTCAATTTATAGACAATTCATAGCACGTCTAATGCACTAAGCGTAACTCAAAAAAACATCTCCAAAGAGCATCTGCAGCTGTCGATGCCTACTGTATTGCCTATACCGTATTGCAAATTGTCTCGGAGACAGTTGCAGACTCGAGCCAACTACAGAAAACCTGGCAGCCACATGTGTAAGTGCCGAGTGGATACGATAGGACAACACGAGTTATTAGTCTTGTGAGTCTCAACATTTCATAATCCCGCCAATGTCAATGCCTTCGTAATCGTCATATACACAAGTTAACGACACGAGTTCAGAGTGAGAGACAACATGTACCTGAACCGCAAGACCTGCAAGCATTGGATCAGACGAGAAGCTATCCTCCAGCATCGTGAAATATTCAGACTCGGATGTCGTTGGACAACTAGACTGTTCACCATCGTTACGAACCTAACAGTACATCAACAACATCCACAAACTTGTGATGCTGCACGTTTTTTTCTGCCCATCTCAAAATTTCACAAACTGTCAGTTTAACTTTAAAATATTATATGCTCCCTAAAAACTTTATATTATATGCTCTTTCCTCTCATTAATAAACATATGCAGAAATAAAAATTTACTATGTCATTATTCAATTTGACAAATAAATCATCATCTTAAAGCTGTAGGCCCTGCACAAGTCGGCATTTATTTGTTGGTCTATTGATGTCCGGAGCACTAGCCATGCACTTTAATTATGCATACACCTATTGTGATTAACCACATGCATTCAGTAGTCTCATGACCCAATGTTTCATAATCCTGCCAATGTCAACACGTTCGTAAACATACACAGAAATAAAATAGTTGCTTAAGTCGGCATTTAGTTGTCAGTCTACTGTTGCCAGGAGCACTTAGCCATAAAACAAAATGCCAATCGACATCTGCTTTTCTGGGCTGAGATCTAAAGACATTCAAAAAGGTCTCTACTCTCTATACTGTCCCAATTACATTACAGTCACATCAGATACAGCAAGTCTGTATGCATCAGCGACTATCAAGGAAACAACCATCGCATAACAAATTCATGATGTGAAATCATGAAACCTGAAGCTACTGCAAATTCAGTTGACTCCACCACATTGATACTGTGCAGTGACAATTCATCAAGATATAAACAGTTTTACACATACCGTAACCTTTCCTGTTTTGCTCTGTGTCGAACCAGTTGTACAATCATCAGTACTGCTGTTGACAAGTGCAGAATCACCACTCTGTGCTGCGACAGCCGTAGAGCAATCAACTACGTTTTCACCGGCAACTAACATAAGCACACAACAGTCTACAAAAACCTACAAAATGCCAATCAACATCGGCTTTTCTGAGCTCTGCTACACAAAGACATTCAAAAAGAGCAGGAAACACCGCGCTATCTTGCCGAAAAGTCTAACCATAAACAGCTTTGATTCCAACACTGCAAACAAACAATATGCCACGCTAACTGCATAATTAACAACTATACTGTGTCCTAGATAAAAAGGTGCCACCTTATTTTTCATCCTAACTTTTACAATCTTTGCGTTATTTTCATAATTTTTGTAGCACGTAACTTTGCACATTTTTCTGCATCTAATGATGTACACAAGTTGTTCACCATACCTTAACTATGGAACCACTTTACCATGCAAAAAGTATAACAATAAAACTGAATTATTTTCCTCAATGAATGCAATTTTCCGCAAACAGTTCAACAAAATCATGCGTACCTAAGGCAGAATAATTTGGTCAACACATGCATGTGTATTGGAAACTGTAAACAACTTTTCATGTGAACAAGTTTTCATCTGAAAACCACGTGAAAATCAACGGAATGAATGGCATATCTCTTCCACAGCTCACGTGAACGTTGCAGTCTGTCGAATCAGTTTGATTGTGTGAGCTGTTGTGCATGCTGTCTTTTTAGACATTTGACCTTCAAATCTGTCTTTATTATGTGATGAACTGACGAGTGGGACATGCTGGTCTTGCGTGCAATCTGTCTGATGGTGTGGCGATTAAATGTTTTCTTCCTCTGTAAACGGCATTTTACATTTACACATGATGTCATTTGCGCCATTACAAGGGTGAGCATGACAGGTTCGGCGGCTGATTAATATGCTGTTGAATGCAAAATTTACTGCCAATCAGCACAGTAAAGGAATTCTAAAAATAACTGAACAACTGATTAAAAACAGAGTGGCACCTTTTTACCTGGGACACAGTGTATTAAAGGACGGCTGACTGACACATTATTGTTATCATATGCGTCACATGTCATATGATGTTATGCAATCAACTGCAGCTTCGTCCACTTGGCAGCTGACAGACCTTCAGCATTCAACTGGACGACGTGAAGTGCCAGACCGACGGTTACAAAGATTGAAGGTCTTCATTGGCACACTGACTGGGATCCGGGAGGATTCAGTCTGGTGATGGCATCTTTAGTTAGCTCACAAGGTACCCAGCGACAGCAACATGGATGCTGATGTCTGCCCCCCCCCCTCTAAGACCAACATGAAGAGATAAATAGTTTCTAGTTACTTACATAACAAAACATCATTCATGCAGCCAATCTTAATGCAAAACTAACAATGGTAAGTGATGAGAGCCAAGCCACACATGCCTTCAAACACTCGGGGTACTGGGCTAATGTACACGACTATTAACACTCAACCTAAACTAAACTAGAAATAGGAACTATCTGCTATGGCATAACATCAGCCGATACTTTTACACAGTTCTATTGTGCTAATGAGATTTTGCTGACTCTGCAGAACATGTGAAAACAAACTTATAAACCATTGGCACCAATGCCAGTCTGTTTAAGTAAAAACAAAGAACAGTACAGTGCAGTTTCTTCCTTAGTTACTTATTAGCAATGTCCGCTTGAACTCACCCCTTCCTACATCTACCTCCTTCACCCCTTCGGATGCTCATTCCGTCCTACTTCTTCATCCCTTATAGTGCCTATGATACAAACACCTGCAAAATACTCATAAACACTTATATGATGGTCCACACTAAAAGATATGTCTCAACTCTCAACAACTGTTTTACGGGTTTGTTAACACAAACACACTTTCACAGATACATGTTGAAAACGATACCAGCTTTAGCTATAACAGCTGGTAAACAATTTAACATTCCTTCCTTATGCCTGGTGCATAACCTCAGAAGAAACATGCAATAGTGTCACGGTCTCAAGCACTGTCACAAACTGTTGCAAATTGTGAACACGGCACAAAAACAAGAAATATGTTCTGTCGAACTCGGAGTCTGTCCAATGCAACTTTTTCATTTGCGATCACGTGATGTTCATCCAGTTCAAAATCTGCTGCTGTGTACAAAATTTCATGAAAATCGGATGATTTTTCACGGAGATATGGCGATATATCGATTTTCAAAATGGCGGCCGTTTTACCACCATACGAGACCACCCACAAAGTCTCTGTTGCTTGCCGCAGCTGCCTGTCAAATTTCATGTCAATCTGATACACAGATCTGAAGATATAGCTATTTGAATTTTTTGCATATATGGCTTGAAATGCCTATTAAGGCCCCCGAAATGGAGGTTTTGGGAGACTTTGGACCCATAAATGTGATTATTCATCATCGATACCCCCAAAAGGCACATCCTTGCATAAATCCGCGTCTTTTTAGCTATCAACTGTAAAAATCCGTTGAGGTGTCTGACCTGTAGACGAGTTGACAGAAAGTGTGATGGACACACAGACACACACACACAGGTAAATTTATATTCTGTCTATGTATATTGTATAGCATTGGACAGACACAGACAATAATAGCAAAATCTGTGACAAAAACCAGCAATCAACGCTAACAATATGAAACAACACAGTCATATATGAAACAATACTAATCAACAACCTTACCTCCGTTTACAGTTTCACTAGATTTGGAAGCCCGTTTAATCCATTTTGCTATTTCTTCATCCATTTTGTCTGCTTTGGCAGGATTCAATCCCCAAAGGCATCCTTTACGTGATCCACCATTAACAATAGGATTTTCAATCTTCTCAAAGCATTTGTTCAACGACAAGTTGTGTCGAATGGAATTCTACAGCAACATACGATGCATTCTGTTAAATTCACAGCTGATCCAATGCAAATGTTTACCTTTTTCTTTTTACAGCTCAATGATGATATGACAACAACAAGCATTCATTCGGTTTCTGCTGTGCTGCAGCCTTGCAAGGCTGCAAGCACGGACTAGGCCAGTCTGTCCACTGTATGTCATCACAATACAGAACATGACATTGTCATGTTCTGTATTGTGTTGAAAACGAGTAAACATATTCTCACCATTGGCTACCATCATCATCCTAGTTGTTCTGTACCACACTTTATGGCAATTTTCCAATGGGTCTCCACTAGGGGGGGGGGGGGGGGGAAAAAAA
>Ga0209149_1002430_pt1 | contig 10448 bp, 4 predicted proteins | sample WorMetTyACAVOLI2_FD_187423 | JGI IMG/M metagenome (GOLD analysis project Ga0209149, IMG submission 187423) | Marine gutless worms symbiont microbial communities from Max Planck institute for Marine Microbiology, Germany - Olavius algarvensis... ...
CAGCCGACATATACTTCGCCTGGGCCGTGGCCACCAGTGGCTTCCCACGTGTTTGGACCTTCGACCACTCAGGTCGACCCGGATTTACCGGATAGGGAAAGCCGCCAAACCACAAATTGGCACCACACGCAAGACCCTGGATCGTTACACATGTCAAAGCGCACCGCCGCCGTGTCGCTATATATACTACTGTATACCACCCTGTCACATTCCTTAGCAATTCTGCCTGTGGGAAACATGCGAGACGCGGCAGAGCGACCGAGCGTAAACGGTGATTATCTGTATCGAGTGACATGCGCCGATGAGATGTCGCACGCTCATCGAGCGGCGCAGTGCAGGACATTTCGCACACGGACATTTCGCCCGCCCAGACAATTTCCCTCCCCCACCTAGGACGTTCCCCCGCACGTTAAAGCGAAAATTTCACAACTGGCACTAACCCATACTCCTGACCATAAACGACCCATGATGCCGGGAATTTTTTTCTTGAAAACTGGCACTAACCCGTATTCCTGACCCTAACCGATCTACTGCTATCAATTTTGTGCACGTTAACGGCAGTTCGCTTTATATTGTAGATTGGCGGATGGTGGCAGTGGAAGGGGGAAATATCCTGTCCTACACCATGTAAAAGGGAAGGGGAATTGTCAGGGAGGGGGACTTGTCCGGGAGGACTGTGTCCTGGGGTAAATGTCTGGATCCCGAGCGGCGAGCCTTGATCGCGTACCGTCAAGATCAAGCCGTCAGCTCGGCCATGCGAGTGTTATTCATGGTTACAAATTACGGCCGTCTATTCTTCGATATGCTCGAGATGCGTGTGACATATTGAGCTCTATGCGTTTATCTACACCGAGATGCAGTGGCGTCACCCATGACGGGGCACCGGGGCACATCAGCTCTGCCTGTACAACACAAGCACAACAACTATCAATGGCATACAAACAAGCAGTGTGACCGCCGGGTTCGGCCGACATGGTATGCCCTCGCCGGACTCTAATGACGTAGGTAGAGCATTGGGCCAAGATGGCTCAGATTGATCACGTGACCTTGCGACCTTGACCTTTGTTCTTGAAGGTCATGGCACCTGTGGCTGATGCGGGTCGTCGTCCTCCATCCGTATACCAAGTTTGAAGTTCGTAGACCTTGCCGTTCGGAAGATATGGCGCACGATGTGTGTCAGCATTAATGGGCCTGGTGATCCTGACCTTTGACCTTCTGATCTTGAAACTGGTATGCGAGTCGCATCAAAGGTGAGGAAACTTCAGTCCGAACTTGGGCACGCTAGGCCTTCGGGTTCTCGAATCATTCGCTACGTAGGCTACGCGACAGACGGACGGACGGACGGACAAAAGCAATGCTTAATGCCTCCTTCACTGCGGCCTGGGTTCATAATAATAATATCTAGTGCATGCATTGTAATCATCTGTTAACTCATAATGGCCGCGTTCTCCCGTGACGCCTAGTTCTTGTATGTGCATTCCGCTGTAGGCTATCGCTATATAAATATTTTACTAACTTACTTACTTACATAACTCAGCAACATTAGCAAAAAGCTGTCAACCCGCAAACAACAAACTAGAGAGGCTTGCCGGTCTAGATAGTCCCGCTGCTGCTGTGGTCAAAATTTAAAAATTTAAAAAAAAATCGCCAAAATTTTTAAAATCAAAATTTTCAAAATTTGTTCCATATTTTTGCGTTTGGCACGTAGATCATGTGTGCCAAGTTTCGCGAGAATCAGACAAAACTGAAGATAGGAGTAACGATTTGAAAAAAGTTTGACGTCGATGACAGGTATAACATCCATCCATCCAGAGAGACAAACTGGTCATCTACACTGTAAGCTATGCTGGCTGCAAGCGGAGCTAAAAATGAAAACTGGTATAGCAATGGAGCTCTGTCATGTAGAAAAGTTTCCGATCGAGCCCGGTAAAATTGCCGTCGGACTACATAAACAAGAATCAGTGATTCAAAAGCTGCAGTAACTGAATGCGACTTATTATCGGAGTGGTGTGGCCTGTTCTTACAATTTCACAGAAATGCCTGTACTTAAATGAGTAAGTACGAGTAGTGTACCGTTGGATCATTTACGTTTGGTGATGATGACCGACCGTGATGGTATTGATTCGAGCTGCACAAATAAGTCGATTCTGTGTACTATAGCATGGGCGTGTTCGCGACGATCGATTTGTGATTGACAGCGGTCTGCAGTGACTATACCTGCAGACTGCAGTGACTAATATATAACAGCAAAACTACACGGTGTCTCAAAAATGGCACTTCTGTTTTCTTGCACAACTCATGGAAAAAGTAACGAATTTGAAAGAAAAGTTCATCCCCTAGCGGAGAAAATGCTCATTCTACGAGTCCAAAAATAATTTGTGTAATTGTTAAATATTCTTTGTTGACAGCAATGTAATGTGCATGACGCCAGTAAAAGTGTCGTTACAGTATGGGATTTGTCATTGAAGGTGAACATTTCATTAAGTGGTTATGAGTAAGTGAAAAATATGGAGCAAAGCACCTCCAAAAGATGTTTCCTGGCACTTTTCACTTCTCCCTCCAGATAAGACATTAAATCAGGTGCTAAGGACCAGAGGCCATTCGTTCCAGTTACCCACATTGTAGCTTTAATCTTTTTAAGAAATCCTTTGGCATCAGTTGTCTTTTTAAGTTTTTAACGTGAGTGTGTTCTTGTTTTTGTGTGTGTTGTTTTTCGTGTTTAAATCGTTTTTTGATGTTTAAGTAATTTCTTTTATCACGTTTAACAATCCTGTTAATTTTTATGCATTATTATTACTTACTACTAACTACTTTCCGAATCTATTTCTGCATGCACGTTTGTTGCTGCTTTCAATAAATTGTATTATATTGTAGAAGACAAAGGCTTGGGCTGAAGATGCTTTCAAAAAATAGCATGGGATTTTTAACTTTGTTGATATTGGCAGTTGTGCGGCCTGGGCACTGTGCAGTCGACCACATGGACATGGGTCAACGCTGTCATTTTATCTGATCAGTGCTTTTAGCCCATCAAACAAATCCTCTGTAAGAAAACATCTTAATTAAGCATTTCGCTAAACACTTTTCACCATCAACATTCAATTAAACGTTTGTCTTCAACAGCAAATTCCCGTTGTTGTAACAGCACTTTTACTGACGTCCACTTTACACTGCTGTTAGCAAAGAATATACAACAAATAAACGGATTATTTTAGACGCTTTGAATCAGCATTTTCTCCGCAATGTGGCTGAAATTTTCTTTCAAATTCGTTAAGTTTTCTATGAGTTGTGCAAGGAAACGTGTGATATTTTTGAGACAACGTACGTATGTACATGTATTGGACTTCAGGTGTTTCGCCTCACGCTATGCGATGAGTGTTTCCAACACTGATGTAAAGCTAGCTGTCTGTCCATTGATATCATCACTGCATTGGCATTCCGTCACTATGAATGTAGTCCAACACTGCAGTGCAGTGTCACTGTTATAAATTATTTTTATTGCAAAACAATTAACATGCCAAAGAACTGTAAGGATGTCATCCATCCTATATCGCACGACGACAAGAAGTTCAGCTATCGCAGAGTGGCCACACAATGCTTCGCGTCATTGAATTTTTCGCTAAGTCACTCAAGATCATTCGAAAACTCGAAATAAGGCGTGTGTAAGTCTCTATTAGTATTCCATTGTAACTATGTCTCCATCTCGTACCATTTCTGAGATATTCAGCATCAAGTGACCTTGAAATCTGTATCAGGGGTCATTCAAGGTCAGTGGAAATGGCACTATTCGACAGATCGCATACGAGTTCCTATTGATGTTCTATAGTAACTTTGGCCCCATCTTGTATCATTTCCGAGATAAAGCGATATGTTGGTCGAAAATCGGACAGACAGACACCGCACGGCGGCATAGGCCGCGCTATGCATAGGCTACGTCACGCGGCAAAAACGATTGTTACTACTCCTGCAGTATATGGCAGCGCATTTTCGCAGCAACCAAAGTAACCCCTCCCCCGGGCAAACCCCCCTTTTGCTTCGGTAGGTCAGAACCAGGCGGAGAATTTTTTTTTTGAAAACTGGCACTAACCCGTACTCCTCACCCTATCCGACCCACGTGATGAGATCCTGACACTAAGCGATCCACGTACGGCAGCGAAGAAGGCGGTAATGACCGGGGGCGGGTGGGGGGTTGTCCGGAGGGTGTTAGTCGGTCACCGCTGCAGACATAGAGGAGACCTAATGACTCGTGTGGAAGCTGTCGTTCAGTATACAGACGGATAATGCGGTCAACGAAATAAAAAAAAACTGAAATTTACGTTTAGTAATGTTGACCCTTTAATGGGCACATGGTACTTATAATATGAAGTTGGTACACTGGCCATTGATGGGTGGGCTAAAATCGTGGTGTACATTTAGTGCACCGAGGAGGGGACTGGGCGGGGCCGCAGCCCGCTAGGCCCCTCGATCCTCGCTGTACCAAATGTAACAGCCCACCCATCAACGTATTGCATTGTCCGTTGCTCTGTGGTTATACACTGTAGTGTGCCCATAAAGGGTTCAGCTTATTATTACCCGCAACCGGTTACTGCCGGCTGGCGGGTACTGTTTTGAGTCGGTCAAAAGCGTGGGTCGATCTGTGTGGGTCTGTATACTGTATGTCCGTCACTCAAAATTGTCCTATTTAGTTTGAGGAAATGTGAAGCTTACGGGGGCGGCTATGCCGGTTGTGTCTCGTACTGAACAGCGGACTTTATTGTAGCTGATCATGACGCATGACCGTATGCAGCATCGACGGCGACAGTCATTCTGTGACTGACGAGGCCGTCATCAGAACTGTGCAAACGCGGAGGTGGTCTTCACTGAATGGTAGTTAGCTGCAATAGGCGAACGCTGTAGACTTAGCTTAATATCAAACTAGGCCTCTGATGAAGATATTGAATCGGAGCATGTGAGACGAGCGTTGGCGGCAAAATAGCCGCTAAGCGCTCAAATCTATTTATGCGAACTCCGCTCTCCGCTCCGCTCCGAGCTCCACCGTATGCATACCGCGGACTATGCCGTCGCCAGATGTCTGTCTGTCCGTTCGTCTGTCTGTCCGTCACACGCCGTTATTGTGTAGAAACGGCTAAAGATATCATCAAACTATTTTCACCGTCGTGCAGCCACATCATTCTAGTTTTTCAGTACCAAATCTTATTGCCTCCGCCAGCGCCAGAGACCAGCCTGGCCGGCGGAGGCATTATGTTCTGGGATTGTCCGTTCATTCGTCTGTTACCAAATTTGTGGGCATAAAAATAAAAATAAAAAATAAATTAATTGATGGCAAGTAATGTTACAAAAACTATTAAGCATCATAATTCACAAATAATGCAAAATTATGTATATGTGCTAACATGAAATTGGTGTGCTTCTTGGCTTATGAACCACTGATGCTGAAATAATTAAATCCTTTCTATAGGAAATATCGTTTCTATTTGTACTGCTTTTATTACTGCTTTTATTTTTTTTTCTTTTGTGTATTTTGTGTTCCTTGTACTTTGTGTATTTTATAATTACTGCTGCCTTGTGCGTATTAATAAATGGATGGATGGATGGGTTACATAAATTTTAAGCAGCTGAGAGTAGATAGGAGCAGCTGATCGAAGCAATCACAAAGTGTTCTACGGTACGCGACAGGCCTATCGCCTATCAGTCACACGACGGCGGAGATTGCAGCCGGTCACGTGACTTACCTGTAGTGATATCGCGTCATCTAGTAATTACGTATACGCAACGTGCTCGGTGATTCAGCGCCTGCGTTCTTTTCGTAGAACGCCGATCGATGTGGCAGGCAACTGGGTCGACGCACCGATCGGCTGTGCCTCCCCCGCGGCGACCTGTGCCTCGCCGTATCGACTGAGTGATGATTAACCATTTAGAGCGTAGAGGCAGTTATAGTGCCTCCTGAAACAATATGAAGTCGGTACACTGGCCGTTGATGGGTGGGCTCACCGGGCTGTTACATTTGGTACAGCGATGAGGCGCCGCGCCGCCTCCTTGCTGTACCAAATGTGACAGTCCACCCATCAACGGCCAGTGTACCAATCGCCGTATCGCTGTACAATGGTCCGTTGCTCTGTGGTTTTAACGTGGCCATTAACGGGTTAACGGCGGACGCTGCGGTCGCATGCGTCTGTGTAAAGACAACGAAGAACATTCCGGACCGCTGACTGACGATAATGCTTCGACGGAGGCCGAGGAACAGCGGTGCGTAGAAATAACCCCCCCCCCCTGAGATCACCCCCTGTCAGATAGGAGCACGAGTAAGGGTTAGTGCCAGTTTTCAAATTTTCTCTAGGGGAAGTATAATCTCCGGGGAGGGCATTATCTCATCCTGTCGAAGCAATATCGCGTTTCTCGTCAAACTCATATTACTAAATTTATGCTATTGGCCTCTATTCATATTTACGAATTTCTTTAAATATAAAATAAAAGCATCACGCCTACAGAAGGCGTAATTCAGTGAATGACTTGCATAACATGCAAATAACAAGATTGTTTACGTAACAATGTTTTTTTTGTTTTTAGCCGAACGTAACGTTACCACGTTACGTTACGTTCGGCTTATGGCATGAGCCGTCCGTCTGTCGTCTGTGACGTTGTTGCACCCTCGAAAGAGACATTTTTTCGGCAAATTTTTGCACTACCTAATGGGGACTCGGACAGTTTGTATTAAAATTTTGGGCAAAAATTCGAAGGGGTTGGAATCGTGAAAGTTAAATACAAGGGGTATGAAAAAATGCCAACGACATTTTACAATGTAGGCCCCTATAGAAATTATGATATAACAAGTTAATATAATAAATAAAATTTATTTTTTGCAGTTTTCAAAACTTAGTGTCCAGCATTGCGAGGCCATATCTATCTCAGGCTGCGTATTGACCACCAAACCAGAGACTTTGTCGGCGAATCCGAACGCGAAAAAAAACTTCAAAATTCATGTCATTCAGACTTCAATTGAAGCCACACATCGGACATTTTCAACGATGGCCCGTGCTATTGTATTCGCCTTTACTAACCACGTGATTCCGCTGCACAACTGAGTCGATTTTGTCTATAGCATGGGTGTGTTCATCAATCGATTTTTGATTGACAGCGGTCTGCATTTATACGTAGAATAGCTGCAGTGACTAATGTAAACGGCTACAGCAGCAGAACAGAACTGGGCCTACATGTATGTATTTATTTGGCGCCAGCTGTTTGGCTTCACGCTACACTGCAATGATTAATGAACGTTTCTAACAACAACAGTCGAGTCATCGCAAATAAGTGTCAATCCGTGTTGCGGTCAACGCATGCATTTGAGTTATGACATGTTAAAGGGTTTCCTTTGGTAACCGGAGACAACTCCGCCGGAGATAACCCCCCACCGAAAATACCCCCTCGGAGGTAACCCCTCGACCCTCGTGTACTGGTTAGTCTTAGGGTCAGGAATAAGGATTAGGCCAGTGTCAGTTTTCAGATAATTCCCCGCCCCGTGGGTCGGTTAGGGTTAGGGTTAGGGTCAGGACTCCACGTCGTGGGTCGGTTGGGGTCAGGACCCAGAGTCGGGGCGGGGGGATCATCTGCGGGGAGTATTTTCGGTAGGAGGGTTGTCTCTGGGGAGGGAGTTGTCTTCAGGGGGCTATCTCCTAGATTCGTTTCCTTTAGCTACTGCAAACTGCAGTCTACTGGACCAATAGTTATGGCCACCCAATCGGTGATCGGCATACATTATTTTGGTAATATTTATTGATTAATTAATTTATTTGTTTATTTATTTATTTATATTTTGGAAGAGAGATGTCGGAGACACTGCATTGTAGTTTCGTGAAATTGTTACAGCAAAGTTAAGCTATGGTCCAATGTAATAAAGCTGTTTTGAATTGGTCGAAAGTCCGACGGGATAACCTCAACGGGGCGTTGAATACAACAATTCGCGATTTTCTACTAATATCTCGCTTTATCTCGGAAAAGATACAAGATAGGGCCATGTTACTGTGGAACGTCAATAGGAACCTGTATGCGATCTATCGAATGGTGTCATTTCCAACGACCTTAAATGACCGGCAACCCAAATCTTAAGGACACGCCATTATTCTACGGTGAATATCTCAGAAACGGTAGAAGATAGATACGCAGTTGCAATGAAAATTGAATAGAAAGTCGGGGACGATCTATCTAATGGTAAGTAAGTAAGTAAGAGTATTTAGATCCGGCGATGGTGACACTGCGACGATCGTAATGGACGAACGCAATTTGTATATAGCGTGGACGACCGCATACCGTGTCGACCATCGAGTACACCTTCTTACTGTAATGCGTTATTTTGAACAAATTCGGCTTGCAGAAACAGCAAACGCGTAAAAGTAGTGCATACGTGACGTCATGCAGCTGCACTGTAAACTGTCCGTGTTTCAAAACGGGACCGTTGTCACGTTCATGTTTTGCTTACAAGTCAACAAGGCGGCGTGCAAGCACAGTTCGGTTGCACGATGGTCCAGAACAACGTGAGAAAACGGTGTCGTCAAAAGACTTCTAGCTCGTGGGCGGTGTGTGGGGAGAGGGGAGAGACGAGGACAACGGTGAAACGGTTATAGCCATCTGTCATCGTGTTACGTATTGCACACGAACACACCTCATTAAGTCTGTATAGAAGCCTGCGACGCTCCCTGTACCTCTCTGGGATCCGAACATTTCCCCCTGGACATGCCCCCCCCCGCACATAGACCGCCGGACATTCCCGCTCCCGGACAATTTCCCCTCCCTTTTTACATGGTGTACGACATTTCCCCCTTCCACCACCACCATCCGCCAATTTACAATATAAAGCGATCTACCGTGTATAGGCTACAAAATTGATAGCGCTTAGGGTCAGGAATATGGGTTAGTGTTAGTTTTCAGATAATTCCCCGCCCCGTGGTCGGTTAGGGTTAGGGTTAGGGTCAAGACCCCACGTCGTGTGTCTGTTAGGGTCAGGACCCCGAGTCGTGGGACGGTTATGGTCAAGAGTATCGGTTATTGCCAGTTTTCAAATCTTCGCTTTAACAGCCGGGGCGAATAAATGTGGCGGGAAATTGTCCGGCGGGGGGAATCCGAGGGGGGTGAATGTCCGGCGGGGGAATGTCATACATTCACCTCTCTATTAACCCGCTGCCGCTGTCTGTAGGCTACGCTCACGTTCGCACGACATTCGTGTTGTGCATCGAACTGTGACACGTAAATACGGTACGGCTTTCAGTCGCCGCGTTACTCGAGTGTAGGCCTATGATGTATTGCCCGCAGCCGTGTAACATTTTCCTGTCTGTGCCTATTTAACGTTTCTTGCTGAATAGTTCGCACGTAAGACTTTGCAAACTTGCACACGGGTTATTTTAGTTCGTTCCCGATTGAGCTTCAACGCAAATACGTTGGTATTTTCCCATACGGTGCGACACAGGCGAGCCTATCTGGTGGGCCACCACACGCCATTCAGTTTGCCTAAATCAAGCATGAAATTAGCGATGAATCATTGTCAGAGTCAGAGTGCTTGAGAAAATGTTCGGTGCAAGCGTTGCGTGTTGTAGACAGCCACTGCAGGCCAGAAGGCGGCGGCCTACTGCATTAAATGATGTTCACACAGACCATGCATGTCAGTCCGCGGAATCTTTTTCTATGTAGGGGCCTACACAGTATACGGACAATGAACGTTTGCGGGCACTATGACGGTAATGGCGAAATGATGCAAAGCTAATCTACAAAAGCGGCAAAACATGTTCCTTTTAACGAATATAGACCTACTTAAACTGTTTGCAGACCATTGCAAGACCGGTTGCAGTCCATCTTGAATGCCGCCGCCCATTTGGTTTTCTCAGCGAGGCGGCCAGAACGCATAACCCCATTGCTTCGTGAACTCCATAATCCATTGGCTAGAGTTCCGGAGCGAGTCACATTCCAGCTGTGCGTTCTGGCCTACCGCTGTCTTCATGGAACAGCGCCGACGTACCTTGCTGAGAGCCTGCACCGGACATCTGACGTCTACACACGACCCCGTCTGCGTTCTGCTGACACAGCCATGCTGGTCGTACCGTCCACTAGACGTTCAACACTCGGTGACCGTGCCTTCCCAGTGGCTTCAGCACGTGCATGGAACAGCATGCCGTCATCTGTCAGGAATGTACCGTCGCTGACAAGTTGACAACGTTCCGTCGCGAGCTGAAGACTGTACTTTTTCGGTCGTCGTTTGACAATGACTAGGCGATCGTGATTATACTGCACAGTATAACGGTTGGCGGTTTGGCTTAGTGGTAACGCGTTGGCTTCGATCAACGTACTTGCGCTACGTCAGACCCGGTTAGTACTCGGATGGGTGACCGTCCGTGGACGGGTAAACCATTTCGGTATGTAACCAGCCAACTAGGCCAACTCAGCCTTTCATCCTTACGGGGTCGATA
>Ga0209149_1002431_pt1 | contig 10445 bp, 8 predicted proteins | sample WorMetTyACAVOLI2_FD_187423 | JGI IMG/M metagenome (GOLD analysis project Ga0209149, IMG submission 187423) | Marine gutless worms symbiont microbial communities from Max Planck institute for Marine Microbiology, Germany - Olavius algarvensis... ...
ACGGAAGATAGCCTGGGGTAAAATTACCCCCTCGGTTGCCGGAGACGGTTGTAATAAATCGTTACTGTTAGACGATTAATAAGAATATGAAGCAAGTTCCAGACGCAGCCACTGGAAGCGGCTGATACGTGTCAGTAATAATAATAATCATCATCACCATCACATCAGATCATGACCGTCACTGGTCATTCGGTTGTCTGACGTTTTCAGTCCACCGGCTGTGGACATCATAGACTGTAGTGGCCTGTATAGTTGGTCTAACGATGTAGTGGCCTATATATAACATAAAGTTTGGTTTTCCAAAACAAGTTTGTCGATGGATGAACATAAGGTGGATGTTCAAACATCATCTGTGGCGAGCTACAGAGAGCCACTGAGTGGACGAGGAGCTACTGCCATGAGAACGGTGAGCAGAGCGACAACCAGTGACCACGTACTGATGACGCTAGTCGCTCCACTGCACTCGGATCTTCCGATCCACCACTTGTGATGCAGCTGATCCAGCTCTTTGTTGTCTTCCATCTGCGTCAGAGCCTCGTCGATCTTTTCCTTTAGCTCGGAGCCGCGCTGCACGGCTAGCGCATAGTGCCGAGTGTCCATCTTGCCCTCGACGCTCACGAGGTCATCGCACGGCGCATGGCCCACCCAGTAGCTGGCCGTCGTGCCCTCGGTAATGAACGCGTACCGCCCCGCCGACTGACGCACTCGTTCCACGCCCGCCTCGGTGTTGGGCATCATCCCGTACTCCGGGTAGCTGGTCATCTCATTCCACATATGCTTGTACGCACTGTCGTCTGAGTTACGGAAGAAGTCCGCCGTTCGACCGTCCTTGATGACTCCGTACTTGATCACCGTCTGGTCGGCCAGGTCGCGGATTGACGAGATGGTTGGTAGAGGTGGAGTTTGGGTGGTTCCGTTGCTATCGTGGCGTTTCTTCATGAGGATCGCCGAGCCAAACGTCATGAATGGTTTGGTGAAGTCGACGACTTGACTGCGGTCTTCAGACACTGTTATTGGCGCTGCAGCCAGGTCGGCTTTCTGCACTCATCATGCATCACCAACCATTATCATCCTATCATGCATCTTAATAACGGGACAGTGGACCACAATACATCCGACCATGAGCATGGCACAAGTAACAGTGAAACCTAGATTTTTCACGCCGGATAATCAACAGTGCCAGAACACGTTTTTATCGCGCGTCAGCACACTGGCGCGCAATATTGATACAGCATTCTGTCTGTCCGTGCGTCTGTCCGTTCGTCACGTTCCGGTACTCTATCGCAACGGCTTAACACATCCTCACAATTTTTTTTTGTTTTATGAGTATCAAACATCTTCGCGAAATTCCGATGACGAGGTCAACCCCTGCGTGGGCGCTAAATACAGGTGGGGTATAAAAAATTCGCGATTTTCGACCAACAGCTCGCTACATTTCGCAAACGATACAAGACAACGCCGTAGTTACTATTGAACGCTGATAGGAATTCGTATGCGATCTATCGAATGCTCCCATTTCCAATGACCTTGAGTAATCCGTGACGTAGATCTCAGCGTAGAATAACTCGAAAACGGTGCAATATAGAGGTATAGTTACAATGACAGACCAATAGTAAGTCGCATACGATCTATCGATCGGCGCCATTTTCAATGACCTTGAACGACCCATAACCCAAATTTCAAGTTCACGCCAACAGTGGACGCTGAATATCTCAGTAACGGTACAAGAGATGGCCATATATTACAATGGAAGACGAATAGGAACTCGTATAATGCGATATAATGCGATCTATCAAACGGTACCATATGCAATGACCTTTAGTGACCACTAATCTATATTTCAAGGTCACGGAGTTATTATAGATGCCCTCGACGTATTGCGTGCGCAGCTTACGCGCGATCTGTTTGCGATAGCTACGTTTCTTGTTCAGTTAGGTCTAGAGTCAGCTAGAGCAAGAAACGAAATGACAGTGGTCTTGAACAAAAACACACTACTTAGAATGACTGCGTGCACTTAATTAACATACTAGAGAGGTTCGTTAAATATTTACCTAGACCCGGCGACGATATTGTTTAGGTCGCCAGAATTTGTAACTATGTTTGTAACTTCGTAAGTTTGCAACCAGGGCCGGCGCCAGAGGTCTAGGAGGTACTGAGCACCCCAACTGAGAATTCCCAGCACCGGTATACTGAGACAAGCTCATAGCACCCCTACTCAGCACCCTCTGTGAGCTATGACTATGAGCACACAGTTTTTGTGGCACAGACAGAGTGATATGGAAGTTGTGCATGATTGCAATTGCAACAGTGCGGTTGTCGAAACTCCTACAACGCGAATTGGCTTTAAAATTAACATACTAGTGACATAACGGCTTCCGACTGACTACAGAAGATCCACGATAGATCAGCCTTTGCGTTAACGTTGCCGTCTTGTGACTGTCAGATGAAAAACAATTACTATACGAGAGACTGACAAGTTTTGGGCCGTTTTTACCACGCGACGCGTATGCATAGTGCGGACTATGCTGTCGCAAGATGTCCGTCTGTCTGTCCGTTACACACACGTATTGTATCGAAACTGCTAAACATATCATAACATTTGTACGTTCACCACCTGCATAATAGACCACCATTCTAGTTTTTTCGTGCCGAACGTTATGGCAATATTCGGACGATGACCCTTCCACGTAATGGCGTCGAATGCAGTTGGGTTGTGGGCTGTGGATGTAACAGAAGTCATATATTACATCCATGGCCAAATGGAAGACAAGAAGCCAAATATTTTTTGCGGTATTATATGTCACTGAACAATGGGCCTTGACAATGAAAAAAAATCTAAGTTTTTTTGTATTAATATTTGCTGTTTTCCTACCAAGTTTTTCGTGTTCTTGTACCACGTGGCATGGACTCACCCAAGTTTCGTCAAAATCATGCATGTGTTCGATCTCTACGCCCCATAAAACCCGAATGTTCACTGTGCGGTTAGCAGGCAACGGCCATGGTTTTGCGGTAGCCGTGTTGGCGCTTGCGATGCCACTTGACCACCCACATTTGGCTTCAACTGTACTGCGCATTAGTCTTAATCCAGGCGCCCAAAAAGCCACCTTGAATTTTTTTTTAAATTATCATATTTGGTCAAGTGACTGTCATTGGATTCCAAATTTGTTGTTGTATACAAAGTTACATCAAAATTGGTTCACGCGTTCGGCCTCCAGACGCCCAAAACTGCTAAATGTTCAATGTGCGATTGCTAGGCAACGGCCGTCACCATGGCAACCGCATCATGGCGGCGACGTCGGAGACACGATAGGATGCAACTACCCAAGTTTTATCCAAATCGGTTCATTAGTAAGCGAGTTATATCATTTCCAGCATTTTCCAATATGGCGGCCGTCCGCCATTTTGAATTTTAAAATGTTTTATATTTGGTCACGTGACTGCCATCGAGTTCCAAATTTGCTGCTCTAGAGCATATTTCATCAAAATTTAATCACGCGTTCGGCCCCCAGACGCCCAAAACTGCTAAATGTTCAATGCGCGGTTGCTAGGCAACGGCCGTTACCATGGCAACCGCATCATGGCCGCCACGTCGGTGACACGATGGGATGCGACTACCCAAGTTTCATCCAAATCGGTCCATTGCTAAGCGCGTTATAGCATTTCCAATATTTTCCAATGTTGCGGCCGTCCGCCATCTTGAATTTTAAAAATTTTCATATTTGGTCACGTGACTGCCATAGAGTTCCAAATTTGCTACTATGTACAAAATTTCATCAAAATTGGATCATGCGTTTGGCCTCCAGACGCCAATAAGTGCTAAATGTTCAATGCACGGTTGCTAGGCAACGGCCGTTACCATGGCAACCGCATGACGGCGACCACGTCGGTGACATGACAGGATGCGACTACCCAAGTCTCATCCAAATCGTTCCATTGCTGAGCGAGTTATAGCATTTCCAACATTTTCCAATATGGCGGACGTTCGCCATCTTGAATTTTAAGAATTTTTACATTCGGTCACCTGACTGCTATTGAGTTCCAAATTTGCTGCTCTATAGCAAATTTCATCAAAATTGGATCACGCGTTCGGCCTCCAGACGCCCAAAACTGCTAATGTTCAATGCGTTGTTGCTAGGCAACGGCCGTTACCATGGCAACCGCATCATGGCCGCCACGTCGGTGACACGATGGAATGCGACTACCCAAGTTTCATCCAAATTGCTCCACTGGTAGATAAGTTACATTCTGGACCACACACGAAGTAGACTATCTCGTTTGGTTGTCTTGTTCAAATTTGGTGTCGATCCGATATTTGCCGTAGGAGATATTGCGATTTTATGATTTTGCTAGTGTGGCTGGAAAATGCTTAACCACGCCTCCTTTTTAGGGTTTTTTTTTGGGGGGGGGGTTGAATCCCTTAAAACTGTGGGTTGCCATCAACACCCCAAAAGGCAGATCCTTGGGTCAAGACGCGTCATTTAAGCCGTAAACGGCTACATCCGTCCAAGGGTTCGAGCTGGGGGAAGCTCCTGGCTCCCCGCAAAGCGACTAGATGGAGGGCATGATTGACTGTATCGAGGGCATAAATAACCGAGTCGAGGGCATATTTGACTAGACGGAGGGCATAAATGACTAGATCGAGGGCATGTTTGATTAGATCGAGGGCATAAATGACCAGATCGATGGCATTTACTACACCGTAGGCCATAAAAAACAAGGTTGGTTGCAGTGGACCGGGTGTAGGCCTATAACTTCTGAACAATTAATTTAACATTCAGCACACCGGTTATAGGAAACAAGCGGTGTCAGGTACAGGTGGTTACCTGTACCTGAAACTGTCATAGTGTACGGACAACGGCTCTGGGATCACGCCATTATTTAACCCTTTAGAGTGCAGAGGCAATAATTATTATAGTGCCATGTCGAATAATATGAAGTTGGTACACTGACCGTTGATGGCTGGGCTGTTACATTTGGTACAGCGAGGAGAGCACTGGCGGTGCCGCAGCTCGCCTAGGCCCCTCCTCGCTGTACCAAAATGTAACAGCCCACCCATCAACGGCCAGTGTACCAATCACCGTATTGCTGTATATTGGTCCGCTGCTCTGCGGTTTTAATGTGCCCACAAAGGGTTAAATTCGCCAGGTACACCTGTAACTGACACCGCTTGTTTCCTGTAATATAGTGATCATCTGGAATGTTTGATTACTTACTGAGTCCAGCACTTCACCAATCATTCCGTTCCATCGGTTGCCGTCCAGTAGTGTGCCGTACTTGTCATCTTCAACCATTTTTATGTTGTAACTGAATCCTGCCCTGGCGGCCACTCGCTCCAGCAGGTCTACTATGTAGCCTTCAAACCGAGCGTTGCCCTCCAGAGAAGTGTCGCCGTCTGTGGTCTTCCATATCAAGTACGGCGGTTCCTGTATCAATATACAGATGAATGTGTTTTATTGTTTATAACGGACCTTAAAACATTGTTGTATAGCCAAAAGGTCACATGCCTTTCTACTCCGCTTTCCTTTCAAATCAACACTTGTCGTGTTAACATAATGCCAGTGATACACGTACCTGAAATCGGCGCCGAAAACCCATACCAGAAAATCGGTACCATGAACCGGCACGAAAATGGCATTGTCCTATTCGTTACCGAAAACCGGTACCAGAAATAATTCGGTACCAAATGGCACGTCAGACTTGCCAGACCCCGATGCCGGTTTTCGGCGCCAATTTCTGGTATGTGTGTCACTGGCATAATGCCAGAGGTCAAGCAGATCTTTACCGTTATTCAATGTGTGACCGAAATTTTCTTCTGCTCAAAAATACATAAAGATATGAAGCTTCCAACTCTTTATGTTGTGGACTCAGCTTCGAACTAAATAGGTTTTGTGGAGGTTTCTAAATTCTAATTACAATTTGCTGGAAAATAACTCTTGCACTTTGCACATAGCTTTCTTTGTAGTAATTTGCAGTTCAATGCTGTATTCATTACTGCTCGTTCGATTTCAAGCAAATAGACAGAATAGGCGGATTTGAGAACGCGTCTCCGACTCGTCCCTGCATGCCTGGTACGGTTCAGTTCCCGGGTCTGTTATAACTTACAATAAGAGAATATTTGCGGACAAAGAGCCCGGTTATGTGCCTAGAGAGCCGACAGATGTAAGCTGCTGACGACCAATGAATAAATTAGTCGGCTCGAGCGACCGCCGTCGTCTTTGACTATCATAAATGAACCATGCTTACGTGTATGTCACAGCCGCTCGTCTTGTGAAATTCACTGTTTTCTTGCGTTATCTCTGACTTTGACGCCTTTTAAATCACGTCAACCATTGGGACGTAAGTACTTCAGTTAAACGTCTTGTCAACTAAACTAACATAAAAAGTTGAAAACCAACAAAAAAGTAACGAAACACGGGCATTGCGATATGTTTCAACGACAGTACTGCTGAGTTTCAAGCCAACTAAGAGTCACCGGCTGAAACGTTTTAAACGGTGACGAACGGGGTGGATTTCGCGAATAACATGGCAGACATGGCGGCCGGCTTGAATTGACGTACAGCGACAGAGGAGAAGAGCTCAGCTCGTAAAATATACACATGAGTTGAGGCGCGGGGCAGCTCAGCATGACGATAACAAAGACAGACGAGCGGCTCCGCGAATGCTGCTTAACGGCAGGCTTGTGACGTCATGGGCACCTGCGGGTGACGTCATCAATCGTGACGCCACTGGAAGCAGCAGCAGCAGCAGCAGCAACTCACCACAATCGAAGTGACCGTTATCTGTTGTTCGCCGCTTCCGACAGCCGCAGCTGAAACAAACAAAACCATTTCAATTCACAGATTCCGATAGACTCCAAGTTCCGGTATAATGTCAAACAGATCCATCCATAAATTTTCGCACAAAATTAAAAACAATATATCGGGTGTTCCAGAAAAAAACGACAAAGTATTACACATGATTTTTTTCTGAAACGCTCTGCAATAGAGACTATTTGTATATGTCCACAGCTTGCACAAACTGGTTTATTGTTAGATGGCAGCCATGAGGCGATATTAAACAATCGCAAACAAACACAAAAACACACAAACATACAAACACACGCGCGCGGATACGTATAAAAAAGCAGTTCAGGTTACTGAAAATTTAGAGCTTCGTGAAGTTGTAACGTTATAATTATTTTGTGCATACTGCGAAATATTTTGATTTCTATTTTTATAAGTTGCGTTCACAAAATTGCACATAGCTAATTTAGGCCCTATTCATTTCGTAAGTCTGGCGTATACATGTACACGACGTAGAGTGCTCCAAGTCGATACAAGTGCCATCACCGACTGCATCATGGATGCGCTGTACGCTGTGGTGTCGTCGCATGACGAACGAAGCTCAGGTGTCGCTTTAACTATTCATAACACGAGTAGCGCAGACGACAAACCGATAGCGGACGCCAGCAGGGAAACTCGCGGGTATATCGAATCAGCTGACTGCCGTCGAACATCACAGATGCAGTTTTTATGGTGGAATAAATGGCTATAGTGTGTCCGGCAGTGTACGTTGGTCGTGCGAAATGTACACGTGTAGTCCTGTTGCCCTCCTGCCACAGTCCACGACACGACGAGTGTGTCTGTCCGTAAAGGTGACGACGAAATCACAACAGCAAAACGCCCTACCTGATCCACGCTTCGTACAATCATGAGCCACTGCATTTTGTCATACGATACGATGTTACGATACGATAGTGTGTATTTAACGTACAGTAGAAAGCTGATGGGTAGCCAGCTTATTAGTCTACCGCACGGAATAGACAAAATATTAAAACGAGAAACTAAAAATAAACTGATGAGCGTGATAGGCCCGGTGCAGTCCCATTATCACGAAAGCAGTCCAATTACATGAATAATTGCGTTTTTACTGCCACAGTCGCGTTCCCTTTCACGACAGTTCCACGTCAGAAAATCGAGAATACATACGAGGAACATCTACGTGAACTAATAACAATCTTAGCTATCGCTAACCGATCGCGCTTGAAATCACATACAAGTCCTTCCAGTCGAATACGGCAGTGGAAATAACTTATCACATATGCATGACGTCCGACCGCTGAAATTGATAATAATTATATTATTATACATTATAATATGTTGCATTTATGAGACAAACACATTGAAACCGTTTATAGTACCTGAAATGACCTTAAAAGGTCACTGAAGGTCAACGGCAATTGGTCATCTTTCGCTGGGTCGCCTGGACTTTCCACCAGACAGCGGAAAATCAGGTTACACTTATTTTCAGATAAAAATAGCTTAAATGATCTTGAAGGTCGATCAAGGTCACTGGCGACGGCACAATTCAATATCAGTATTTAATATTGAAATAGTCGACGTTGAAGAATATCGTCACCTTGAAATCTAGGTTAAGGGTCACTCATCCCGTGAATAATGCACGATAGGTACATCGCTGAAATCGACAGACTTGGAGCTATATATTTGCTGCGGATAGTATGGTCTATCTTCATCCAATTTTTATTTATTTGTCGAAAATCTCTGGTTTTTTCTCCGTTTTCCCGCAGCCTATTCTCCTTAAGCTGTCACTCAGGGTTGCCCTGTGACCTTGGGTATAAAAGTTCATCGCAAAAAAACTAGAGTCCCTGGGCGACTCGGTGACATATATACAATTTGTACCACGTCCTGGGTCATGCATAATGCATGCGCGTGAGGCAGGCCCGTGATTGGTTGGTCTACGCACGCGCGGGCGTGTACCTAACGTGCGCTAGCTTATATTGCACCTTTAGACCGATATCACCGACTGCTTACGTAGCCCAGTGGGCAAGATGCTGCGGCTTCATGGCATAGGTCATGAGTTCGAATCCCGTGGTGGTATTATAACTTTTTTTATCTTTTTTATTTACTTCGTTTTTCAAGTCATTTTTCATTGTACTATTTGCCACTAATTCAGTTAACGTCAATTTCCGTCATTATTTATATATGTTGACCGTATATTTCCATGCGATCACGGGGCTGCCACACACTCATGCATTATGCATGACACAGGACGTGGTACGTTATGTAAAAATGCTGCCCGGTTGGGGTGAAGGCGGGGCGGTCACCTCTGTTGGGTGGCAGATAACACTGTGTGATCCCATTGACAAGTGGCGTACCGTAGTTCTGAGGCGAATTTCACTAAGAACTATACGCTCCTTAACCCTTTACAACTGTGTCGTGAAGCGATCGGAAGAGATTGGCGATAGTTCTGCGACCACGACGTTACATCTGAGGACAAAGTAGTCCAGAGTCCACATCGCTCAGTCAAATATCTAAATGCAAAGAATGAGTCGAAACACACACACACGCATTGAGTCGACACATTGCCGTTGCCGTTAGGCCACGTGGACAGCGAGTCGACACTGCGAGTGTGCCACGCCATGGCGCTCATGTTGGCCTTGAAGCACCAACTAGTAACTAGTCGTTTTTGTGTCCTAACGGTCTGCAGGGCGCGAGGCGAGGCTTGCTGTGTAGGCACGACATTGTTGAGGCGTGGTTGAGTGGTGTATGTCATGTGCTGAGGTCGGAGATGCGCTGAGATGTCCGGCGTCGAAGTTCATCACACATACGTTGTCGAACCTGACCTTCTTGATCCTGCTGACCGCCGGTACGTTCAGACTGGGCGACAAAATCTACCCAATCACGTCGACTGAGGATCTCATCAGCAATCGGTTTGACACGCTGACGTACGACGAACAACTGGACAGTCACAGACAGACAGACAGACAGACAGACAGAAAGACAGACAGACAGAGAGGCAGAGAGACAGAGAGACAGGCGGACGAACAACTGGACAGTCTTCTACGCAACACGTTTCGTCCTGCGAACGTACTCATCACCAACATTCAAGTCTGCATCATGATCTGGATTCTCGGTCAGTCGCTCTGATTACTCTGGTCCAGTCGCACGACAGACGTGTTCAGCTCACGAGCTTAAGTCAAACACACGAGGTCTCGTGGGAACAGGGGGTCTATTCTTGAGGGAACAGGGGTCTATCGGGGCTATATCACGGGTCTATCAGGCGGTTCAAGATATCTTCAGGGGCGCGAAGCTTCTAGGCTCAATTAAGTTTGCACCCAAAATTGTCACAAATACCCTTCAGGTAATCAGGTTAAATTCTTTCAGAATGCACCGGTTTTTTAGCTAAACTTAGAAAACGGGGAAAACCCCGGACCTCCTACAGCGCTACATTTTACCCCCACATTTTGACTGAGCTGCACCCAGCAGAAGTTGTAGTGCCGTTAGCTCGGTATAATACGTATCTGTGGTTCTGGCTGACAGTTGATTAATGAAACTGTTTCATGAAACATTTCCGACAGCGACGGGTTGAAATGGCCGATAACTTGATTGACGAATAACAGACTTGTGGAGCTATGAGAACATATAATTTCTACGAGACTACGTTGT
>Ga0209149_1002432_pt1 | contig 10443 bp, 7 predicted proteins | sample WorMetTyACAVOLI2_FD_187423 | JGI IMG/M metagenome (GOLD analysis project Ga0209149, IMG submission 187423) | Marine gutless worms symbiont microbial communities from Max Planck institute for Marine Microbiology, Germany - Olavius algarvensis... ...
ATAATTTTTTTCCGCTGGGGGTCGTCTGGGGTACAGAACCCTCTAATGTATTTTTAGGATATTTTAGGACCACCCGCTGTTATCTCGGTACTGGCAGAGGTGGGAAGTTGAACTTTAACGGAGATAGGTACCGTCAGGTACTCGGATCTCGTATAAAGATTTGTCCCTACTAAAAACCGCAAATATTAATGTAAAAAACACGTGCGTTTCTAAAAACGTTTAAAAAGTCCTGGATATTTACACAGCAATTCTGTCCATCTGTCTGTGTGCTCATCCGTCCGTCATGTTCACGCACATGTGTTGAAAAGGCTTAACATGTCATCATATTTTCTTCAGCATATGGTGGTGCACTGGCGCAGTCATTCAACTTTTCCAGTATTAAACAACTTTGCAAAAGTTAAACAGTACCCCCTACGGGGGCGTTGAATACCTGTAGGTGGGGTATCGTAAATAAATTTCACGATTATTATTAGGCTTACTATAAATAACTTTGACGTCATTGGCAACTTGATGTTGAACTTGAAAATTTAAAGTTGAACTAAAACTTGACCTTCACCTTGAACTTGCCATCTACGCCTGCTATGCTATCAGTCTCCTAATGACGGCGGGAACTTATCATGTTGTTACTTCGTGCACGCAGGTGGAGCTAACGCACAATCGGTTACTGACATGATTTTTTTCAATGTTAAACCGAAAGTAGGCTACGGAACAAATGTAGATAGTTCTCAGCGATTATGTGAGATATTTGAACCACATTAGATACACACTTCCAGAAACAGATAACCATCACGGCGGAACGCGCCAAAATTACCTATGCCTTTATATACGATACAACATGAGGGCGGCCGCAATATTGATTTGCGACAAATGTCTATATGCTCGGGGCAGACTACGGCTAACAACTGCAAGATGGCTTTCAGCCTACATGTAGTTGAGAGCGCTAGCGATGACTACAACTTCTAGTTATGATATAATTCCGGTCAATTTCGAACAAAAAAACTTTCTTACATCGCTGCTTAACGAGTAAATGACAGTTAACTACAGTGAGAGTTTACATGAGCATGAACTGCCAAACAGTAACTTAGTAGTAGAAAAACAGTCCTTGGCACTAACGCTTGTAGAATAGATAGAAGTCGTAAAGTGTCTTTTAAACCGACTGCAGAGTGCAGAACGTAGAATGGACCGTGATGAGTTGGTGGGTGGCGGTCATCCGACGCGGAAGACGCCGAATTGGGTGGCGCTGTGTGATCCCTGGACGCTCGAGCACGGCTTGGCGACCACGTAGACGGCGTCGTTGCGATGCAGCTCGGCTGCAACTGCCAAGAAGCTGCTGTAGCAGACTTGGTGGCGGAGGGCGGACTGACCGCGCTGAGACTCGGCCAGACTCGTATCCCTGTATATCATATTCCCGTCGCGTATTTACCATGTTGACAGTGTCAACGGCGTTATCGGGCGTCTACGCAGCGACAGTGAAAGCTCGGCTGTCGCAGAGAAACCGCGTGTCGTTTCTTCGTACTTGAAATGTTCATACGTTCATATCTATAATTATCTTATAACAAGGAAACAAGAACCTCAGCTGTCGCAGAGACCACGCGACGCTTCGTGTCATTGAATATTTCGCTAAGTCACTCAAGATCACTCAAGGTCGTTCGAAATGATACCCTTGAGTAGCGCGTAATGCCGCGTATGTAAGTCCGTATTAGTATTCCATTGAAACTATGTCTGTATCTCGTACCGCTACTGAGATAGTCAGCGTCAAATAACGGCGTGACCTTGAAATCTGGGCTAGAGGTCGTTCAAGGTCGTTGAAAATGTCACCGCTCCTTAGATACAGCTCATATACAACTTACTATTTGTCTGCCATTGTACGTATAGCTTCGTCTTGTACCATTTTCGAGTTATTTGATAGTGAATAATATCGTGACCGTAAAATCTGAGTTACGGGTCAGTCAACGTCATTGAAGATGGTACCATTCGAAAGCTTGGGTAAGGATTCCTATTCGCATTCCATAGTAGCTAAAGCCCTATATTATATCTTTTCGGAGATATAGCGAGATAATGGTCGAAATTCGCGATTTTTTTCATGCCCCTTGCATTTGAGGCCGCCGTTAGGGGGTCCCCGTCGAAATACTGCCATACCGTTTAGCGTGGAAAAAGCCAGACCGGTATTATACTCGACGGTGAAAAAAGTTTGAGGATATGTTTAGCCGTTTAGTCAGAATACCGGCGTGTGACAGACGAACAGACGGACGGACAGAAATCTTGCCGCAACATAGTCCGCGCTATGCATACACGTCGCGCGGTAAAAATACGCCGAGGCATTTAACATTTACGGTGTTTGTTGTACACTTTGTATTAAATTTCATTCTTGATTTTCTGTTTTACTGTCTTAAATAACCTTTGTCAGGTGTACAGTGACAGCCATGCTGACTGGAAGTAGATTCAGCTGACAGCTTCGCACCCGGTGCCGTCCTAAATTCGGTCAAGGACGTGACCTGCTGGATCCAATGAGACATTCGTTAGCAAGCATTGGCTAACTGGAACAAAATGTATTAGCCCGAAATGTGCTCGAGTTCATTAGCGTGATTTCGGGAGAACGCCGCTTGACTGGTGATTACGGCGGCCTTCACGTATGCTAGTAGCGTCGCGTGAAATGCACTGCGGACATCCACCGCGTTCCGAGAACCATGCAACAGAACTTCAACTTGTACAAGCGCTACACGCTTGCTTAGCAGCGTTTTCATCGCCCGTCAGCACAGCAATGCTGACGCGCAATATTGATATAGCAATTCTGTCAGTCCGTCCGTCCGTCTGTCACGTTCCGGTATTGTATCGAAACGGCTTAAGATATCATCATACTTTCTTCAGCGTATGGTAGCCCAATCGTTCCAGTTTCCTAGTACTAAACATTTTTTTTGCGAAATTCCGACGGCGTTACCCTCCCCGACGGGGGCGTAGAATATAGGTGAGGAATATAAATTTCATAATTATAAACATTGATTATACCACAATGCTTCAGGACCATGGTGAACTAAAACAACTATTTCGGCAACATAAACCATACTGTACAACTCTTGGTTTACTTCGCGGCAACCGACCGCGATATATATTAACATACCTTAAAACGTTAAAAATATGTTAAAAAGTTTGAAAACGTAAAACGTGAACGAGTAAAAAAGTAAAGACGTGTTTACATCTATGTTAAAAATTAAACAACAGAAAGACCAGACAGAGTGCTGGGCGGGCTTTCTGGCGTCTATTGGTTGCCTACTGAATAAATGCAGAACTGCTGCGGCAACACATACGCCTTGCATGTCAAATGCAATTTCGTTGCAGCGGAATCATTTTGTCGACGACGTGTCGAGATTCAATGCCAGTCAATCAATATGGTCGACGGGAGTATTTTCACTACAAGCTCACGTGCAGTTTCCACTTATCGTTCTGTCTATGCATCTGTCAATCAATAAATGAGCCCTTCAATCATGTCATTCTTCGCAGCTCATTCATCTATCTAAACTAACATTCAGTCTGCCACCGCATTATGTTAAAGCCTATTTCACACCACACGACGCAATTAAATGCATCATTTCGGAGGGCTGTGTAAAACGGGCCTAATGCGGAAATCCACATTCGTTTATTGCCGCGCGATGCTGTGCATAAGCGCGGCCTATGCCGTCATGCGGTGTCTGTTTGTCTGTCTGTGTGTGTGTCTGTGTGTCCGTCACGTTCTTGCATTCTGTCAAAACGAATAAAGATATTAAAAAAATTTTCACCGTCGGGTAGCCACATTATTCTAGTTTTTTCGTATCAAACGGCATGACAATATTCCCACGGGAACCCCCCCCCCCCTAACGGGGGCGTCGAATGCACTGGTGGGATAGGCATAAATCGCGATTCTGAGCCAATATGTGGCTTCACTGCTGTTAACGCTGCTAAAGGCCAGGTGTTATAAATACGACGCCGACGGACCACATCACGCAAGTTGTGAGACTTCGCTGGTAGTAAGCGGCGATGTTTGTTGATGGCGGGAAAGGACGGCAAAATGTTTATGACATGCAGTTTCAACGTTACGCCAAAAACAACGGAACAGCACTTAAATGCACGCAGTGATAAATAACTAACAATGAAAGACTCTGTTGGACGTTTTGTGCTATTGATGCTAACCACTGACAGACACGAAGCATCGTGCGGCCTCTTTGCGACAGCAGAGCTACTTGTATGTCACACGTTCATTATATCATATCATTGTGCGCCATGACGATATCCGCATCAGTACATGATACAGTCATGTGTAATCTACAAGTAAAGATATACGTAGCCGTACAACATGTTATACCATATGACTGAAAATAATTTAATCAATTGCCCCAGCCACAAATTCTATTCCATGAGAAAATCCAAGAGAATGCAAAAAAGGAGAAGAAAAAGCAACTAACCATCCTGACCTCGACCCAGCGTATACTAAGTTTTAGAGTTTTTGCAGTTGTGTATCATACACGATGACCTATAAACTCGATTTATAACAGCAGCCTAAAAGAAGTCTATGTAAACGTAGACCCAACGGTTTCAACGCTATTTTGCTAATGAGATTTTGTTGATTTAGCAGAAACAAACGTACCGAAATACTCGCAACCACTTATAATGGCAGTCCACACAACAAGACGTGTCCCCATAACCACTTTTTATCGCGCGTTAGCACACTGATGCGCGATATTGATATAGCAAATCTGTCTGTCTGTCTGTCCCTCTGTCCGTCTGTTCGGTATTGTATGAAAACGGTTTAACATATTGTCGTAGATTTTTCACCATACGGTAGCCCAATCATAATAGTTTTATCAGCATCAAACATCTTCGCTAAATTGTGACGGGGTCACGCCGTACGGGGGCGCTAAATACAGGTGGGGTATAAAAATTTTGCGATTTTCAACCAATAAGTCACTATATCTGGCAAACTATACAAGATAGCGCCATAGTTACTATGCAGAGCTAATAGGAACTCGTATGCGATCTATCAAATGGTGCCATTTCCAATGACCTTGAACGAACCCTAACCCTGTTTTCAAGGTCACACCATTCTTCGACGCTGAATATCTCACAAACGGCTATATACGGCAATAGTTACTATAGAAGTCGAATAGAAAACCGTACCCAAGCTTTCGAATGACACCACTTTCAATGACCTTGAGTGAACTCTAACCCACATTTCAAGGTTACGATAATATTTAACACGAAATAACTCGACTAATAGTAAGTTGTGTACGATCTATCCAATGGTTCCGTTTCCAGTGACCTTGAGTGACTTTAACCTAGATTTCAAGGTCACGGGGTAATTAGGCTTAAATGCCCTCGACGTACATTGTGTGCGCAGCTTACGCGCGATCTGTTTGCGATAGCTAAGTTCTTGTTAGTTTCGTTGACACACTCACAATCAGACACCGTGCAAGAGTTAGTGTCATCGGACGCAAGGAAACGCAATTCCTGCACCTCCAATTATGGACATCCAGCGTCCCCACGCCTCAAGTATCATAAAAACGTTCCGAAGCCCACGACTTCCAGTTAGGGGAGGGGGGGCAAAGCTGATGTACAATTCCCTCACTTCTGATTTTCCACTTTAACCGCTGCAGACACGTTAAAAACAATATCAGTTTTTGATGATATCAAATAAATTCTCTTGGATCTTGGATCAGCTACCACTACGAGACCACGAATACGGGTTAGTGCATCACGTTGTGTGCCTGTTTACTTCCCAAGTTTCGCTGGTACTCATTGCGCCTACCCACGCATGGGTGGCCAAGCTGAATGGATCTTGGTGGCTGGTTCTGCATCCTAGATGGTTTACCCGTTCTACGACGGTTACCCATCCTAATACTAACCGGGCCCGGTGTAGCGCAACTTCGTTGATCAAGACTATAACACCATAATCAACTACAATGAGTAATAGACTGACCTGCCGCCCCTGCCGTCCACGGCGTCTATTTTGTGCTGGTAGCTGTGAGAAATACTACTTCCGTTGACGTCACGGAAGCTATCCCGATCGCCACCGCAGCCGAACGTGATCTTGCTGTAAATGACGTAGACTCCCGGAACGTCGATGGTGATGTTGTCCAGGTGACTGGCGGACCTCGACGACGAAGACGTCCACCATGGTGGTCGAACCCACCCACGTAGCTGACTCGCGGCGTTGTCTGCATGTCCACGATCGTCCAGCCACAGCCACATATAGAATATCAAACTCATAGCACTTCGTGGTTGGTTTTATCGTTTAGGTTTTATCGCGCATCAGCACAGCAATGCTGGACAGAATTGCTACATCAAAGAATTATTGATATAGCAATTATGTCCGTCTGTCTGTCAGTTACGTTCCGGTATTGTATCGAACTGGCTTAAAATATCATCAACATTTCTTCAGCGATGATAGTGCAATCATTCTACTTTTCCCAGTATCGAACATCTTTGCTTAATGCCGACGGAGTCCCCCTGTAGGAGCGTCAAATCCAGGTGGAGTATGTAAATTTCACGATTTTCTGTCAAATCGACCAGTGTTACAAATGTTTGCTCCACGTGAAAAACTAAAAACTACCCCCCCCCCGTGAATTTATGCTTGCGGCGGCTGCCGGGGCCACGTAGCGACCGCCACCGTCTACCAATGGTGTCACAAACGTTTCCTTCCCATGAAAAACTATCTCCCGTGCAAAACCATCCCACCGCTGTCTTCATAGAACAGCGCCGGCGTACCTTGCTGAGAGCCTGCACCGGACATCTGACGTCGACACTCGACGTCGTCTGCGCTCTGCTGACTCAGCCATGCTCGTGGTACCGTCCACCAGACGTTCAACACTCGGTGACCGTGCCTTCCCAGTGGCTTCGGCACGTGCGTGGAACAGCCTGCTGTCGTCTGCCAGGAATGCACCGTCGCTGACGACGTTCCGTCGCGAGCTCAAGACTGTACTTTTCCGGTCGTCCTTTGACAATGACTAGGCGATCGTGACTGTACTGCACAGTATAACTGTTGTCTGCCAGCGACTACTGAATGTCGGCGATTCTGTCGTTTTGTTTGTTTTTCTTTTCTTTTTAATTGTGTACGGTGCCCCTGCAATGTCTTTGACGTGATAGTGTCACCTTAATCAGTACATTGTTACTTACTTACTTACTTACCCTGAAATTTATGATTCCGATAACGGCTGCCACCATCGGTGTCCCACATGCTTCTTCCCCCGTGAGAAACTCTCCCTGAAAATTTATTGTTGTCACTTTGTGTGCGTTTCTGACGCGCCATCTATTTGTGAAAGCTAAGTTTCTTGTTTTATTCGTGCTGGATTTTTGCCGCGTGATGCTATGCAAGCGCGGCCTACGTCGTCATGCTGTGTCTGTCTGTCTGTCTGTCTGTCCGTGTGTCTGTCCGTCATGTTCGTGGATTGTGTCGAAACGAATAAACATATCTTCAAATTTTTTTCACCATCGAGCAGCCACATCTAGTTTTCCGTACCAAACGTCATGGCAATATTCCGACGACGATCCCCCGCCCCATAACGGGGGCGTCGAATGCAAGGGGTATGAAAAGATGACGATTTTCTACTAATAGCTAGCTTTATCTGCGAAACTATGCAAGATAGAGCCATAGTTACTATGGAAGGCGATTAGGAAACTGCACCCAAGCTTTCGAATGGTACCAGTTTGAATGACCTTGAGTGACCTCTAACCCAGATTTCAAGGTCACGATATTTTTCAACGTCAAATAACTTAAAAAACGGTATAACATAAAGCAATATTTACAATAGTGGACCAATAGAAAGTCGTATATGATCCATCGAACGGCGCCATGTTCAATGGCCTTGAACGACCCATACCCCTGGTTTCAAGGTCACGCCATTCTTTGACGCTGAATATCTCAGAAACGGTACGGGATACATAGTTTCAATGGAATACTAATAGGGACTTACATACACACGTCCTATTCAACAGTGTCATTTCGAATGAGCTTGAGTGACTTAGCAAAATATGCAAGGACATGAAGCATCGCGCGGCCTCTTTGCGACAGCAGAGCTACTTGTATATCAACGAGAAAGAAAACAGAAACTTTTGACAACTGGTCGCGCTGTAGATACATGACAACTAAAGAAACAAGATCTTAGCTGTCGCAAACAGACCGCGCGTCAGCTGCGCACACAACACGTTGAAGGCACTCATAGGCCTAAATATTACACCGTGACCTTGAAATTTAGGTTAAGGGTCACTCAAAGTCACTGGAAACGGAACCGTCGGACAGATCATACACGACTTACTATTAATCGAGTTATTTGACGTTAAATATTATCGTGACCTTGAAATGTGGGTTAGAGGTCACTCAAGGTCATTGAAAGTAATACCACTTGAAAGCTTGGGTACGGTTTCCTATTCGCCTTCCATAGTAGCTATGGCCGTATTTTTAGCCATTTCGGAGACATTCAGCGTCAAAGAATGGCCGGACCTTGAAATGTGGATTTGGGGTTGTTCAAGGTCATTGAAAATAGCGCGGTTCGGTAGACCATGTATGACTTTCTATTAGTCCGCCATTGTAACTATAGCACTTTATACCATTTGCGAGTTATTTGACGTTGAATAATATTGTAACCTTGAAATCTGGCTTAGAGGTCACTCAAGGCCATTGAAAATGGTGCCATTCAAAAGTTTGGGTGCGGTTTCCTATTCCCCTTTTATAGTAACAATGGCAGTATCTGTAGCCGTTTGTGAGATATTTAGCGTCAAAGAGTGGTGTGACCTTGAAAGCAGGGCTAAGGTTCGTTCAAGGTCATTGGAAATGGCACCATTTTGATAGATCGCATACGAGGTCCTATTCGCCTTTTATAGTAACTATGGTGATATCTTGTATCGTTTGCGAGATATAGCGACTTATTGGTAGAAAATCGCGACATTTTTATACCCCACCTGTATTTAGCGCCCCCCCCCGCACTGGGTTACCCCGTCGGAATTTCGTGAAGATGTTTGATGCTGGTAAAACTAGAATGATTGGGCTACCGTATGGTGAAAAAAACTATGACGATATGTTAAGTCGTTTTCATTTGATACCGGAACGTTACGGAGATGCAGACGGACAGGCGGACGGACAGACAGAATTGCTATATTAATATCGCGCGTCGATGTGCTGACGCGCGATAAAAACAACAGCTAGCTAAAGATGTGGAAGACTAGAAGAGTTCTGCTAGCTAAAGAGTGCAGTGACCAACATTACTGGATGCGACAAGTAAATTAAAACATGCATTAACGAAGCGACTCGGCTAAGCAAGTAAATAAGTAAGTAACAATAATGATTTCAGTGTCTAAAATGAGGAACGTCACTGCGCAGACACTACATAGGCGAAACGTCAGGTTTAAGAGACAGTGGACAGATGCGTCTTGAGACGATGTTTGAACGCTTGTAAGTAAGTAAGTAAGTAAGTAAGTAAAAAGTCGATTTATAGCGCATCGTCGTGAAACCTCTAAGGCGCTGAATGCATCAGTACGTTGCAAACAGAAACGTCTTCATAGATTGTCTGAAACTGTTCCCGCCAATAATCTGATTCCGCAAGCTATCCGGTAGGGAATTCCAGACCGACGGACCGGCCACACAGAAAGCCCATCGGCCATTAAAGCTGAGTCGGTGGCGCGGTACGACCAGGAGCTGTCGGGTGGTGGATCGGAGATGTTACCGTGATGCGACACCTGCATCATGTGGTAGTGACAACGATAAAGTCATTAGAAATATATTTGACGACAGAACAATATAGACTTGTCAAAATTATGGAGACCCGACTCCACGAGCCAGCTGTAGAGTGTTGGGAGAGACACGGTCTGGCACAGTGGTAATCCGAAAACGTTTGAGAGCTCTCGGCCACAACTCTCGCTAGGACAAACTGATGAAACTGTAAGGGCACTCGGTAGAGCGCATATACCTCGGACAAACTTGTTCCGACGGCTCGCGGTGAACAAAACCATTTTAAAACCACGCCTTGCTGCAGCGACGGGCGGCCAATATATACATGGAATTTTCCCGACGTAATAAAATTCCGCGTTGCAGCGCTTATATGATATCGGAGCAAGCAATCCGGTTCCGGCATCCGGGCTATGATCGGAATCGGGCTCAAAAGTCAAGCAGTTCGTCCATGTCCGACATCTGTCGACACGCAACATTTCATCCAAATTCATGGACGCGTTTTTGAGTAATCTTGCTAACAGACAGACAGACAGCTAGATAGACAAACGAACACGGGCAAAAACATTTACCTCCTCCTTTGTCTTAGGCAAGGTAAGGTAAGGTAAGGTAAACAGTGTATAGCAGTTAGTGCTACCACCTCACTGCTACGGGAGCCTGCATGTCATATGGGATCACACAGAGTTACCTGCCACCCGACAGAGGCAGCGTCTCCCGCCCTTACCCCGGCCGAATCGGCCGGTACTCGATTTATC
>Ga0209149_1002433_pt1 | contig 10442 bp, 5 predicted proteins | sample WorMetTyACAVOLI2_FD_187423 | JGI IMG/M metagenome (GOLD analysis project Ga0209149, IMG submission 187423) | Marine gutless worms symbiont microbial communities from Max Planck institute for Marine Microbiology, Germany - Olavius algarvensis... ...
TTGTCGGCAAAATTACAAATTTTTGGAGCTTTTGTAATCGCAAATTCCCAAATTTCTGCCCCAAATAAATGTGAAATTTGGCACGAAGGAGCGCGACCTCCGGTCCGCTCCCCGTGTCAAATTTCACGTTTATCGGGGCAATGTGTCGCGCACCTGCTAGGCGAGAAACTCATTTTTGGACAACTGAGTAAATGCAATACCGGCATGGCTGCGCTGCGCTCATATCAGGTCTGCCCGTAAAAACACACTTTTTTGTCTACAGCCGCCGCGCAACGCACGATCCCCACCATACTTGGCACGGTGATAGAGGAAGTCCGCCATTTTTGCATCCCCCAACTTTTTCGGATCCGATCAGTTGTTTCACCGCTAGGGGTGTGGAAATATGTGGAAAAATATCCCCACCGTGGGAAAATGCTTATAACTTGGTTGTTTGTCCCCCGAAAGTGATCAAATTAACTTAAAAGCTACTACAGACCTGTACAAACGCTAAGAATATTTTTTTTTAAATGTGCAAACGAGTCACCCGTGAGTGGCAAATTTATGGGCAAAATTTCAAATTTTGATAGTTTTGGGGGCTGTATTCCCACATTTCTACGCCTATAAACGTGAAATTTGACACGGGGAGCGGATCTGCAGTTCGCTCCCCGTGTCAAATTTCACGTTTATCTGTAGATTAAAGTTATTTTCCCGGAATAGCCTCAGTGATGAAATATATTTTGCGATACTAAACTGTTTGGTGACTACGCAATTCAGGCGTGGTAAAGTGTATGATAGTATGTAAAGGATTAAGAATGGGTACAATTTTTTTTGACTATTTACGGAATTAAAGGACGCAATATTTTGCAAATGAATAAGCGTATAGACAGGTAAATATACAATGTATGGTATGGTATGGTATAGTAGGGTTTAACGTCACACTCGATACATTATAGGTCATTACAGTGTAAAACTGCAGAAAAGATAAATATCTCCCACTACAGCTTTTCTAACCGTTCATCAGCGGGTAGCAACAGTTTTAGATAATAACGACTAGGTCTAAGATTGCTTTTTAAACTTACAGACCCACTGTTTTTGTCGCGGTAACAGCAGCCAACAGAGCAACCGAAAGACTCCCTGAAGCTATCAGCAGGTCTAAATTGATCTATAATTCCGTATTTTTTCATGATCTCTACAAGGCTCGTGTGCATTTCAAAAGCTCTGACTGCAGACAGAATTCGAAACCTCCATATATTTTCGGCTCTCAGTTTCGCTTTTTCATAACGGTAGTTCAACATAGCAATCAGAATATTCAACAGGATTATCATCGTTGCGCACATGTAGCCGAAATACACCATTTCGAAGAAAAACACTGTACCTCGGCCAGCACATGTAGGATCTGTAATGGTGGCTTCGAAAAAGTCACCGATACCAAATGCACTGGAGAGTACAGCGAAAAACGTCTCGTGCAAATAAATAATCTGATTATGCATACATGCTGATATGCGAATTATGTGCATCGCAAAAGAAAATCCAACGACAATGAATCCGAAAAACAGCAAAAAAATTGGAATATCTTTTGTTATGATTTCCTCAAGTACCAATACGGAAATGCTGAAAGTTTTGCTCATGGCTCCAAAGAATAACAGGTTCGTGATCCAACCAAATAGAAGAACCGTTGCCGTCACTTCTACGTACAGTTCACGAGAGTCACTGCAGAGATATACGTATAACCACACAAACACCATGCAGCAAAAGATTCTTAACGGCACTGTTCGCAGTAATGTTCTGAAGAGTTTGTTGGCAAATGATAAACGGAGGTCTTTAGATAGAAAGACTTGATTAATAGGAGGCTGGCGTGTATAGGCACGCTTTGCGTCTACGACGTACTGGACAGTGGTCAACTCATTTATTGTGATAAGGATAATCGGCCAAATCAACCAAATCACTGCTATCCACGATCGCCGTTGGCTGGTGGTTGGTGGCATTGCGTCGTAACTGTCGTTACTGCTGCTGATGTTGCAAGCTGTAGTGGAAACATTGAACATTTGTGCGAGAGAACAAGTCGTCGGCATGAAATATTTACTGAAAGAAACCATGAAGATTAGCTGCAGCAGCCCCACTATGAAGTAGAGACGTTGTAGCAGTGTGACGTATGGCCTGGTGAGTTCTTTCCATGGCTGTGTGCATAGAATGTTGCTACTTTTCCACTGGTCAAATACAGTCAACAAGTAAGACAGGTAAGGCACACCCGGATGAGGTTTACTGCTATTTTGGGAGTTGTTTGTCTGTGCGAATCCTTCCAATATGTATTGACTTTCATGATCTCGCGGAATTGAATTGCGATTTAACGCAGTTCGTCCCGAAGAAGCAGAATCAGATGACTTCAAAAACGTTTCTTCCGTAAAGTTTGTAACGTCGAACACCGTCCAGATCCAACTTTCTTGGTTGCCTTGAGTATCCTTGTCACTCTCATTTTTCACAACAATCTGGTTTTCTTCGCTGACATAATTCCACGTTTCCTTGTCGTTTATTCGAAACACGGCCTTGGTATTAATGATTTGCCAGAACATTTTAGCTGCTCCATGAGCCAGCGCACACTGAACGACGTCTCGTCCATGGTAGTTTGTCAAAGGTTTTGTCAGCAACGAGATAATTGTCTTCCGAAAAAGTTTCGAGTAGTCCTCGGAACCTTCGATTTTCATGAATTTAAGCTGTTTATTTGTCGGTTCTTTTTCTTCCTCCAAACAACGCCAGATAACTGCGTTGTCAACGATTGACTGGTACACCCGCACAAGACTGTTAATTTTCTCCGGATTTCTGACGGACTCGATAACAATCTCGTGCAGTACGCCCTGCGATATGTCGGCTCCGTGTTTGATTAAAAGCGCCACTGCTTCGGCGTTGCCTTCTCTGGCGCATATGTTGATGAGCGTGTTTCTATAGTTCTGATATTTATCCACGCTGTCCACATCCCAGAGGTTATTCGTGGGCGCGAACGTGTTCAGCATGTAGATTATTGCGTGCTGATTACGTGACTTTGCTGCCACTTGGAATGGAGTATCGCCGTCAGAATTGCAGAGTCGTGAATCGGCTTCCTTGAACGCTTGAATAAATTCCTCAGTCACGTTAACGTTCGCTGCCGCAATATGTAGGGCTGTGTTTCCTCCCCAAAGATACTCCGTTCGTTTATTCAGACACCGTTGGTTACAACCTTTAGTGATCAGTTCGGCAATTTCTGCTTTTGGATTAATGGCCATTGCAGCGAAGTGTAACGGCGTGTATCCGCGTTGGTTAGTTGCCCCAATTTTAGTTTCGTCATCACCGATTTGCTCCACGAGCATCTTCACTTCTTCAATGTTTTCAAATCTGGCAGCTTCATGCAGCGGAGTAATACTTGTCTCATCACACTCATTATCTGTTGTTGGTTTTAATTTCAGTTTGATGCAAAGTCGATCATTAAGGTTGATTTCTGAGTGCCTGGGGCCCAAGGTTGTCACAATTAAATCATTCCAGTACGAGTTTTCCGCCATAACCTGTAGAAAGAGTATTGCCAGATCAAATCTCTTGCTTAAGCCGTAGCCGTGTGACTCCCAATCTCTTCCCATCAGTCTCCAGATAAAGTTCTTACTAGGATCGGTTTGCCATTCCCTGTCAGTCAGAGTCATCTTGATCTCTTGTTTTGATCTCCGTTGCTTTTCACTCTCGTCGCCGCCGAAGCACCGAGTCCAATCGGACAGCAGCGCTGAGTTTTTTTCGTTAACTCTCTCCCACAGTTCGTCAACTTGTTGGTCTGTCATCTGCAATGCAGACACTACAGTGTTTGCAATTTTAGGCCTAAAATTTGATTTTCTGAATTTTCGGCAGCATCACATTCTGATCAATACGATATTGTTATCTGCCACGAAGTGGGCGTGGCAGGTAATGGTTTGATGTTGGTACCGGTGCACAGTATCGTTCCGGTGTCCGGTATCTCTCCGTCTGTTTGTCTGCCTGCAAAGGCGTGGCAGGTATGTCATGCTTCGCATTACCTTGTTTAAATATATTATAAAATAAATACTAATAACAAGGTAATGCGAAGCATGACATACCTGCCACGACGTGCATACAGACACTCAGATAGACAGACAGACAACGGACACGGTGCAGATACCGTGCACCGTTTCTAACATCAAAATATTGCCTGCCACTCACACTTCGTCGCGTGGCAGGTAATAATAATAACAAGTGCGTCAGCAAGACGCATATCCGACAAACGCGGGGTACAGTGTTAAAACTGAGCGCAACACCCCGCTTCCTTTCAAAGGCAACATTTCCGTCGCTCGCTGTATGTCTCTATCTACTAAACTCAAGGGATCGAGAATGATGTCTCCGCCAGGCTTCCAAACATAACTTCGGCCTTCTGTGACCTTGATCTTTGACTTCCTGGTCCCCGAGGTCGACCGTTCATACATGCTCTTGCCCTGGTGGAAGATTTGTGGCAATTTACATCGAGATCGGTTTGTTTGTTTTCTAAGTATAGTGTTCACAAGTTGGTAACAGACGAACGAACGAACAAACGGACAGACGGACGGACGAAGGGACAAGTCGAGAACATTATGTTTCTAGCCAGTCTAGACTTGCGTAAGGATAAATACAGTCGCTGTTGGTACTGCGTTCGTGTGTTTCTGTCACGCTGAGCGCGTTGTCTGCGATGGCTAAGTTTCTTGTTCACAAGACAAGAATGACAAAACAGCACTAGTACAATAGCGTTTGCAAACAGTTTTAAGAATGGTGCCACAGAAAAAAAATCCAAGAACGTCAGTCACCGTAGAGGAACTTTTCTTGCTTTCATGCTGGCGAATTTTCTCGACAGTCGACAAGTTTATACGTATCCAGCAATATGCATATTTCATGTTCGACTGACATTATGGATAAACCAACAAGCCTTTCTTATGACATCGTTCTGTGGAGATGTCGTTATAAGCCTCAGTTTCGAAAAACTTCTCTCACACAATGCAACAGTAACAGGAAGAGATGTTAATATTCTTAATGCAACTGATACATTCGGATAAAGGTCAACAAGAGAATGTTTATGGATATAGCTCAAGCACTGAATAGCAAACAGGCCATGCAGGTTTCGCTATTGAAGTAAACCCACCAAAGCTTGTGATCTCGCGTTCCTGGTCGTCTGGCCTATGCGCTGATGTCTGCTCAATCAGCGCAGTGTGAAACCAATGTTTTCTTAGACTCTAACGGATTAACACGGTGTAAATTAATTGCAACTTTGCGTTGAACATAACCGTTCTAGTTTTGACAGTATTGCAAAAACATTAATCGCTATTACGGAGTTGAAGTTAAAACATCACTTGCGTCAAAGAATTACAAGTTTTAATTTTCTTAAAATTTTCTACTAGCTTGCGCCCACCGCCTGCAAGGTCTGTGGCCCACCAACAACTGTGGGTCCTTAAACACGACACTGCGTATTTGGAATTATTGCGGATACCCCTAAGGGCCTACTGTCCCATTCCGTACATTTTTTAGAAATATATTTACACGCGCAACATCTGCCTCAGACATGGTATGCCTCTATCTTACATCGTTCAGAAGTTATAAAGCTTTAAAGATGACTATACTTAGAAATGTCGCTAGAACAATGCAGCATATTTGGAATTATGGCGGATGCCCCTGGGGGGGGGGGGCTACCGCCCCGTGCCATATATTTTTAGAAAGGTCTTTTCACGAGCAACATTTCCCTCGCAGATAGTAAGTATGCCTCTATCTTGTGCCCTTTAATTTTAGCTTCAAAGTTGACAATACTCGAAAAATATTCAAAAAAATTAAATATACACCGTGTCCGGAAAAAGGGACCGGTAGTATGATCGTAACTTTTACAAATTTTGGCAACTTTTCACAATTTTGGTACGAATCATCCTGACATTCCGGGTGACTGAAAAATTGTAAAAAAGTCCTATTAATACTTGCACGGCACTACGTAATGATGACGTAATTGTGACGTCGTTGAAAAATGCCGTTTTCGCAAGAAGAAACAGAATTCAAAATTCATTCCGCCTCTATTGTGGCCTCCAAATTCGCCGGATTTAAATTCAGTTGATTACAGTGTGTGAGGCATACATGCTGCAAGAGACGCGTGACTGATGTCGACGACCTCAAGCACCGCATCAGCACTGATCACGCCGTCATTGCAGCTGCTGTGCATCAGTGGCGCCGTCGTCTCTCAGTGTCCGTGAAGGCCGGCGACTTCGAAGACTATTTCTAATTTCGACATTGTGTTTGCAGCGATAACTGCGATCTATCTTGCTGTCGACGACCAGTGGAACAGCTGCGCGCTAATAAGTCAAGTCGGGTAGTAGGCCGGTTTGGTTCACTTGCAGTTGTCAGTTATGACTTTGTGCTTTGCAGTACATGGCCGTTGTCTAATTCGCAAAGTAAAGTAGCGACACTGATTAGGTGAGGCGGACTTTTGTCGTGTTAGTAGTTTCACATTACTTCACTCACTCACTACCGAGGGAGGCATAGGTTGTGTGATAGGTCGTATCGTGGCGTCGATGACCGTTGGTTGCTTGGTTGATCGCGATCCTGAATTGAGGCTAAAGGATGCGTCATATGGCCTCTAGTTACTGTTAAAAAAGGTAAAGGTAAAGGTCTGGACACTTGCTATAGCGCCACTTACATGAGTCAGACTCGTGACCAGCAGCGCTTTTACAATCTCGGAAGTGGTAGCTGATTGGCATGAGCCAGTGGTGCTGCAGCGCATTATGTGGCCATCCATTGCCCGCGCTAACGGACAATTGGACCCACGGTGCAGCTAGCAGACACACCATCCCCCAATCAGCCACACTAGGCCTTCACCCCGTAGCCGTAGCTACTACTCATTTCCCATCCCGCTGAGGGTAGGAGGCTGAGTTGGCATGGGAATAGTAGTAGGAAACCCTATCCCAGAAATTCAATGGTACCTTTTTGAACCACCTATAGTGTGGCCGCTAACCTGGAATCTGGACCCTCCACTTTGAATATTCTGGCACATTTCGCCTGTATTACTATGGCCTGCTAGACAGTACAGACCGATAGAAAGATCGACAGCACTGCTGCAAATGCATCTGTTTTATATCCGGGTATAAAATGCATTTATAGTGCGTCGACGTACAATGCGGAAATCCATTACAATGACATGTACTTTTATAAAAAATAACTGTCCTAACGTTGACGATACTAACCTTGTAGATAATGGCTCGACGCAGCGTATGGCGTTGAGTAGGTCTATATAGTCGGCTGATTATCCTGCTGTGAGTGACGCAAACACTTTAGCTTGTTACCTGTATAGCGTGTAACAGGTATAATGTGTGAGTTATGACCTATTGTGTAAAGCTAGACAATGATGATTTATTACGCAAAGAATGCAGCAGGTATAAAAAAAGAAAACAATGTTCACGATGTTTTTGTGAGCAGGATCGTCCCACGACGTCGAACAATTACTGCTTACATTATTTACCGACTTTACCGTACGCCACCAGCACCAAGGCACCGGTGGTTTGGTTGGCACAGGCTATTGCTCTATGCAGCGAATTGTCTTAAATATCGACATATCACGTTGTTTCCGGTTCCAGTTGTCTTGATAAATGTGTTTTGAAGCAGCTTGTTGTAGAATGTTTCACACAACAGTTATATCATGAATTCCATTTATTTATTTTGGTGATATTAAACACGGTTGTTCTCTGATATAATTTTTTAAAGAATGTTCTCGTCTGCCTCTGTGATCAAAATAAAAATAGACCAGTTTTAACACTGTTTATACTAATAATAATCTAAGTTATATGTATCAATTAAACCACTTCTGGTCCTTCTCAATCTAACCCAATTAGAAACTCTTAACTTTGTCTGCTGATTAAAAAAAAACTTTTTCTTAAAATATGTGGCCAGGTTGACTGCCTTCATGCTTTATTACATTCTGCCACGAATTACAGTTTGAAAAATCGACCCAAGGATCACTTTTTTTAATTACTACGTTATGGTATGACCTTAGTTTTAAAAGTTTTGTTTACATATGCCTGCTGAGTTTAAGTATGTTTTTGGTATGCTGTTTTTAGGTATCGACTATTACTTTTATTTTTGTTGTATTCAATGTATTGCCGTTGAATTTTTTTTGCGTTGTTACGTGTTTTCAATAAAAAGGGTATATGCTGTCGCAATTCTCTCTGTCCCTCTGAGTTAAAGCCTCGAAACAGGTCGAGCTGGTATGGAATAGGCTACCCTCGTTTTACCAAATGTCGTTGTGTTTTAAATAAGTTCATGTCCCTCAAAATGAGCGTCCTCCCCTTGGCCTTATCTCGAAATCTGAACGTTGTCGTTTTTGTTGTTTGCAAGCCAGTGTGACCGTCGCAAGTTGTTGATAACATTGAGCGCCCGACTTCATTTACAGCATTTGACCTTCAGTGTGGGTAGATGGCGACGACAGTTACGACGACTGGACAGATTAACGTTATCAACCGGCATCTCTTTGTCTCTGTCCTGCAGGTGGAAGAAAAACGACAGTTAATACAATAAGCAAACGCTAGAGAACGATTATCAGCATGGGTACTGGGTAGATCGTATAATATCACTATACACTCTTTAAAAGACATTCTTGAATGGAGAATAAAAAAGAAAGAAGTAAAGTGAAAGACCATGATGTAGGACACTAGACTGAATGACGAGAAAGGATAATGGGTATATTGTACATATCAGAACTTAAAAGAGATGCAAGTGTCGAAGAACATGGAGAGATAAGTGCATAGAACCCCGACTCTAGACAGAGAACCTAAAGAAGATCACTGACTTACGTCTGATATTTCTTTAACGCACTTCTAGTAGTTGCTTAATCTTTCGTATTTTCATAAATTTAAAAAATGAACAAAAACTTGTGTTTAAATTTTGCTGTTCAGGCAGAAGCTGTTCTGGACATGATAGGATTTCCTGAATTTATACTTGACGCAACAAAGCTCAATGAAAGATACGAAGAGGTTTGCGTTCTTGCGATTCTTATTGCTGTACAGTACTTCCGTAATTTTACCAGCCGCGATAGCGAAAGCTCGTATTTTTTAACGTGTCTGTCTGCCTGTCTGTCTTTGTGTGGGCGTCAACAAACTAAAAAGGAGTTCTGCAGACATATATTTCACTCCAATATCTTTCAACATTCACATCATCTTCCGCCAGTCTACCCTGTCAAATGCTTTTTCATAGTCATAATCATAATCGTAATCATAAACACATTTGTAAAGCGCCATAGGCAGAGCTACAGAGGCGCTGATAGTCAACAAAACATATATACATAAATCCTTTCTACGTTGGAGACTTCTTTTTCCCAGTACTCTTAATGTTGCGATGGCGTCTCTTGTACTCGTACCTTTACCTTTCCGAAACCCAAACTGATCTTTCCCAATATGATTTACTATAAAAGACGAATATTAAACCGCACCCAAGCTTTCGAATGGCACCATTTTCACTGACCTTGAGTGACCTCTAAGCCAGATTTCAAGGTCACGATATTATTCAACGTCAAATAACTCGAAAATGGTACCAAGATAAAGCTATAGTTACAATGGCGGACCAATGGAAAGTTGCACATGGTCTGTCGAACCGCGCCATTTTAATGGCCTTGAACGACCCCATCCCAGATTTCAAGTTCAGGCCATTCTTCCACACTGAATATCTCGGAAATCGCTAAAGATACGGTCATAGTTACTATGGAAGGCGAATAGGAAACCGTACTCAAGCTTTCAAATGATACCATTTTCAATGACCATTTCAAGGTCACGATAATATTCAACGTTAAATAGCTCGACTACTACTAAGTCGTTTATGATCTATCCAATGGTTCCGTTTACAGGGATCTTGAGTGACCCTTAACCTAGATTTCTAGGTCACTGGGTAATTAGGCCTATAATGCCCTCGATGTATTGTGTGCGTTTAGCGTGTTAGCTGACGCAACATAGGTGGGTACAAAATTCGCGTATTGACAAATCTGTTAGTGAAATAAAATTTAACTAGGCTGTCATATTTAGGAATTTACAGTTTTTAGCCGATCTACCGCTATCACTCATCTGATCGTAACGCGAGCTGTCTCAGCAATAGCTGAGCTTCTTGTCTGTGTGTGTTTTTTTATTATGTTGGTTGTATTTTTCAGCTATCGGTAAATGAGAATGAATATTTCTTCAACAATATGCGTGTCATTAGATATTTGATGAAGAGAAAACTGGACAAATTACGCAAACCAGCTGATAAATCTAGGTTCGTTGCACATCAATTCACACATCACCATCATACAGTGGCGTCACCAGCTATGGGGCACTGGGGCACGTGCCCCCCCTGGAGCTTGTGCAAGTTGTAATTTTTACCTTGCACGTTTGTAGCGTTGCATTCAGATGCAGTCAGAAGCGTTCCTAGACCGCAAACTGCAAACTGTGTATTAGCTGTAAATGCACCAGAAA
>Ga0209149_1002434_pt1 | contig 10441 bp, 5 predicted proteins | sample WorMetTyACAVOLI2_FD_187423 | JGI IMG/M metagenome (GOLD analysis project Ga0209149, IMG submission 187423) | Marine gutless worms symbiont microbial communities from Max Planck institute for Marine Microbiology, Germany - Olavius algarvensis... ...
CGTGCACTAATACGTATCATAATTCGCTGGGGAAAAGTTTTTTTGTTTTCCAACGGATTCTGAACGGTACAGCAATTTATTACAACATTTAGGATGGTATTTGTCCCTCCACCAAAGATATACTGCGGGGAAAAAACTCCTGAAAAAAACGGAAATTCCAAGATCGGACTAATCACCTATACATTTCGGGCTCAAATATTTATTTCGCAACAGCGCAATTAGGAACAATTTTGCTATAGAAAAATATCTGATAGTATATACTTTCAAGATGGACCAAAAAATATATATGCAATTCTGCGCCGGAGTGTCCCTTTAACTGCTAACATATTTTTTGATGGAATCCTGACTTCAAGTCAGTCGACAAGAAAGACATCAACAGTAGACTAAAACCGTTTAACTGTGTCATAAAAATTACAAATTATGCCTACAGGCTACGTATTTGATAGCAGTACTATTATGAAAATAAACACTAAATAAATATATGACTGATTGGATTCACTGAATACACATGACTGTAAATTGATTAACACATAACACATAGCGAGATATTTCATTTCTAACAATCTCAGTAGAAAACTCAATCTCCAAATATGTTGGTGCCATGACCAAAGACGACAAATTGCGGGCTACTTAAAATGCAGGCCTACATTGCAGCAGCATTCACTGCACCACCTCAACATGGATGAAACTGCTTTACACATAATATCCACGTTTTTATGACGCAGTGTGTTGTGATCTGGTCATAAAGTGACAAAATGATGTGGATATGTACACACAGATACAACAAAGAAGTGTTATCTACACAGTTGAATACAAGAACGGTCAGTGCCATGGCTAGTCTGCATGCATTTCACGGGCGACACTGACAAAGAAACGAAAGCAGGCGAGCCCAGACTGAAAATCAAGTGAAACGTTATTAAAAGCTAAATGTAACAAGTGGTTGCGTGTCACATACAACTTCACGACATGCAGCCCTCTGTGCTTGCAGTTATCACATATGTACCCACAGCCGTCTGCGGACTAGCACCTTGCATATGGACAGCATGGTCATACTGCAGTCGGTCACGATCGAGTGCACACACTGCATCTGCACAGACTCAAATACTGTCCCCCCCTTATTGAAAACTACACATTTTCACTGCTGCATTGTATTACACAAACTGTCCAGCATGTCATGGGGGTCATCATGTTCCTCATCTGCGCATTTTTCGCGAAGATATGCACCAAAAAGGATTTTCAACCTTTTGACCTCAAAACTGATACATCAGTTACTTTTCACAAGGGTAACCTCTCATCAAAGTTAAACTTTGTACAGTGTTCAGTTTTTACAGTTGACAGTGGACGGACAGACAGACAGACTGTGTGTAATGCATAAAGCGCTCTCCTAATGGAGGGCTGCATTACAGTGTGTGTAAGCATACAACAGGATCTACGGCAAACTAGTGACAGGACAATGAAACGTCAAGAAACCGACTGATAGGAGACAACTACAATGAGTGACAGACAGACGTTAGTACGACTCATGAAACAACACATATAGGGCGAGTCAAAATAAAATGTCCCAACGAGAAAATCGCGATATCTGTATAATACAAGAATAGTTTTATACAAAATTTTCCATTCAGCACATATTTCTTCACAAGTCAGTTTAATTTTAATCAATTAACTTATATAATATTCGGCAAAGTGGCGCAGCATCAAAATCAATGTTCGATTTTCGCTAATCAGCAGCTTAAGGTATCTAACATTTTCCTCTGTTCTTGCTGTTTTTGGCCGACTGCTACCTGGCTTTCATTATGTTGCTGACCCGCGCTCATCAACCCGTTTACAGATTGCTTTCACTGAGCAAAGCTTCCAACCCTTTCCCTGAAATTTTGCAACAATTGAGCAGTATCCGAAACCAAGTTTCCGCAATGTCTCGCTCTAAGCTTTATCATCGTACAATATTTTACTCATAACCAAACCGAAATTTGGTGCAAAAATAATCGTGCATTTCTAAGATATAGCGATGTTCATATTGGGATATTTTATTTTGACTCACCCTGTACATCACAGTGACTATCAGTAGCCAGATAGAAACACAATACAACTGAAAACATTAAACAATCACACATACAACACAACCCACGCACGAGCTATCCACATCAGTTCTACAAATTTCTGTCAAAATCAGGCACGCAACAGAAATCAACCGCATACAGCATCCTAGTTGAATAATATGGAATCAGGGTCCTCATTCTCCAGCTGAGCTATGTGCAGCAATATGTCTTTCTTCGTAATAATTCCCAACAAACGGCTGTAAATACAACAAAACGAAACAAAACCTTGCATAGAGACGCTTCATACAATAAACAAATTAATTTTCTATAGGGCCATAAATTAATGTGTTAACAAATGCATTAAAGAATTGATCGTGTTTACAGAACTAATGCCATCAAAAACTTTAACGACAATATGGCAAAAAGACTTTAATTTTTATAACGTGATTTCACTTATCAAATAAAATCAACAAATTAGTTTAATCAATCAATTCAATATTATTCGATCAAACAATCTTCAAAACTCAAAAGATTCCGTCATTGTCAATTCTCAATAAGTTCAGTGACCTGCAACAATCAGTCACTGTAATCAGTCGTCAGTACTAGGAGTAGACTAGCATCATCATCATAATCTTTAATCAAGGTTGACAAACTGCAACCAGTACAAATAGTTAATAGAATAAAAAATAAAATAGATAAAAATTTACATAATGTATACATGTCCAACAGTTAGTACAGTTACATGATTAATAAATGTCCTTGAATAGTAATCTGTTTGTAAAGTTAGAGTCAGTGAGACGGCCAGTGCGTGTGGGCAGAGATCTGTTGTGCACTCTTTGCCTCAGCTTGAAGTGGTCTGCAGCTACTACTACAGGTGGCGGGAGGAGGCTGTGATGGAGAAGATGTTCGACATTGTTGTTTATCTTGTTAAACAGTTAAATAGCGTTCAACAGCAATAGGCCGATGACTTCAAATGGAAATGCAGATAGAATACAAACAAACTGAAAAAATGTAACAAACAAAATATGCGTTAAAACCGCAACGAAAAAATTAATCGTGCAATTAATGCGATAAATCTCTACTGTTCGATAACAACGTTTTGGCTTACTAAATTAAGATTTTTTAATTAGCTACACGTTAGTTCACTGATACCAGATACAGCTAAAAGTTGTGTGACAACAACCTGACGACTAAATCATCTGAAATATTACTCGTCACTAAAGCGAACGAGCACTTACAGGATCAATGCCATCTTGGCCAAATATCCAAAATATTGAACAGAATACAATAATTACATTTATGTAAACCACCTACTATTAAAACATCACCATCTTGGGATGTTACGTCACACACAGTTATCTAAGTGCAGGTCACAAGACACTTGAGACCTAGTCTAATCCTAAGCCCAAACACCCGACCTACATCAGATGCATGTCCTTGTTAGTACACGCGTGGACCATTATATTCACTACAGAATACAAAATCGTCAGCCTTCTTCTTCTCGTATGCATGTCATTAACCATAACTAGTCAGCCACGAAATAGCGTCTTCATCCTCAGAGTGTAGCCGAGATAAGCCGCCATTTAGTTTTGTCAGGGGACAGGATTCGACAATGTGGGACATCGTTTGGGTCTCGCCACAAGGACACAGATCGGCGTCTGTAAGTCGTCAGTGATGCGATCCAAACACTTAGAGTTGAGACAGACTCGAAAATGCACACACAAGTGAAGACAACTGACCCGTTACGAGTGACAAGCGTCTGCCGAAGACCCAGCTTCCGAAACATGTCAATGACAGTTTCCATCGGTGTCTGATCAGTAACAGTGATCGGCGCCTGAACAACACAATGCAACTCAAACTTAACTATCTTTCATTTTGATTTCTTGGCGAAATCACATTCAGCATTGCTGGCTACAACACGCTTCACAAGAACCATCACTGCTGCTGTCATACTAGACAAAATCATTCACAACAAACAAGCGGATTCTAAACACTCAAACAATTCGTCTCAAATCCCAATCATAAAGAAGGTATCGCACTGATGAAAGGCCTGCTCTGAAGGATTAATCTACGTCTACTTGTTTAGCCGAGTTTGATATGCCGTAAACATCCATTAGAAAAATGTCATCTGAGCATTTATAATGTACCTTTTAACAGGACAACGTTACTGACCATAACAGAAACCAACAATCACCTGCTACTAAACACGACATCTCAGTTACAACATCAAAATCATGTGAACCCGACTGCACCAATCACAGTTAATTCATCAGCTCACTAATCTCTTGTTAGTTATTAACTGAAGGTTAAATCGTTTTGCACTGCACCAAGTTAACTGGTCTTCCACTAAACTTCAGTTTACTAACGATGTACTAAAAATAGCCGACCCACATTTTGTCACGTCGGACATTTGTCACTGGCTGCTACGTGACACGTGATCATAAAAATGTAAACATCTCACAGTGCCAGACGTTGAAACGGCAGATGACACGGGCTGCTAATGGGTGGAGTAGTAATACATTAATGCTGGGCTATTCGACGTGCCACATCAAACTTACCACACGCGGTAAACAAGACTGTGCTTGCATACATAACAACTTATCAAACATGTCAATTTTCCGCAACAGTCACTCAGACAAACAGTAACTGATAACAGGTAACTATCGTCAGCCACTTTTACATTTATTTCACAAGTGATTAACTGGAGCTCAACTGCAGCGTGGCCACCAGTCAACTGACGTTTGTACACAACTGGCAATGGTGCAATGTAGTTTTAATTAACCTTTGGTCAATGTGAGAGATAACCTCAGATTAGCTTCAACCAAGCTTACTGCAACCCGCCCTATGACGATGACTGATGTCATCGTCTTGTGTATACAAGACAGAAGCTAACCATGTCGAGAATCTTCCTGAGCTTCAGAGGCTCCGGTGCATTGATACTTGTCTGCGGAACATGATGCGTGAAGTATATGACAGATCTGCTTACTACGCCCTCACGATTCTTCCTTGCGTTGCCTGCCACACAGCAGCAGTCAACAACCATGCTGCATACAGCAAATACCTACAACACAATAGTAGTCTACTACAACGGGCAGCGATGTGGACGTGGCACAGTTCATGACCGCCTGAAATTCACCAACTAAACAAACTGCTAACTAATAATCAAACTAGAAAAACTACTCGACAATTAGTTAAATTACTCAAACACAACCAAAATTATTACCTAAAAACTTGATGTTTCGACCTCTATCAGAGGCCTTCATCAGAAGCTGGTACTCAGTTCTTCCGGTTCTTGACACAACGGGAAGACGCCGTGTCAAGAAAGCGGTTTGAGTAATTTAAATAATAGTTAACTTCCAACCAGATGAATTTATTCAGCGAGCAACTCGACAGTTGAGAAAGATGGCTCCGAAATGACCTATAATGTGTTGAGTCACACATTACTCCCTACTACAGTATCTAAATCATACCGCCAAATCTATCTTCAACCTCACGATACCTTGACCTTTAACCTCCTGACCCCCAAAGTCGACCGTTTCATGCCCTTGTCCCGTGAAGCACATGTGCCATTTGTATCAAAATTGGTTTTCGTTTTCAAAACATTAAGTTGACAAGTTTGGTAACAGACCAACGAACACATGGACGGACGAATAATCCAAGTAGAAAACATTATGATGGCAAATGACTACAGACTCCTTTGGTCCATGAGGCCACAAAGTGTTCACTGTTTCGTGTTCTCATTTTATTCTTGCACACAATACAACTATTTAGTCCAAGCTGTTTTCTTTCAGACATTGGCTTCTAGAATTCTTGGCCTCAACACTAAATCTTCTGGTTTTTGACTTCCAAGTTTCTGGCTACATTTAACACCATTTCAAAATAAACGACTAGCTTGTGAGCAGACGCAATAATCAAGCACAGCTGTACGAGTATTGCAGTGAACTCACTTATTGCAATGATGAGATCTCTACGCAGGACAAATCCAACAAGAAAATGCGACTCTTTCGATATGATCACTGGAAATCCATTATGATCCGTCTCACGCAGTAACGTCTCTACAACACAGTGTGCAAAAAAACGTTCACATACACCGATGACATCCTCACATCTTCATGTCCATCTTGTTGTCCTGTCTGTGTTCTATCTTTCATTAGAAATTAATTCCTGCATCTTTCATTCATAAACAACGAGATGCATAAAAGTTGATAAACATGTCAGAATGATGTGTTGATATATGTAACCAAGCACAACAAAATTTGTACCTGCAGTGTAACTTTCCTAAAGACAACCAAAGAAAAAGCAGGATTGTATATTAATCGTGAAACTGTATGAAATAAAATACACCATAGTCGTAAACAATTTAGGTACAAGGTTAACAAGAATGCAACTTTGGGTGCTATTATCAAACAGACAAAATAAGCAAGCGTGTCGGCCTGTGATGGCCACGACAACGACGGCCTTGCCTGCCAGTATGTACATGTATACAGGCTACCACGTCAAGCCTGTTGCTGCAAGCTGGCTGTTGCAGCGGCTCACAGCCACAGGTTAAATGGTAAATTAGCACAGTGGAGTGTCAGTACATTCAATAAATGGCACAGACACGGGATAGACAGACGGACAGACAGACAGCAGCATTGTAAGGGAGGGCAACTAATAACCCAGATTCATGTTGGCCAGACAACATGTTAGTGCAGTGACAGCGACATGTTTGTCGGCATTATCGTTCATAGTTCTCTCCTTCATTCTGTCTTGTCCCTATTTCAATAATCATCAGCCACATAAGACTTGTTCGATAATAATAATAATAATACAACTTATAAGGTGCCGTAACATGTCCGTAAACACAACTGACCGATATCGCCGACAGTGGTAGCATCTTGTGTGACAGCACACAATGGAGACTCATTTGGCCTACAACGTTACAGTAACATAACGGCTAACGACTCTGTGTAAAACAGATTACATTCATTTGCAGTTATTACTGTTTTTACAGTCAGTCTATAAACCCAACTCTTGCCATCAGTTTATCAATGCATAACCTTCAGCATATATAATATGCCAATACGGTGGATATGTAATGTACTCTTAACGTAATGTTTGCAAACTCAATACTCAATTCAGAAGTGTCCGACAATTTTAAAATCACATTCAATATATTACAAGCGGAAACAGCTCCAACGTGCTTTGTGGGCCCCTAATTAGTACTATATACGTAATTAAGATAATTTATGCAAATATTCAAAATCCTTGCCCTCACATCATTCTTACCAACTTTCATGAAAATCTGATCAAAACTGAGGGAGAAGAAGCCACAGAAGTAAAAGTTGACAGACGACAGACTGACTGACTAAGGAGAGCTCAGCCAGTAAACCCACCAGCTCTGCTGATGTGTGGTCACAGCAGAGATGATAAACATTAACAGAAAGAGAAGTAATTGTACCTGGGCCTCATGACATCCGCTGCAAGTGTCGTGTGTGTAAATTCCTCCTTCGCGTCAAGATATGGATATCCATTCAGATGTATATGTGCATCGTAACTTCACAACAGTTAAGTCACAACTCGACACGCAACGCGCTAACAACCTACCTTATTAACACATGTGTTTTAAATGATCAACGTTCATCAACGCCAATCGCCAGAGACAGTATGAGCTTTCATGCTAAAACAGCGTTGGAAGGATACATTCCCTCTTTATGCAACGAGTCGCCGACCCACTTGGCAGTCATTGCAGCGGCCATTAGTGGCACAATGTACTGCAGACCTCCAGTCAGTTCGAACATGATCACCACCAACGACACTAGCAGAACACACCATGATGTAGGTAAAGATCATCACCATCATCGTCATATTATCATTTCACATCATCACATGACTGTACGCTGTCTTGTATGCCCAGCTCACTATGCACTCAAGCTGTAATAACAGTACAAGCCAATGTAAATGAAGTGACTCAACGATGCAGAAAGTAACTAGTCATCAAGACTATACCACATCACTATTAGAAAAGCGACTCGACTCAAAAGAGTCGAAAACGATGCCTCCGCCAGGCCTCCAAACATGTCTTCGGCCTCGTGGACCTTGAACTTTGACCTCCTGACCCGAAAGTTGACCATTTCATGTCCTTGTCCCGTGGACCACTTGTGGCAAATTGCCTCAAAATGGTCAACTCGTTTTCAAAATATCATGTTCACAAGTTTAGTAACAGACGAATGGACGGACGAATGGACACGTTGAAAACATAATGTTTCCACTTGCTAGAGTGGCCTGGCAGAGGTAAAAAGAAATGTGATATCTATGGTATGTCTATGGCAGTCTGGAGGAAGGGGAATATAGAGAAAACTGTCTCTGTCTTGCGGTATTGTGTACTATTATAATGGTGCACAAAGGTACGAGCGGTTCTTACAGGTCGGTCGACTGTATCGGGCTTTGATCTTGCTTGGTTTAGCTCTCTGTTTTCCAAGCGCCTCTCTGTGTCTTCGGTCTTCATGGTGCTATGTATTAAAATTTTTTGCTTACATCTTCTCTTACCGTTTAGTGAGCTGAGCATGGTGGGATTGGCCCTTGATCTGGTTGACTAACCATCATCCTTCAGTGCTATGACACTGTTGGTTGGGTCATCTGACCCGTAAAATTGTCTCCGAAATGACCTATAATGTGTCAAGTGGGACGTTAAACCCTACTATACCGTACCTATGGCAGTCTGGCTATGTCTCTGCAGACAGAAGAAATCCTGCTGATGGTGATGAAGAAACTGCAAACTTTGGATAACAAGTTGGCCTTGTGATGAAAATTGAAGGCACACTTTACCAGCCTGGTTGACAAAAATCACTGGCTGGCCATATGACAAATGTGAGTGTGTGAAGATGTCACACACAATGCACCTCTGTACACTGGAATCTTCTTCAGTCTTTAGCACACAAGACTGCTGACTAACATTCTATTTATTTAGTTTTTATGCGCGATACTGATATAGCAATTCTGTCTGTCTGTCCGTCCGTCACGTTCCGGTATTCTATGGAAACGGCTTAACACATTGTCACAGTTTCTTCACCACACGGTAGCCAAATTATTCTACTTGTATGAGTATCAAACACTTTTGCGAAATTCGGACGGAGTCACCACCTGCGGGGACGCTAAATACAGGTGGGTTATATAATTTTTTTGCGATTTTCCACCAATAACTCGCTATATCTCGCAAATGATACAACATAGCACCATAGTTACTATGGAACGCTAATTAACTCGTTCACGATTTATGAAATGGTGCCATTTCCATTGACCTTGAACGAACCCTAATCCTGTTTTCAAGGTCACACCATTCTTTGATGCTGAATATTTCACAAACGGCTACATATACAGCCATAGTTACTACAAGTAAAGTAATTTGTATAGTGCATCATCACGAACACGTCTCTAATGTTCTACCGCTTCCCGCAAGTCGGCACTGATCTCCGCTAGCCAGCCACCAGCCAGGCATCAGCGAACACTCTGGCTGGTGTGTCACGCGATATGCCTGTTTACTTCCCCGGCTTTCGTCAAATACAGAACACCGAGTTCTAACGACTAGGCTGCAGAGAGGGCGAAAAAACGAATGTACCTGTCATCCTGGTAACACCGCCGAGTGCAGCACATGCCCCTACCATCGCGTACAAGCCCGGCGTTACACATGTGTGTCCACTGTTACACATCTCTTTGAATATGTAGTGGTCCTGATTGGCACTAACACCACATCACAGTACATCAGTCACTGCCGACTGCATACGTCGACATGACTACTCATCCCTACAATAACCTACATTACTACAAGACTTACGGCTCTGTGTAAAGGTAAGTGTCTATAAGCTCATTTTTGTAGTACACGCAAGATGCTCAGGCATGGATCACACAGTTTTACTGGCAATTACACTAGTGCCTGCCTTTACCTCGTCAACATTCAATATATAGCACCTCCCCAGTCAAAGGTGGCAGACATCTAACTGCAGCATACTACTCAATTGAAAGGATGAAAGGCTGAGTTGGCTGACCACATAAGTGGTCACCCGTCAGCTGCAGGTCGAGCGCAGGACAGGGAAAGTTGGCCCGTCAAAGACCGACGTTCTACCACTGCGCCACGCAACCAACAGTCATACAACAGTCAAGAAATCCAAGGCAGTACAGAAGCACTAGCAAACCATCATGTGACACCAGAGATATCATATAAATCAGTTTTAAAGCGAAACTAAGACCACAGAACAGAATGCATTAACAGGGTTCCCACACTTTTTACTACAAAAAATTTAGTCCCGTACGGGGACTGACGGTCGACTTCTAATATTGCGCCTACTTATCTTCAAAGTACCCGGGCGTGGCATCTGCCGTAAACAAAATCAGTAGAAGGGTAAACAAAATGCCGGTAGTAGTAA
>Ga0209149_1002435_pt1 | contig 10438 bp, 7 predicted proteins | sample WorMetTyACAVOLI2_FD_187423 | JGI IMG/M metagenome (GOLD analysis project Ga0209149, IMG submission 187423) | Marine gutless worms symbiont microbial communities from Max Planck institute for Marine Microbiology, Germany - Olavius algarvensis... ...
CTCGCAAACACCAGTCTCCAGTACGGAAAGTCATTTTCAGTTACAGTTTGTGCTCAAAGTGCCTGCCTCGTGAACGGATATAGTGCACGCGATCGAACGTGCCACTGTCGCACTCGGTCAGTGATGTCCAGATCAAATTGGCTCCAATCTGCGCCAAGATTGTCAGCATATCGGATGCTGATGCGGTATCAACTTTAAAATTTAATCCGTCAGCCTCACCAGTCTTGTCTCGATTCACTTCCTCATACACTTATCAAGCAATCTTTGTCGTCATCACCACTCCCAGCATCCAATACTCCTCCACTCTTTCACTACAGTCTCAAAACCTACCTTTTCAACAAATCCTTCCCATCTTAGTAGACTTGTCTTTGGTGTCACTTCAGTTAGAATAGAGTGTCATAAGCCTACCTAAATGTTATAAATATGCAAATTGAAAGTGCCTTATGTTTGAGTTCGAGTACCATACGATAGTGTGTATTTAACGTGCAGTAAAAAAGCTGACGAGTATCCAACTTAGTCTACTATCCTAAAGCAGTCTTCAATTCATTCTTTCACTCCAGGCTCAAAACCTACCTTTTCAACAAATACGTCTCACCATAGTAGACTTCTCTTTGGTATCACTTCAGTTAGAATAGAGTGTTTTCCTAAATGTTATGAATATGCGAACTGAAAGTGACTTATGTTTGAGTTCGAGTACCATCCTAAAGCAGCTTGTAAATAAGCAGTCTATAGTTATACAGTTGGTGACGTCGGAGAGGTTAAATAACTACCGCCACGCCCACCGGCGCGCCGCAGTGCATCGGAATGCAGCCATTTTGGAACTTGTCCGAGCTTCTGACCATGTCGTGCTTTCGTATAGAAATGTCATAGTGTGATATCTCAAACAGTTCAAGCGTTATCGTGCTGACAAACACACACACATACGGTTGGTTGCGTAGCACAGTTGGTAGAACGTCGGTCTTTGACCGGCGAACTTTCCCTGTCCTGCGCTCGACCTGCAGCTGATTGGTGACCACTTATGTGGGTAAACCGTCCGCTGTAGGTAAGCCTACCAGGCCGACTCAGTCTTTCATCCTTTCGGGGTAGGTAAATGAGTAGTAGACTGCAATTAGATATGCGCCACCTCAGTCTGGGGAGGCGCCATCTGGTGAACGCTTACGAGGTAAAGACAGGCATTGGTGTAATTGCAGGTGATCCATGCCTGAACGCCTTGAAAGCCTTTACCTTTTACCGTTTACCTTTTACACCACGGTTGTACGTGTACCCATCCGGGGACAAACGGACAAACACCCATTACAACAGGGACACGACCAGATGGTGACAGTCCCCAGTTAGAGGTGTGTATTCTCAAAAATGTCCACAATGGTTGGTGCTGACAAACCCATACATGCATACACACATGCATACTAAACGAGCGGACTGAACGCTCTAGCCATGCCGCTGCGGGTAATAACAATAATTTTGTTTACGTGGCTGTCGAAAGGTCGTGCGTTCTGGTGTCTGTTGGACATTGTGCCGATCAAGAACGAGAAAGGAGAAGTCGTTCTGTTCCTGACGTCGCACAAGGACATCACGAATGACCGCGACCCGACGCGACGACTCGGTGAGTTAACCAGTCGACAACACTGCTATACACCGTGCATGGCAGATCCAATTAGCACTGAACGGTTGCTCCTGGTTGACGTCTGGAAATTTTTCTTAACCCAATTTTCTATGCAACGCGAGTAACGCGTCAAATACAAGTTCGAGAACTTCTAACACAGAAGTTACGAAACTACAGACTGTGTTCAGAGAGCATAAACCTCCGTCGAGGCGTCTGACCTCAACCGAAAGTGATCTGACATTCGAAGTCTGATTAAGCTCAGTGCGTATGTCGCAGTGATGTTGTCAAATTAGTGATATGGTGAAATGTAGGTTAGGGTTAAGGTCTGTTATTTCGTGTAATAACTTTCAATAAATGTCAGTAATTACACGAAATTACTAGAAATTTCATACAGTCACTGACTCAGCCTTTCATCCTTTCGGGGTAGATAAATAAATAGTAGGCTGCAATTAGATGTCCGCAACCTCAGTCTGGGAGGCGCCATCTGGTGAACGCTTACGACGTAAAGGCAGGCAGGGTGTAATTTGCAGGTAAAACTGTGTGATCCATGCCTGAGCACCTTGAGTGTGAGGTACTACAATAAAAGCGGTCCCCTTACTTACTTACTTACTTACTTACATAGTATTACTGTAGGCCTAACATATACACCATGTTCCAAAAAAGTAAGCTGTTTGATGTTTGATAACAACATTGGTAAATGTGGACCGATTTTCAAAATTATTTTATCAGGTGATTCGTAAGAAAATTCTCTGTGTACAAAATCACGAAGATTTCCACCAAATTTTTACGTTTAACGCGACAATTAATAGGTTTAACTGAAATTTATTGCGATATCTTATGTAAGCTGCCACGAACATATCGCACTAATGATTTTACTTAAATATGTAAAGTCTAGACAGAACGAAGATGGTGGGAAGATAATCACAATGAAAAGATCGCCATGATGCAACAGTGTTCAACTGAATAAGGTTCAGCTGTTGATTGGAGACGTCGTCTGACAAACTTCAAAATGTTAGTCAGTCAGTCAGTGTGAGCTCTCTTGAGACAGTCTGTCTAACTGCTCTTAAACGTTAAATGTTAAGTCTTCATGTGTCCTCAGGAACATGTCATATGTGACGACGAGGATGATGATGAGATAATAAATCTGCTAATGTGAAATTTAAGAATCAAGAATATCAAAATTTTCAAAATAAACGTATCTTATAAGTGAAATGTACGAATAATATCAACAAAATAATCGTCAGTGCATACAATGTCAGTAGTGATAAAACACAAAAGAAATTTCTAAAACTAGTTAAGATAGGTCCAAATACACGCAAAGTTGTTTCCGCACCGACTACTAACACAGAGACAAATCTAGCACACCTAGAAGTTCTCCTTACACAGTCTGTCTACCCACAGTAGGATCAGAAACAGACTACTACTACAGTCTTACAATCTCTTATCCTAGATAAGGACTGCTAAGACCCTAGATTTGACTTACAGTCAAAATCTACACACACTTATCTCTAGTCGCTGGATAATTTCAGACATAACTACAATTCACACACTGTAAATTTACAACCTAGTCTATCGATCCACTACACTGAGTAAGATTGCCTAGACCTACACACATGGGAGAAAACACTAAGTTTAAACCCACAAATCCACTTAGTTGATTTCTGTCAACCTAATCATACACTAATGTGTACACACACTCGTGCTTAATCCGCTACACTGCCAGAAAGAGCTACAAACAATTCACTCACAGCGAATTTGCTAACCAATCTAGCAATCCCCACACCGAGAAAGATTAACTAGACCCTCACTCGATCTACACTTCATAAAAAGACACGTATAACGTATAACGTGACTTACGTACGCTCAGTCTGCCGAATCATCAGAAAGAAGGCGATCAGGGGAAAAACCTTCCCTTATATACTGCAACGAACCTTTTAAAGTGTTCCAGACTATGGAGAATTTTCTACCGGTACCTAGACTGCCAAAAAATAACTAGCACACTGAGAACTAAGACATCGAACAATCCAGATGTTTCTACAAATAGCACACCTAATCAGGATGTTTTTACAAATAGCCACCTAATGTTTAAAACATGTCTTCAAGTGGATCAAGAATTCCGCCAAGACCAACAAATAAACACAGAATGCAACAGGTAGTTCACTTCCGGCTTCGTAGAAACGTCACACCTCCCCACTGAAGACGATGCAGAGACGGAAACGGCGAGGCAACGTCACAAAACCAATCAGTGCATACGAAGACGGATTCCAACTGAACAACAGATTACAACACTGGACTGAAGAATTCACAGTTCATCATACATCAGACTCCAGAACTCAATTGTTCATCAAACTCTGACAGAATAGCTGACTTCACTCCATCAGTCTGTCTCTCTTTTGGAGTCACATATCTCCACCAGACCGTCACGCCAGTATCACAATATATGGCATAACACAAACAAAATAGCAAAACATTAATATAGAGTGATTGTATGACTCTGTACAATCATCTTTTCTAGCCAAAATTCACAATGAACGGCTGCAGAGATAACACTCTAACCAAAATGTTGGACTCTACCATGTAATTAAGGGACTGAGCCTACATACAACACATCTTAGTTTGCTCCCACTCTGTACTGGCCCCCAAAACACACCTCCTTGGGGTCCCCCTCTAACTCTCTGAGGGTGCACAGAGCTCGACCTGAGTAACTCTTGTATGCGAGCCTCAACCAAGGGCTTTAGATCTTCCAATATATAATTGGTCTTTAGCCTCTAGGCCTACAATCAGCAGAGTTATCGAACTCATGCTGGTTAATAATGACAAATCCGGGATTTTCAGAAAATTCAGAATATTTATCTAACAGAGCCAAAAGTTTCGTCCTCCGTTCTGTTGATAACTGTTGAGGTGCTGTCAAAGTCAGTAACATTTTTGGATTTTCGACTTTCACAAAGTAGTGTAGCAACATATTGCAGGTGAGATGAAAATCTTTGTAATATATACATAGAGACTATTCTTACAAATCACCGGGTAAAAGAATTTTGAAAATTGGTCTACATTTTCCAAGTTACTACGAAACATCAAACAGTTTCCTTTTTTTGGAACACGGTGTATATATAGATTCTGTATTTGGCTGCCGTTTGGCGTAATAAAGAATGCATGTATTCGTGCGACTGAAGCGCGGTCCCCAGTTGTCTGATGTAACGCTGTCTACGTCCTCGACGGACGCACAAACGCAATGGCGCAGTGGACAGCGCAATGGACGCATGGCGTGATGGCCGCCTTTTATCGTCGCTGTAGGCGTCCCGACCCGACCAGTGACGTACAGGTTGATGGTTTGGGGGTTACAACCCCAGTCAGTAATTGGGGGTGAGAACCCCTCAGTGGCCAGAAAAACTATCTCAAGAGCCGTAAGATGCCTCCTGGAGTAATGCCAGAGAAAAATGGGCTCTGTTTTGCACCCCGCTGGAAGAGGTTACAGCGGTACACAAACCTCTAGCTCTCGGCTTTTTAGGCATGGATGCCCACCATCGGCGCGAATTTCCTGCTGAAAAATATGCGTACGCCACTGCAGTCCCACAGTTGGCGTGGGCTCTCCGCAGCGAAAGTCATAACTGCCGCGCAACTGCAGCCTAGCGAGCCTGTATAGCCCGGCTCTTGCTGTCACGCGCTGGGTGTCTGTCACGTTCGTGCACTGTGTCGAAACAGCCAAAGATACGACCATAGTTGCTATGGAATGCCGATAGGAAACCGCATCAAAGCTTTCGAATGGTACCATGTTCAATGACCTTGAGTGACCGATAGGCCAAATTTCAAGGTTTCAACGACAGAGACAGTCGCGCGGCCTCTCTGCGACAGCTGAGCTTCTTATTGTTCTGATGGCACAATGAATGCGAATTTAGTCAAACGTGTACTGAATTTACATAATATTCGTAGTCAAAGATCTAGACCGATATTTCGAGGAAACGTCCAAACATATATGCATCGATTGAACGTGTGATACAGCGCCGAACGGCGACATCAGCAACGACGACGTGCGTAACGCAGACGCCACGACGACGTCGCCATGGCAACGTGATGATGCGGAAGAGGACGAAGATGGCGACGAGTTGGCAGGTACCCCGAGCCAGCGACGTCGGCGCGGCAGCGGGTCTAACAACAACTGGAAACCGGAGGAAGACGCCGACGACGAGCCGAGAGATACGTACAAGTACCAGCGGCGTCGAAGTCGCGCCGTACTCTACCAGCTGTCGGGAAGCTACGGCCGCCAACGAAGCACAAAGAGCAAACTTCAGCTCACCAAGGTCCGTTGCAGTCTCAGCATTTACAGTGTTAACCATTTCACTGCTGACATTATTTTGCAACTGTGACCCCTGCTGTGCTGGCAATTTTCGGTATTTTCACAAAGGTCGGAAAAGTTGAGTGGATTTATATAGCGCTCTTCTTGTAGACCAATTGTGAACAGTTTTTATCGCGCGTCAGCATACTGACGCGCGATATTGATATAGCAATTCTGTCCGTCCGTCTGTATGTTTGTCTGTCCGTCCGTGACGTTCCGGTATCAGATGAAAACGGCTTAACATATCGTCACCGTTTTTTGCACCATACGGTAGCCCAATCATTCCAGTTTTACCCGTGTCAAACATTTTCACAAAAATGCCAAGGGGTTACCCCCTGCGTGGGCGCTAAATACAGGTGGGGTGTAAAAATTTCGCGATTTTTTACCCATAAGTCGCTATATCTCGCAAACGATACAAAATATCGCCATAGTTACCATGGAAGGCGAATAAGAACTCGTATGCGATCTATTAAATAGTGCCATTTCCAATGACCTTGAACGAACCCTAACCCTGTTTTCAAGGTCACACCACTCTTTGACGCTAACTATCTCACAAACGGCTATATCAATATCGCGCGTCAGTGTGCTGACGCGCGATAAAAACTATTGCATATATCTGCTTACTGCTTGGTAGTAGGTTGGAGAAAAATATCGGACGAGTTTGCATGTGAAAATCACAGGTCAAGGTCAAGGTCAAGGTAATTTTTTTCGGAGGGTTCAAGATCACTGAGGAACGTTATCAGCTATTCTGTTTAGGGTAATAAGATTCCGTCTCTGGTGACTTCATTTTTAGCTGAACGTTAGTACGTTACGTTGGCCTTATGGCATGAGCCGTCCGTCTGTCGTTCGTTGTCTGTCTGTCTGTCTGTCTGTGACGTTTGTGCAACCTACTCTGAGGGTTGAACTTTCGGCACTGATTTTGCATTTTCTAATAGCTCAAGGACTTGGGCGATTTGTGTTAAAATTTTGCAAAAAAATAGAAGGGGTTCAAGGTGATTGTGCAAGTTATCTCACTTTTCTTCGAAAAGGCTACAAGATACGGCCACAGTTACAATGGAAGACGAATAGGAACTCCTATGCAATCTACCGAATGGTGGTTTAGACGGTAATTGAAATTTGCAAGTAATGTTGGCCTACTGATGAGTTGCTTGTCTAGTACTTTTTGTTACGTTTATTACTGTTAATCGAGTTTCTGACTGTGTGGCTCAAACGTTTAGGAAACAAATGCTACGTTGGCATGACATAAGAGTTCATCAACACTTTTGGTGATCATGTCGTTTTTTCCACACAGTTTGTCGACATGGCATGGATGCCTATCCATATGGTCTTTTGCGCGTTGTAATTGTAGTGGCTGATGTTAGATTTTACCATGATTTGAAATATAGGCCTATCTGCATGATTTTTAAGCGCCTCACTTTACTTTAGTAAAAGAGGCGCTTATTGACATAGGCTGTGTCGTGACGTCGTTGGTCGTTGGTTGGTTGGTCGTTGGTTGGTTGGTTGTCACGGCGTGCACTGTGGCCAAACGGTGCATCCTAGGCCTATAGTTACTATGGAACACTAATAGAAAACCCTACCCCAGGAATTCAATGGTACAACTTTCGACCCCTGGGGTGACCCCTTACCGGGGAATGGGCCCCCGTGAGGCGCTTTTTGTCAAATTACTTCGACCTCTTGTTTTAGATTAAAAACCTGTCTGGAACGACGGTCCCGGAGTACAAGATGCAGCAGATCAAGCGGTCACGGCTGATCCTACTACACTACGGCATATTCAAGATTGGCTGGGACTGGCTCATACTTCTGTGTACGTTCTACGTCGCCATTATGGTTCCGTACAACGCGGCGTTCGTCACGATGGAGGGATCCAGCGAGCGGGCGTCCATCGTCAGCGATGTCATCGTCGAAATGCTCTTCATCATCGGTAAACGAACTTAATGCTGTAAGATATTCGGACGGATGCTGGGCTTTTGGCATAAAAAATTCCAGCCTTGGGTAGTTTTTATCGCGCGTCAACGCAGAAATGCCGACGCGCGACATTGACATAGCAGTTCTGTCCGTCCGTCCGTCTGTTCGTCTGTCACTCTCCGGTATTGTATCTAAACGATGTAACGTGTCATCATGCTTTCTTTATCATGTGGTAGCGGCAGTCGTAATGTTGAATGTTGTGTAACATGTAGAGCTATCCGTCAGGTTTTTGCTGCACGTTAAATACACAGTATCGTATCGTATCGTATCGTTGCAGTAGGTGAAATTTCCGTTCGTCTATTTTCAAATAGTAAATATGTGCAAAGGTTAATACAGCCTTCTGTTCGACTTGGCGTCAGACTACAGCTGTTATAAACCGAGCACGACCGTCGTCTTGCCGTCGGTGTGGTCAACTGTTGTAAACGGAGTGCGACGCTCGGAACTTGTTGTTAACGGTCGCCGACCGTTGTGTTGACGACGCCAAAGTCGAACAGGAAGCAATTCAGCTTCTTCTCACAGCACGACATTCTTGTAATTTCCGCGCGACGCTTCGTAGCGCGGCCTATGCCGTCGTGCGGTGCCTGTCTGACTTTCTGTTACGTTCACGTGCTGTATCGAAATGAGCAAATATATTCTAAAACCTTTTTCATCTACTGGAACCGCAACCATTCTATTTTTCCCCATACAAAATACTGTGGCGAAATTGCGACAGCGCAGTCCCCCTTATCAGGGGCGTCTAATGCAGGTGCGATATGAAAAAATCGCGATTTTCGACCAATATCTCGCTCGGTGTCGGAAACGATACGCGATAAAGGCATAGAGTTATAGTGGAATATTCGTGAGAACTTACGCCCTACTTAAAGGCGTACTTTTGAATAACATTGAGTGATCGTGAGTGACTTTGCAAAATTTTCAACGACTCAGCGTCGCGCGGCATATCAGCGACAGCTGAGCTTACTGTCGTGTTCACTGTGTTAATCTAGCCATTATGGCTACTATACTCTTGGTGACCGTGCTTTTGCAGTCGCGGGAGCACGTGTGTGGAACAGCTTACCAGCCACACTGACATCACAGCCGTCATTGCTAATGTTTAGGCGGCAGCTGAAGACACTGCTCTTCGAGCAGTCATTTTCATGACTATTTTTTCTTCTTCTGTACTGTTACTATAGACACGACGTTTTCGCGGCTTGTGTTTTTTTGTGACTGCTACGTGTCCTTGCAGTTCTACGACTAAATGCCACGTTAATCTTTTCGTTTATAATAACAATAATAATAATACGTTAATAAACTTACTTACTTACTTACTTCTTGCCATTATTACCGAACAGCCCTACCAGTGTGCTGTTGTCGTCCTACAAACGAGACAACGGTCGCAAACTACGCTAATGCAAGATTGCTGCATTAGGATTTTATCGCTAATGCAATATTCTTGCTTAGCACTTGGACTGCTTGCCGACTTGGTCGTTTTCCGAGAAGTGGACCGCACTCAACTAAAATGCTGCGACGGGTTTCTATAAAACATTGACTGCCACGCATACTATGCACAGAGACGTACGATACTTAAAGAGACCGATATTCGTCATGTGATCCTATAATCCTCTCGGTACACTCGCTTTTATGTGTATGCAACTTTTACTGCAAGTGGCGGCAAATTATCGTAACTACTTGCACGCCTGTGACCCACGTCGCATTGTCGTAGTCCCGTAGTGTTTGAAAATGGCAAACAAACGCAAGAAGACGACTGCGGGAAAGGAAATTCTGTTCGGATTCGGTTTTTAGAAAACTGAACCATCCAAAAATTTGACACCGTTCACACGGTTTCCGATAGAAACTGCATGCAATCCACCATTCAAATATTACATAACTTTACTTGCATTAAATGTGCAATAAAAAAGGTTTTAAAACACGACCGAAAAAGAGTTTAGCATATAGATTTTAGAATGCAAATAAATTACTTACTTGTTGTCGTTGTTGTTAGTGACGTCAGTGATGTCAAAGTCATGTCATCCACTGTCGCTGTAATATTTGTTGTAAATTTACTACTCAGCTACTACACGAGTGATTAACTATAATATCCGAACGGAACCGCGTTTTTTGAACCGAACCGAACAAAACTCATTCCGAACCGAATCCGAGTTTTTTTTCAAAAACCCAACCGAAACCGAACCGAAATAAAACAAGAAGCTAATCAGAGATTAGATAGCCGAACGTAATATTTTGCTCTAAAACGTCAGCCTATACAGAGAATATCGCAGTTTAAAATAAATTTTAACACTAAGCCTAACTTTAAACCCTAACTCATGTTAAACTATTGAGCCCATGATTCTACAAGGATGGGTCCCTGCAACTATTCTGACTAATGTTTCGCCCGCCGATAAGTCTATGGTTAAAGAAAGTACTGATCGGTTGTACTTAACAGTGACGCAGTGTAAAGGACGGTTGATGCAGTAATGGCTTGCCATAGTGAAGCAAGTGAAGCACGGATACTCATGCAAGTAGCTTGACAAAAGCAGTAAAACCAGTAACAGTGATAAAAA
>Ga0209149_1002436_pt1 | contig 10437 bp, 8 predicted proteins | sample WorMetTyACAVOLI2_FD_187423 | JGI IMG/M metagenome (GOLD analysis project Ga0209149, IMG submission 187423) | Marine gutless worms symbiont microbial communities from Max Planck institute for Marine Microbiology, Germany - Olavius algarvensis... ...
TTTCTTTTCTTTCTTTCTTTCTTTTTAATTTTATACGGTGCCCCTGCAATGTCCTTGACGTGATAGTGTCACCTTAATCAGTACATTGTTACTTACTTACTTACTTACTTACAGTCCTGCAAACAACATCATGCCTGCCTTTAACCTTGTTTCGCATTCATCAGATGGTGCCGCCACGGACTGTGGTGACAACATCTAGTTGCAGCTTACTACTCATTTATAAACCCCGAAAGGATGTAGGCTGACCTATAGTGGACGGTTTACCCACATAAGTGGTTACCCGTCAGCTGTAGGTTGAGCTCAGGACAGCAAAATCTCGCTGGTCAAAGACCAGTGTTCTACCACTGGGCCACAAAACCAACTGGGTGTACTGTATGTTATTGTAGCAGTTGACGTGAGTGTTACGTGTGTGACAGCCGTATGGTAAGAGCACAGTCAGTAGTTACAACACTGGTGTCACTGCTGTCGCTGTCTCAGGTGGGGCAGCTGATTCTGGCCGGAGCTGCCAATACTAACCTGAAACGTGTCACACTAGAGTTGGGCGGGAAAAGTCCAAATATCGTCTTTCCAGATGTCGACTGTGAGTTGCTTTCGGCTTCTTCTGTTTTGTCTGCAGCTTCAGAATGCTGTTGCGATTTTGATTTATTAGTTTTGTTTTGTTTTTGGTTTGCTTTTTACCAAAATTGTTGGTTTTTGTAAAGTTTTTGTTCGGGTTTCGTGATTGCTGGGAGAGTTACTGATATTACGTCTACTGTAACAACGGAATGAAAACATGGTTTACTAGTAATTGGTTTACTATGAAATTGTCATAAAAATTGTATTTGTAATAAATTGTCCATTTTAAAGAGAGCATCTTAACTTAAGTGACGAACAATAACTGCTTAACAATAACTTCAGTGATGATTTAAGAACCATTAGCGGTAAATACTGGTTGGTATAACAGAATTTTTGCCAAGTGAAGGTTGTCACCGCAATTGATCATCACTTAGTGGTAAGTGTGGCTGGTGTAACTGTAGATATCCGATTGTTTCTGTACTTTATTGTACAAGTATGAACTCACGACGCCTGTTTTATCCGATGTGCCGCAGTGGACGCAGCAGTAGAAGGAGCTCACAATGCGATCATGTTCAACATGGGACAAGTCTGCTGTGCTGGGTCACGTACTTACGTTCATGAGTCGATCTACGATGAGTTTGTAAAACGCAGTGTCGAGAGAGCAAAGAAACGCACGACTGGAGATCCGTTCAAGGCGGAAATTGAAAATGGCCCTCAGGTTGTTACTTTGGCAGACTGCAGTTGATTCTTCCAAAAATTTGGCCTGCACCACAAATTATTTATCTGGAGATGTAAATATCTGGTAATAAACAAAATCAAACAATTCTACTAAATTTGTGTAAAAGGTAAAGGTAACGTGGATTTATATAGCCTCTAAGGCGCTGAAGCACTCAGTACTGTGTAACATGTCACAAATTGATTAAAAAATATCACATATTGGTTTTTAATTTTCGTTCTTTTTACAATTATTTTTGTTTCTTTCTTTAAACTCTCATGCAGTAGACTAAGCTAACCACACATCAGCTTTGATACATTGTCGTATCATATTGTATCGTATTTAGTATTTTCTTGCAAGTTCCGTTTAGACAAATTCACTGGTCTAGTTCAACGCGTTGCAACGTGGCAGTATGATTTGGTTGTTACATGTTTGTGTGCTCGTTACTTGTTGAGATTTTCAAGGTCACGATAATATACAACGTCACGTAACTCGACTAATAGTAAGTCGTGTATGATGTGTCCAATGGTTCCATTTCCAGTGACCTTGAGTGACCCTTATCATAGATTTCAAGGTCACAGGTTATTATAGATGCCCTCGACGTATTGGTGCGGAGCTGACGCGCGATCTGTTTGCGATAGCTGAGTTCTTGTTTAATTGCTGACGTCTAAAACACCTAGATAGTAATAAATCTGGGAAAAAACAGAAAAACCACACGGTGTTCATCCTGTTGCATTGTGTTGTGATGAAGGTTGACGACGTTCAGATGGATAAGATTCTGGAGCTAATCGAGTCAGGCAAGTCACAGGGAGCCAAGCTGTTGTGTGGTGGAAAACGTATTGGAGACAAAGGATACTTTGTTGAGCCGACCGTCTTTGCCGACGTCAACTGTAGCATGCGCATTGCTAGGGAAGAGGTTGGGCTCTTAACTTTAATCATCATCGTCATCGTTGTCATTGTCATAAACTTGGGTTTCATTATTCTTCAATCTGCGGCGTGTTGTCGTAAAGCTAATCTACTGGTATGAAATGATGCTGCTTCAGCTCTGTCTACTCTTGAGTCTTGTCTAGCTTCTTTGCGCTCTTGGTTCCGTCTGAACCATAGTATAATACTCATTTGTGAACTTGTTTTTTCATTAGATAGTGAATGAACTAACAGTCTTGTTGCCTACCCGCGACAACGATGTTTGTTTGCTTTGTTTTATTTTAGTACATGGCTACATCAGCAGTCTACGTTATGTAGCCCAGTCGATTTTGACTATGTCAAGTTCGGGAAAATGTTTTAAAAAATGTTTTTGCATGTTTTTGACATCGGATAAAAACATGTTTTTAACGTTTTTATTCTGAGTGACATCGATGTTTTCACAACGATGGGTCCAAAGGCCATCCCCAAAAGGACTCCTATAGTGTACTGTTGGGACTAAAGTACGAGAATCTCTGTGATTTCTAGACGAAACTTACAAGCTTCTGTACTGAGCTGCTGATGCTGTGAGCTGCTGCTGAGAATGATAGTTTAAGATGTACAGTATGTAAACAACCAGTGAGTTTCTCGTGTACTTCAGTTGATTGTCCCAGTTGCATAATTAACGTCCAAATATGGCAATGTAGGTGGAGTCTGATTTACTAGACATGCCATGTTGACTGTTAAACAAGTGGTCAAAGTAATTTGACAAAAAGCGCCTCACGGGGGGTCCATTCCCCGGTTAGGGTCACCCCAGGGGGTCGAAAGTTGTACCATTGAATTCCTGGGGTAGGGTTTCCTAATTAGTGTTCCATAGTAACTATAGGCCTAGGATGCACCGTTTGGCCACAGTGCACGTGCGTGACAACCAACCAACGACCAACGACGTCACGACACAGCCTATCTCACTAAGCGCCTCTTTTACTAACGTAAAGTGAGGCGCTTAAAAATGGATCTTAGGTTATAAGTGATATGCTGTATCCATTGGACTGTCAATTTACTGTTTGGGTTTGTGTTGATATGAGCAGAACAAGCAGCATTGTGCCTGTGATGCCAAAGTATGTATTAGAGATGGGAATCGAACCGAACGAACCGAACTAGACCCACATTTTGGGAAGAACCGAACCGAACTAGAACTCACGTGGAGAAAATATATATAGAACTCGAACCAAACCGAACCCATCAATGTGACGAACCCAAATTGAACCCGAACCTTCTGACCCAGGTTCTGGTTGGGTTCGACAAATTGACGTAGCCTACAGGCTATTGGTTGAAGATGTGAATAGTTGAAGTTTGATGTCAAGCTGTATGGACTTTAGTGGCACGCGATTTTAGTGCTTGGTTTTAATTTTTTTACATTAGTTTACAAATAGCATTGAACGATTTTGAGTTCACTGAGGTACAGTTACATTTAAAACCGTCAAACAGCCGAACTCATATAGAACCGAACCGAACTCAGAACTGAGAATAGAAGAACTGAACCCGAACCGAACCCAAATTTTCTGCACTTGTGAAGAACTTGAACCGAACCAAACCCTTACTTTTGTTAGAACCCGAACAGAACCGAACCCTAGCAGTGAGGGTTCTTTCCCATCTCTAGTTTGTATGTGATTGACATTTACGCAGATCTTTGGCCCGGTACAGTCAATTCTGAAGTTCAAAGACATTGATGAGGTTATTGACATGGCTAATGACACGAGCTACGGCTTGGCAGCTGCCGTTCATACCAAGGACTTGGACACCGCCATCAGGGTGGCCAACAGTCTTGAAGCTGGCACAGTCTGGTAAGTTGTTTCTTTTGATAGGAGACTGAACAGTTGGAACCTCGGTTTCTAATACAGGACAAGATTCGTATACCTATTAAGCCGCCGCTCGCGACAGCGAGAGCGGCTTAGTGCATCGATGCGGTCCATCTGTTCTTCTGTTTGTTTGTCTGTCTGTCTGTCTGTCTGTCTGTCTGTCTCTCGCCAAAATACAAAAAAACGCGATTTTCTAAAAAAACTAAGCAATTTAGAGCAATGGTGTCTATTGACGACCTATAGGAAGTCGTAGAAGGGCTTTTCAAAGAACGCACTATTGGACCCCTAAAATCCAAGATGGCTGAGATCCGCCATCTTGAAAATCGACATGACGTCATTTTTTCTGCTGAGGGTGGTCCGATTTGGATAAAATTTCGCAGACTGGTGCAGAATGACATGTCGACTGTGGTGATATGGTCGAAATTGAAACCAGGAGTAGAATTCCAATATGGCGGATGTTTGGGCGAATTCAGTGGCATGTCATCCTAGAGCCACTTATCACATTGCAGGGTGCTGCCACTTGATGAATTCACTGTCATGATTTCAGAGCCACGTGCCACATTGCAGGGTGTAAGAATTCCATCCACCATATTGAAAATGGTTTTTGGCCGTATTTTATTTTATTTTGTTTTTTAATGCAGTTTGGGCTTTGACGAGCGGCGGCTTTCATATAGTCTCAGATACACTTGTTATTCTGGCGACCTTTACGTGCTTCGTTATATAAATGAATGAAGAGTGCAGTATGTAGATGAAACTGAAATATCAGCATCACTACTTGGCCGAGTCTAGATATTTGTAACACATTTTTTTACACTTTTACTTTTTTTTATTTTATATTCTTGTAAACCTACTGGTTACTTCCTGTAATGGTATCTTTTTTACTGACTGATTCAGTACAATACAGTGTGAATGTGGATCTACCTATTTTACCCTCTATCCAAACCCTTATGGGTTGCCCTCTTCAGTTAACTACATGTATATCATTGAACATACATATATAAGAACCGGTAGAAAATATTAAGCCTCCTGTCAGTCTAGACTGGCAGAAGCATAAAAATGTGACATATAAAAAGCGTAAAAAGGAGGAGTAACATTAGGCGTAACATCAAATCATGAAAATGTACTATACATTACCTGGTATCTGAATATTTGGTAGAAATATTAATATGTGTTTAGCTCTGTATAAGTTTAATGTTAGTGATTTTCTGGCAGATAGAGTTGATGTTAATGCTGTGATGAAGCAACATTGTTGTATTGTAGTGAGTAAGGATCACGTCAGAGGTTTTGAGTGTATGCATGATTAAGTAGCCTGTAGAGAATGGCATGAGAGGGATGGTACATACATGTGCACTTTGAAAGGTGAAATATGTGAAATTATCGATTATTTGGCTGTTGTGTAGTTGGTTTGCTGTGACTCTCTGTTTTACTTGCATTTGTCTTTTCTAGTTAAGGATGTTTTATGCTGTTTGTTTTTTCCATACTCTCTGTGTACGATCTCATAATAAACAATAACCATAGACAAGACCATAGAACAAGACCAAAAAAGCCAGTCTGTGAGAAATACAAGAGAGGATTTCAAACGTAGTGAAGACGGGGTTTTTCCGTCAGTAACAAAAATGACAACTAAATGCTGCTGATATTCTGCATAAGCTATAACTGTCTCATGAATTATGTACGTTAAGTATTGTCCCGTGTGAATACATAGTGACCGTGTTTGTGCAGAATGTTTGTTATTCATGTGTAGGGTGAATACGTACAACGTGCTTACTCCTCAAGCACCTTTTGGTGGCTACAAGATGTCTGGACAGGGCCGAGAATTGTAAGTGAAGTTGCTAGATTTTTGGCAGAATTTCTGTTCACAGCAGAATATTGACACTTTTGTTTACAGTTGATACTAGAATTTACACTGTGGGCCGACTGCGCCAACCATTTTAGTAGAGATTAACTCCGGCATTAATCTCTGCTTAGCGAAAATTTCGTTACACCAACCACAATTAAGTAAGTAGCACGTAATTTTGTCATGTGCAACGACATCCTGAAAAGTGGAGATTTAATTATCACTTTAATGTAATTGATACTTAACTAAGTGGCCATTTAAGTAATGTTGGTGCTGTCAGCCCTGTCAATCAAAACAAACCGTGTTATTCTTGTCTTACACATAACTTTGGCATATGTTGACCGATTTTCACAATTTTTTTTCACCGTTGGACTCGGCAATAAATTTGCTGCAAGACTCTTGTTACATTTCCCTCCACGCCTTAAGTGTGTCGCTACATTAACTTGTGAAACTTAAATTTTGAAATTTTATCATGCCCAAGAACTCTGCACAGTAAATTGTAGTGTGTGACTCGCCCACTAAAAATGCTTAAAAAGACTTGAGAGTGATATCTACTTTATTTGGTTCACTGACGAGATTTCGTGGTAGTTATGCCTAAAAATTCCCAGAATGATTGTATGATTCTGTCGGTGCACCGGCTGCATAAAGAAAGAAACAGGTTGCACCTGAGCATCTGATCTGGACACGTTTGTCTTCCATCAAGTCACTGATGGTGGATGTCAGTGTGTCCAAGTTGGAGAAACGGCCCGGCCCTGATATTTGTTGATCCTGGGATGAAGATCAGTGATGCATACTATCACGATGTGCTGATGACTTGGGAAACGGTTACATCGTCAAATGTTTTGAATATACTGCCAGTGGAATCTTGCCATTAAATTTCGGAACAGATTTAGCCAAAATCCACAAACTGAGCCAAAAAGACCCACGAAGGACTGCTAAGGCTGCCTAGAAAACGTCAGTACAGGTGCTAGATTGGATCATAATCCACAAACTAGGATACAGAGCCAGCTATACTGAATGTTGCTGAGCCAGGGCTGGGATGATGTGTTGTGCACTCCTTGTTGTGTACAGAGCTACTTCTTCTGTTCAGTCTTATTGCACAGCTGGTGATTAATTATATTACGTAACATAATTACCTGTAATACGTGGATGTGTTCTTTGATATGTGTAATTTTGTAAGGCATCTGTTTGAGCTGTTTTATAGATTTAATCTGCATGTGACGGTGTGTTGCAGTGGTTCATATGGATTGGAGCCTTACCTTGAAGTAAAAACTGTACGTATTGTCTTGATTATGTGTCACATTTCTGTCATGCTAGCTGTGCTAGAGTGTGACTAAGTCCGACTGTCACACGTTGGTATTATGTCATAATTGTTTATCCTAGTGTCATGTGGTTTTCACCAATGGGCAACCCCAGGACTCTATTTTCTTGAGACTAACTTTTGTACCCCAGGTCGCACGGACCCCAAAACCTAACCCTTGAAATCACTGCCCCCAAAACCCCATGTAACCATGCCTCCACGCCATCGGTGATTACTGCGTACAGGCAGATAACATCAGTATGCTATTTTCAGCAGTGATGCATGAGGACATGCTGCTATTGGCTGCACACCAGACGCTGCTGATGCTGAGTGCTAAATCTCGTGTGTGTATTTGATGCGTTGAATGCTTAATCGTAGCTTCCGTACTGTACTGTTCAGGAATATTACAGTCCTGTGTAGAAATTAGTTAACATCACAGACCTGTACAGGGTGCAGCAAAAAACTGATGTCTCAAAATGATGACAGCTGATTGTTCATAAGCTTAAACAGGCTCGCAATGATTGCTTACACATTTGTGTGGCATCAGTGTCAGTGGAACTCGTAAGTAAATGGTTACCAGTGTGTAAAGCCAGAGTTAAGGAAGAACGTAATAACTGATGTGTTTCAACGATGTTCATTATGAATGGTTTTTTTGTTGGCTAATTTGGAAATATTCTCAAAATTTTTCCTCATCAAGTAGTCCCACCAATCTAGTTTTTCAGTACCAAACGTTATGGCAATATTCGGACGGGGAGCCGCCTAACTGGGAGATAGAATGCAGGTGGGGTATGAAAAAATCGCGATATTTGACCAATATGTCACTATTTCAGAAATGATATAAGATAGGGCCATAGTTACAATGGAATTCTATGCGATCTACCGATTTCCAAAGACCTTGAGTTAGTGAGTAGAATATCATTACTGAGTATTGCTGATATATTTACTGTTTTATTGTCAGGTCTACATTAAGACGCCACAGAAGCTGTGAACGTCGCCGTTTCTGCTGCAAATTATATTTGAGCGCCTACTGCTCAGCTGCTGTAGGCTATTATGAATTACTGCAGTTCTGTTAAATATCTGTGGTAAAGGTGTAATAGTTCTGTTCAGCTTTTATGACAATCATCAAAGTAGAACGCTGCACAAATGAACAGTAACACATTTAGATGTAGATGTAACGCATTTAGATGTAGTGGTTTGTAGTGAATGGGAAGTAGGAGAGCTCAGCAGACTGGTAATGTGGTGACAGTGAGTGATTTGTTTCTTCAACGAATCTGATAGCATCTCATCTCGTTGTTGCAATATGAATGGCCTATAAGACATGTTTAATATCTTCATTCAAGAGGGTCGAGAATGATGCCTTCCGACGCCTTCAAAGCTAACTTCAGCCTCCTGTGACCTTGACCTTTGACCTTTCGACCCCCGAAGTTGATTATACCATGCCCTTGCCCTATATGGACCACTTGTGCCAATTTACAGCAAAATCATTTTTTGTTTTCGGAATATTGTATTGACAACTTTGGTAACACATGAACGGACCGGTAGAAAACATTTGTCTAGACTGGCAAAGGCATAAAATGTGGAATATAAAAAGCGTAAAAGGAGGAATAACATTAGGCCTGACGTCAAATCACGAAAATGTACTAAATACCAATCAAGACCACACAATGCATTATCAAAAATGCATTTGATCATTGGAGGTAATCGTTAATGAACATCTTTATTCACCAGACAACTGGTAGCAAACAGTAAACGATAAAAATAGTCTATATGTATAAAGGTAAAGGTCTGGACACTTGTTATAGCGCCACTTACATGAGTCAGACTCGTGACCAGCAGCGCTTTACAATCTCGGAAGTGGCAGCTGATTGGCATGAGCCAGTGGTGCCGCAGCGCATTATGTGGCCATCCATATGCCCGCGCTAACGGACAATTGGACCCACGGTGCAGCTAGCAGACACACCATCGCCCCAATCAGCCACACTAGGCCTTCACCCCGTAGCCGTAGCTACTACTCATTTTCAGTAAATATCTGTGATAGATCTAAAGCCGTTGTCATGTAAAATACATGAGGATTTTTGCCGCGCTATGCTATGTAGGCCTATAAGCGAGGCCTATGGCGTCGTGCGGTGTCCATCTGTCCGTCCGCCTTTCTGTCCGTATGTCACGTTCGTGTATTCTGTCCGTATCTGTCGAAATGACTAAACGTGTCATCATAATTTTTTTCACCGTCGGGTAGCCACACCATTCTAGTTTTTTCATACCAAACTTTATACCAATCTTTCGACGGGGACCCCCTAACTGGGGCAAAAATCGCGATTTTCGACAAATATCTGGCTTTGGTATCGATCACTGCTGCTGGACCGTCGAGTGTCGTCAACATTTCGATGGTGGACAAGGCCTATAGGTTATAGCACTTTTTTATGTGTCGTCCATCATCCGCGATCAACAAACGCCGCCGCGCCGCGCATCAGTGAATCATGTTTATGACAGAAAGCCTCGATGTCACGCCGAAGACAACAGAACACAATTTAATTGTACGCATCGGTGAATCTGAAGCCGAAGTAACTAATAATAAAAGACTGCACTCGAGGTATTTTAGTGTTGAATACTGACACGAAGCATCGCGCGGCCTCTCTGCGAGTGCGACAGCAAAGCTTCTTGTATAGCATGTGGCCGACCCGGTTTCCTGTCGGCCGTATAAATCGTCATCGTTCGTATCGATTCCGTTGTGTCGAGTTGAGTCGTCCTAATGGATTCGCGGTGCTCCACAAGTGACATGTCCGTCACTATGGCCCCCAGATGTCGCCCGCTGCTCTGTCACGTGATCCGAGACCACCACGTGACCCGCATAGCGTCAAAGGTTGTCATTAGTAAGTCGGCGACGAGCGTAAAACGCTGGCGAGCGCTGATCCGCGCGGCTTTGGCGCGCGCGCTCAACCGGCGCGTCGTGTATTTCATATTCAATAACAGTTGCGGACGTCGGGTCCCACGGGTCGCCGGATGGTCTTATCGATAAGTCTTGACGACAGCGCAGGACGCGGCGCAGTCCACGAGGACAGGCAGTCAGTCAGCCGTTCACGGGCGTTCACCCATGGCTGCCGAAGACTGACCCGCGCCGCCGGACGTTTTGTAGCCGCAGCTGAGCATTATGACGACCGGCAGAGCGCTGGCGACCGTTGCGGGATTTTGACGGAGAAGTTGTCGCCGTCGGCGGTGACATATGGACGATCTGAGGTCGTCGGACACTTCATCCGTCCGGCGACGGATTAAT
>Ga0209149_1002437_pt1 | contig 10434 bp, 3 predicted proteins | sample WorMetTyACAVOLI2_FD_187423 | JGI IMG/M metagenome (GOLD analysis project Ga0209149, IMG submission 187423) | Marine gutless worms symbiont microbial communities from Max Planck institute for Marine Microbiology, Germany - Olavius algarvensis... ...
GCTGAAGCTGTCATATATGATCATTGTACCGGTACTGTAAAGAAAAAATAGATTAATGTCAACTGCTGTGATATCTACGGCTATTTTTACGTGTCCCGGCCGGGCCGGTTTTTAGGTTTGACCGTTTTAATGTGGCGATTAAAGGGTTAATCATCACCATTGTGACACCAAACGGCGTAATCCGTATACCGGTATAGACGGCGTGGACAAACGAACGCCGGCAGCGACGTCGGTACGGTCAGACTATATTTTATCAGCCATCGTACAAAATAACTGCTCGGTGATATTTTCCGTCGAAGACGGACAGAAATTACTGCTTACTGCACGTTATTTTCCGTCTGGAGTCTGGACGGACAAGTATGACGTACAGACGCCAGGAGGCTATTTTCCGTCAACGGCTAAATAACATCCACCAGAGGGCGACAACAGTACGCACATTAGACAACACCCGAAAAATCAGGTGAACTTAAACAATAAGTTTAAGGTAGGGCCAAGGCACTAGCGATGGGCTAACAGTGCTATAATTGCCAATAACCCTTACTCCTGAACCCTAACCGACTTTCTGTCCGCTAGGGGGCGTTTGAAAAGATCAGCAGCCCCCTAATTTTTATTTTGGAGCCGCCACCGTATCTTTAAAACTAATGTAGCTATGAAGTACACTTGTAGCCATTTAGGCCTACTTCTTGATTTATTTCTATATGCAACTAGTGTTCCATATAGAAATTTGTCCTCTGTCTGTCCTCTCTGAAGCCAAGGCCTTAGGCGCTTTATAAATCGGATTATTATTATTATTATACTGAATAAGTGCTATAATACTTCACGGTGGTGACGGAAAATAGCGCTGAACCGGTTTCTCGGATGTAACTATCAGTCCGTCGTTGACGGAAAATATCATTCACGAAATTAACTTGTTAATTTAAGAAAGTTTTTACGTAATACGGGGCGTCGCGCGGTTTCTCTTCGATAGCTGAGCTTCATATTGTGAATTACACATGACGCCATTATCAGAGGCACAGTTTCGGCTCGTAACTACGTTATTACGTACAGAAATCCACCACCGTCATGGAATACGAACACCGCTTTGACGTTCTCGTTATCAGTATGCAAGAACATGCACGGTTATTAGAGTTCATAGGGTTCAGTTGATGAATGTGGAACAGTGCCAGCTGATGACTGCCAACCCTGGGTGAAGCCAATTTATTATGTTTGGACAGTATTCGCCTCAGCGTGTCAGTTATAATATGGCCCATCTGTCTCGTATAGTCTAGCCCTATAGGGTCGTATAGGGCCTACGAGTATACACTGTGTCTCAAAAACTATGCTACTTGATGTTTATTAATAACTTTGGCAAATGTGGACTGATTTTGACAGCATCCTGAACAAACTGCTGACATGTTCCTGAGGACACTTTGAGAGTTGATTTAATATTTAGCAGCAGTTAGAGAGACTGTCTCAAGACTGCTGACATTGAGTGATTGACTAACATTTTGAAGTTTGTCACACAACGTCTCGAATCAACAGCTGAACTTTGTTCAGTTCAACGTTGTTGCATGATTGCGATTTTTTTCACCGTGATTATCTTCGCACGTCTTCGTTCTTTCTACGCTATACTTCGTATGTTGTACACGTATTGAAGCAAAATCATTAGTGCGATAATTTTGTGGCAAGTTACATAAGATCTTACATTAAATTTTAGTTAAACTTATTAATTGTCACGTAAGTCAACGTGAAAATTCGGTAAAATTTTTGCTTTTCGAATTTCACAAACTAATGTAGCAACATACTACAGGTGAGGTGGAACTATATGTGCTGTGTACACAGAGAATTTTCTTACGAATCAGTTGGTCAAAGAATTATGAAAATCGGTCCGCATTTGCCAAAGTTATAACCAAACATCAATAGGCATATTTTTTGAGACGCAGTGTAAGTCTTATTCAGGGTTTGCCGATCTACCACTACGACCGATCCTATCGTAACGCCAGCTGTCTCAGCCAACCATACACCGCACGTGGCACGACAGCAAGTCGCCGCCATGTAGGCTGCAGTCGCGCGGCAAAAACTATTATCAACGCAAAACCTAACTTTTCGGCTGTACTCCGGTCTCCGGTCCTCGACTCCAGTAAAATGTGCCGCTTTGAGGTAAAAAAAAAACATTTTTTTCCGGGAAGGGGACTATTCGCCGAGAGAATGAAGTATGGGGAAGGGATCGGACCCCTCCCCAGTCGTCACTCCCTGGTGCCGTTTTCAATGACCTTGAATTATCCCTAACCCAGATTGTTTCAAGATCACGCCATACTCGATGCTGAATATCTCATAAACAGTATAGGATAGATACATAGTTATAATGGATTGAATGGAATACGAATAGGAACCTACGAACGCGCTGCTCAACGGTGTAATTTCGAATAACGTTAAGTGACTAGCAACATTTCCAGCTACATGGAGCGGCGCGCGGCCTCTCTGCGACAGCTGAGCTTCTTGTATTCACTGGTAATAGTGGGGCTAGAGACAATAGCTCTGCTGTCGCAGGGAGGCCGCGCAATGCTTCGTGTCTGTCGGTACTTAGCTTCAATAGTATAATACGTTGAGCACAATCTTCTATTGTTAGCAACTTCCGCTTCAGATTTACCGCTGCGTGCAAATAAATTCTGTTCTGTAACTTCTGTTCTCTTCGTAAGTCGTCCATGGCTGTCATAAACTGATGCTTGCGGTCTGTGCGGTGAACTGCACGGTTGTCCGTCACAGGTGTTGTTCGCACTTCAAGTTCACCAGTCGTCGATCCGATAGCCAGATATTCGTCGAGAATCGCGATTTTTGCCTACCCCACCTGCATTCGACGCCCCCGCTATATAGGGGGTCGTCGTCGGACGGAATATTGACATGATGTTTGGTATTGAAAAACTCGAATGCTGAAAAAAATTGAAGATACGTTTATGCGTTTCGACAGAGTCTACGAACGTGGCGGACAGACAGACGGACGGACACCGCGCGACGGCATAGGCCGCGCTTATGCATAGTATCGCGCGGCAAAAATGCTGTGGCCTAAAACCGCCTAACCGCGATCACGCATGCGCTGTCAATGCACCATTCCGCTAGGCCTAGCGTACGGTACGTACGTATCTATACATTTTGTCCTAGGCGATTGGATGCGCTGAGTGACATAACAAAGCCCGACTACGACGTCTGTGGCTCAACGAATGATGTCATTCAGTCCGTGAGATATTTGCATACGTGCCGCACATTGACTGTATTATGTTAGGGTTCGGGCGTTTCGTAGAGAACCATTTGTTTGCCTTTCGGTGTATTCATCGCTTGACGTGTTACTATGCGCAGTTCGCCAGTGCGTCGTAGACGTTACAGAATTAGATCTGATACGACTAACTCCGAAGCTTGCAATCACCATCGCCAGTTTGTAGCAGTTGGCCCGTAGCACCGTTTATTGTGTGACATGTAACATACCAGTCTTACTCCAGATAAAGAACTGAATCCATTTTACGTCATCATGTATAGCCTAAGAGCTACAATCTTTTACAAGAACTAATCAGTAGATTAGATAGCCGAACGTTACGCTCCATCAACGTCCTGCTCCTTTTAGTCTTTGGTAATAACATAAAGAACGGTGTTGGCGATACTGGAGGTATTAAGCGTCGAATAATGGCGTGCCATTGAATCTGTGAGTTACGAGTCATCCAGGGTCATTGGAATGGCACCATTTTGGCAGAGCACTGAAGAGACACCTGTTCAGCATCTGATGTAGACTGCTGTTATTTGCGCTGCAGCGTCTATTAATGTGGCACATTATTAATGCACTGATTATTATTACCGTAAAACTTATAATACAAGCCCCCGGCTTGTATTGGAGACCCGGCTTCTATTTGAGACCCGGCTTGTATTAGACATTTTACGGTATTATTATTATTATTATTATTATTCCATAGATCGCACAGGAGTTCCCATTCGTCTTCCATAGTAACTATGGCCATATCTTGTACCGTTTTCGAAATAAAGCGAGATATTGGTCGCAAAACGCCACCCTTTCATACCCCCTTGTATTTAATGATTCATTAGAAGTATAGAACCCCTTCGAATTTTTGCCGAAAATTTTAATACGAACTGTCCGAGTCCGTGACTTGTTAGGCGGTGCAGAAATATTGCCGAAAAGTTCAAGTTTTTGCCGAGGATGCGACAACGTTACGGACAGACAGACGACAGACGGACGGTTTATGCAATAAGCCTAACGTTCGCCGGAAAAACGGTCCGTGTTTTTGGCCCACCCTGTTTGTACATGTGACGCCAAACAGTAAACTGCAGTCGGTTGGACAGTAACTGCATAACGATGGAGAGTGGTTAAGCCGTGTGACTTTTACAGTCATTGTTATTCGATCGATCCGTCAACGTTAATGCAAATTGTAGTGTACACGCTATTCTGACAGCTCTGTCGCGGTAGTTTTTGTGCTGTGGCCCAGTAATTTTGCCGTAATTCGCCAATACACTTCGTTATAATTTTTGCGCTGCAGCTGCAAATGCCATCTGTTAGTGTTATTTGTTAGTGTTACTGTTGTGTTGATTGTTAAGCCGAGCGTTTCGTCGCGATACACGTTTATTTTCTTGACAGGTGAATTATCCCAGAAACGATGTCGTTAGAAGACGTTAAACGCAAAACCCAACCCATAGCGCCCTGCAGACGCTGACAGCCCATGCTTAGAAATGTTAAGATATTGACTGTCAGCGTCTGTAAAGGCACTATGGGTTGTGTTTGTATTTGACGTCAGAACAGCCACAACACGATCAGCAGCGTTGTTGTTGTTGAAGCGCTGTGTCGCCTCATTTGACCTAACAAGATCAGCTCTCGCAGAGAGGCCGCGCGATGCCTGCCGCGCGATGCTTCGTGTCATTGAATATTTCGCCAAGTCTCTCAAGGTCACTCAAGTTCGAAGACACCCTTGTGTAAGTTGTAACTGTGTCTGTATTTCGTTCCGTGTCTGAGATGCTCAGCTCAATGACGTGACCGTGAAATCTGGGTTAGTGGTCGTTCAAGGTCATCGAAAATGGGACCACTCGAAAGCTTGGGTGCGGTTTCCTACTCGCATTCCATTGCAACAAAGGCCGTCTCTGTCTGTAGCCGTTTCGTCGTTCGACACAATTACACGAACGTGACGGGCAGACACCGCATGCACGACGGCATAGGCCGCGAATCGCGATGTATCGCGCGGCAAAAACAACTCATTTTCGCCGGCGTAACTGTGTTTTTACTTGTTAGCATTCAGCTGGACTGAAGGTCTGCCACTCCACATATGTGTATACTGTAGATGTCGTCACCGCGCCCATGTACCGCGAAGCTAACTCGTTCTCCAGATGGCGATGGGCGTTGTAGACGTTCTTCGCGCACCTGCTAGTGCGGCGCGGAATATACCGACATAAAAATAATAATACATTAGTATTGTATACCGTAACTCATCGTAACGTTAGCCCGTGAACTACCGTATTGATAAGTAACTTGATATCACTGCATTTTCTAAACGAGACTGGGAGGATAAATCTGCGTAAAAACGGAGATTTCTTAAATTGCCGTTGCAATATCTCGGAAACGGTCGGAGATATGACTGGGATTACTAGCCGCTAATAGGAAGTCGCACACGGGCGTTCGATTGGTACCAATTACGATAACGTTGAATGACCTTGAGCGATCGCAACACACCATGCACTTTAATATTGTTTCCAGAACTTAGTGTAAAAGTGACTGAAGACGGACCAATGTTAGCGGCATAAAGATAGTCCCGCGTCACTGGATTTCAGCGATGTACAGATTCGCATGGTCACCCCCCCCCCTGAGGGGCGTTTAGTGCGTGAATTCAGCGATTTTTTAATCTTTTCGCTAAAACTGTCGAGAGAACTGCGTAACGTACTATCACCTTCAGTTAGCCCACGTACTCCATTTTTAAGACCAATTTTACACAGCAATTCCGAGGTGATCACCCGAGCGCCGGCGTTGAGTGGGTTTGGTAAAACCGGCTGTTTATGAACTTTTGTCGCAATATCTCGTAACCAGTAGACAATATGGCCGATGTTACTATTAGACGCTGATAGAAAATTGCAAACAGGCTGTCGATTGGTACCAGTGTCGATGACCTTGAATGACCTTGAACGGCCGTAACGCATTATTCGCGTTTTATGGAAGTTGTTGTTTGAACACGCACAGAAAGATAGTCCCGAGATAGCAGATTTGAGCGATATAAAGATCATGCAAAATTCGCAGTGGTTATAGCGTGCGGAGGCGTAAATGCGAATTGTAAGTATGTAAGTTAGTAAGCCAGTTGGGTGTGTGAAATCAGCGATTTTTGCAATTGCAAAAATTTATGCAAATTTATGTCGGAAATGTCGGGCAAAGGTAGGCCTAATATTGTTCAGTAATAGGAAGTCGGTTTCTCGATCGTCGACGTTTTGTAAATTTAGATAGTGGGAAACCGGCGGTGACTGTCTCGGCGCTATTCGAGCTGCTTGCCGAGCCGTTCAAGATTAGCGTCGTCGGTCGTGGATGAGCCGGTCGAGTACGGCGCGTTGCGAGAGGGGCAAGTATAGCCATAGATTAATCTAATCTATGGCTCTGGGGGCAAGTATAAGCAAAACGTATAACGTGACGATGCCTGGCGAACGACACTGCACTGCAAACACTGTTTTCTGTTTTGTCGTTTCATACGTGTGCGTGCCGACTTTAAGCCAGATATCGGGTCTCGCTAATGATTGAAGTAATCCGGATTAGGTCTACTATATACACAACAGCAACCGGTTAAATTACCGTACTTGTATTACCGGTACAAGACTGTTGCATTTTTACCGCGCGATGCTATGCAAGCGCGATCTATGCTGTCATGCAGTGTCCGTCTGTCTGTCCGTCTGTCACGTTCGTGGATCACGTCAAAACGAATAAACGTATCTTCGAAATGTTTTCACCGTCGGGTAGCGACACCATTCTAGTTTTTCCGTACCAAAGGGGGTGCCGATATTCCGACGGGAACCCCCTAACGGGGGCGTCGAATGCAAGGGGTATGATAAAGTGACGATTTTTTCACAAATATCTCGCTCTATCTCAGAAACGGTTATAGTTAGATGGGCACATGCAGCGAGACAATTTGTAAGCATCGAATTCTCTTTCCATCCATACAACATTAAGCGTGATTGCCTCAGGGGCGTCACCAGGGGAAACAAAAAAAGTGGTAAAAATAGCGATTTTTGGACTTACGCATTGACTTGAGCATCGTATAACTCCGAAACTATTGAAGATATATAGGTACATGCTGCGACGGGTTTGGCAAGCACTGAATTGTCTTTTCATTCATGCAACATTTTGCGTGATTATCACAGGGGCGTCCCCAGGGCAAATAAAAAAATGAAGGCGGGGGTACGTAAAAACGACGATTTTTTCAATTGTGGTTTGAATAACTGGGAAACTGTTGTAGATAGACAGCTGACACACTAAATGCGCCGTATCTTCCGAACGCGAAGGCCTACGAACTTCAAACTTGGCAGACGGACGGAGCCTAGATTTGCGAAAGTCACCATATTAATCCTACTTCAGCGACTAACCAAAATACTCAACAACACGCGGCATCGCGCGGCGTCTCTGCGATAGCTGAGCTTCTTGTAGACTTAGTCGACACGAAGTTAGCGTGGTCGTTTTAGCTAGGTTTCGTACGCTGTCTAAATGTCTAAATATACTCGTCATACAGAATATCGCTTCATGATTACGAGTTTACGACAGGTGCTTTCAGACGCGGTGGCGCTGCACCGATCTCCACGAAGCGCCCCCTGGCGACTGCCCTTGTCACTTGAACTCGTCGCATTCGCTGTCATGTTGTCGTAATGAAATCTTGTTTTCGTTCCTGAGTCGGTGCTTGTTAGTGTTAATGCTTAACCCTTTAGAGTGCAAAGGTACTTGCCACATCGAATACCATGAGGTTCGTACACTGGCCGTCATAGGCGGCGCCAACGGGTAAGCTGGGTATGCTGAAGCATACCCACATGTGAAGTAGGGTATGCTAAGCATACCGGGTACCCTACTTTTAGACCCTTCACCTTATCATGACAGCCCAGGAGTGACCTAAGACATCCAGGTGGTGGAAAATTTTGGTAGCGATTGGCGTTTACTGTGTAAACTGCACAAAATTTGGTCAGTTGATTCTCAGGAAAATCAGTGAAATTGTTGCCACCAGATGTCAGATTTTAAGGCTGAAATGCACCAAATTCGATTTCGGCTGGGCTCCGCCCCAGATCCCGCTGGGGAGCTTACAGCGCTCCCCAGACCCCGTAGCTGGGTTTAAGGGGCCCTACTTATAGGGGAGGGGAGGGGAGGAGCAGGGAAGGAAGGGGAGGGAAAGAGCGGGGAGGGAGGGGAGGGCCTCGCACTCAGCATACCCACATTTTACTTCATGGCGCTGCCTATGCTGGCCGTTGCCCGCCCAGGCCGCTCCTCGCTGTACCAAATGTAACAGCCCACCTATCAACGGCCAGTTTACCAATCACCATATAACTGTAATGGTCCGCTGGTCTGCGGTTTTATTGTGCCCATTAAAGGATTATTTTTTAGATCGCCGGGACACATTGCTATGGTGATTGGCGAGTCGGTCATTTCGTCTGCCGCAACCTGCAACTCTATGCGCATACGACTACTGCACATCAGATCTATAGGCTGTGAAGACAAACTACCTATACGTATGGGTGGTTGACAGGGCGAAAAATACAAACAACCCATTTAGTTTTATTTTGTTTGCATGCAAGTTAGTGCGGCTAGCATGGCCGATGCGATAAGCCGCCGCCGCCATTAGGAGTACACGTTGCAGGCGACAGACGAACGAACAGACAAACCGACGGACATCGCCATCGCCTAAAAAACCGCCTTTGCGGCGGGGACTTAATTATAAGAAATATAGTTTTGTCCTAAAATGGTGGCCTAACAACGAATGACGATAGCGCATGACGCAGTTGTGGCTTATTGGACCGTTTCTGTTATTATTACCGTATTATTATTATTATTATTATTATACACCTGTTCAGAACCACGGAGTCTGGAATGCGCTAACTATGTGTGTCGGCACGCCACCTTGTGCTGATCGGGACGTTGGGCGTGGCGTTTAGGTGAAAGAAGGGTGGAACGATGGGTGAGGGGAGAGATTGCAGGTTGTACCTTGGGACGTGCCGTCCAATGCGATATCTGTTAGTGTACTGTGTGTGCACTGCTAGCGTAAACGCCAGTGTCTGGTGCCAGATGCTTGCGATGCGGAGTCTGTTCTGTTCATCGACTGATCACTTAGAACTCGGTAACAGAACGCAGGTCGGTCACTCGACCCAGTTTATGCAGGGCGCTACTTGAACGGTTCTACCACCAAGATTATATGAGGCATCTGACAGTAGTCGGCACTAAGTAGGCTACTGTATCTGCCAATATACACGTAGTGTTACTTTAGCGCGCCGAAGTAGGCTACTGCTCTGTGGGCGTTCATGAGCTGAATCGTCATCACGACATAGCAATAACCTGCGTATCACGCTGGATTGTTAATCAAATCGTGTTTCTAAAGTTCAGTATAAGTCTAGGCCACTAGTCGATGACTGCAGACCCCTGCACACCATATGCCTAGGCCTATCAGTTAGTTCGCCGGTGCGACAGCCGGGGACGCGTTTAGTTGAGGAGCGCTCTTATATCGATCCTGATTTTCGGGAACGATCCTTAACTAAACGATTTGTTCCCGCGAGAGCGCTCTCATTTTTTGGGATCATAAAAATTTCAATCCCAGCAGCTTAAGTCACGTGACTGGTGTTTGTTTGTAACAAATTGTGATTTCGTTTAGTGTTTTGTTTAAAGTATTCCTTCTTATTTGTTGTTGACATTTGTTCGCTGACAGTATATAAACAAGTGTATCGGAGACGATACGAAAGCCGACGCTCGTCAAAGCCCAAACTGCATTAAAAAACCAAAAAAATAAAATAATGGCGAAAAACGATTTTCAATATGGCGGATCGAATTATTGCACCCTGTAATGTGGCACGATCATGACATTGATTTCGCCAGGTGACTCCACCCTGCAACGTGGCATGTGGATCTGGAATCATGACAGTGAATTCACCAAGTGGCAGCACCCTGCAGTGTCATACGTGGCTCTGGGATGACATGCCACGGAATTCGCCCAAACGTCCGCCGTATTGGAAGTCTACATCTGGTTTCGATTTTGACCATATCACCGCAGTCGACATGTCATTCTGCACCAGTCTGCGAAATTTTATCCAAATCGGACCACCCCCAGCAGAAAAAAATGACGTCATGTCAATTTTCAAGATGGCGGATCTCGGCCATCTTGGATTTTAGGGGTCCAATAATGGGTTCTTTGAAAAGCCCTCGGTCGTCAATAGAGATCATAGCCAGGGGCGCCGACTCATACTTGC
>Ga0209149_1002438_pt1 | contig 10430 bp, 5 predicted proteins | sample WorMetTyACAVOLI2_FD_187423 | JGI IMG/M metagenome (GOLD analysis project Ga0209149, IMG submission 187423) | Marine gutless worms symbiont microbial communities from Max Planck institute for Marine Microbiology, Germany - Olavius algarvensis... ...
CGATGAAGGTCTTGACGCTGATGCTCTCTGGTCGTGCGCCGAAGATCGTGTGGTCTGGAGATCGCTACGACCCTCGCTGGTCAAGCGCAGCAGTGAGTGAGTGAGTGAGTGTGCAGTTGCAACTGAGACCTTATAAACTGGCACTGATTTGACTCCCACACTTTAGTATCAAAATATGGCAAAAAAAATTCTCAGCTTATACACGAGTATACACTATTTCTCAAAAATGAGCCAGCTTGGCAAGTTGTATTTTCATCAAGAATGTACTGATTTTGATAACTTTGCGTAAACAGCATCAGCACACTTTCAAAATTATACCCATATTCAACTTTCCTTTTCTCTTCACTTTTACTTATTTTATTTGCTTTTAAATAGCTGCGACAGAAATGACACGACACTGGCATAAGCAAAAATGAAGAGACAAGGAAAGTGAATATGCATACAATAAAAGTGTGACGATGCTGTTTACTCGAAAGTCAAAATTATCAAAATCAGCCCACGCTTGACTAAACTACAGCTTGCCAAAGACAGCTCATCTTTTGAGACACAGTGTATATAGCCCAGGCTCTGTGCTGGTTTTGTCAGCTAAGCCGTTGTTGACAAAACACAGCACAGCATCTTTATATAATCCTACCGATCGAATTGTTGAGGCATGTCGAGGACAGTGTACAAATAAACCAAGTCTACTTATGTATCAAGTAGCATTTTATAAAACATTATCCGGCAGCATGAATGCACAGGTTTCGTAAAACGCGAGAAATTGCTTAGTTTAATAACTATTTCTTACTACATTACCAAATTATGCCGACACACAGCATGCTGGGATTAAAAATGGAAGTAAGTGCGTACAGGCATGCCTGCACTCATTCCGCTGTTTGAAGCGGCACCACACTTGCATACCGTGATAGAAATTTCGGATAAAACCCTTCAAATTTTTAGATTTAGGATGTTAGGTTTTAAACAATTTATATGTCCCGCCAATTAGCAACATAAATTAGATAAAATTAAGCATGCCTATGCATGCCCGAGCACGCCTATGCGTGCCCGAAGATACTGTAAGCCAGCGGCTTCCAGTATCTTTGGGGGTGACTGCACATAGCCATTGCTGAAGAGTTATTCTTTGGTCTGTGTGAGCTGTTTTCTGTTTACTTTGGATGCATTTTAGTTTTTAAGTTGAAATAGAGTTATTTCTAATTTCTTTTATTGAAAGTTTCGTTATACATATTGCTTGGTTATCAGTATGTTTAATGGTCAGTTTAGATTACATGAAAACTTAATGTATGAAAAGAAATTGGCAAAAGTTAATTTTGCCGAGAGTCTACAATGGCCGGTCTGTTGGATACTACAACTACAGTGTATATAGTATTTGCGAGATTTTAAATTAGCCAAAAACTTGCAAAGTTCCACAACATTCAAATGCACATACTAAGTTTGTCACACAACTAACTACTACCACTACCTACTGTAACTTGGCATTTTCATTCCAAAACTTATCCAGTTCTTCTCACACAAAGGTCTGCCATCACATGCAGTCTCACAAAAACACAGATGTAGCAAACAGTCAATACATACATCCATAAACTCCGGAACTTCACTAGCAGACAAGCGACCGGTACGAACTAGGTACTGCACCATGTCCTTTGCAGCATTTGTCTGAGCATCCTTTTTATTTGTAGAGTTTCCGGCAGCAACATAATCAAAGCCTGTAATCCTACACTGCACAGTTAAATATTCCAACATTAGTATTGTCACACGGCTATCAAAAATGTGGTTAAGTTTACTAGACAACGGCCATGTGAAGACGCCCTATCAAGTATTTAACTATAAATATAAGTAAAACAAGAAATATGTTCTGTCGAACATTTAATGGAAAGCCTATAACATGCACATAACTCCACAACATATGATGCCAAAATCCGGCAAACTGTTTGATTGTTTTTTATTTGGGTTCGTGAAAATGTTTCAGTGTATGGAGTGTGGATAGGGGCTAGCAGCCCTCACATTAAATTCTGGAACCCCCTTCCAATTTCAGAATAAATCCAGCTAGAAATTACAAAATTTGGTATGCAGGTAGATGTATGTAGGTACTAGGGCTCCATATAAAATTTTGTCTGTTAGAGGGCATCTGGGAGATCAGCAGCCACCCACTTTTTGGGACACCTTCCACATCTTTGAAACTAATTAAGCCAGGAAGTTGAAAGTTGGTACACTGGTAGATATTTACATATAAAAATTTGTCTGCTTGGCAGCGACAGAGTGCATCAGCAGCTCCACTGTTTTGTTTTGGAGCCCCAACATATCTCCCAAATGAACTGAGCTAGAAGACAGAAGACTTGGACAAGTACTTTCTTCCCACTTATAAAAAAAAGGGACGTCTAGGGATTACCAGCGATGCCATCTTAAATTTTGGGATCCACTCCATATCTCCCAAACAAACTGGGCTACAATGTTGAAATATGGTGTGCCAACGGACATGTTATTACATGCATCAGCTGTCAAAATCTTTCTACTAGGTGTTGTTTAGCAGTTACTAATGATGCCACCTTTAATTTCAGACCCCCTCCAATCCCATATCTCCCGAATGAATTAAAATATGGTGTGCTGATAGATGTGGTTAGTACATGCATCATCTGTCGAAATTTCACTGCTAGGAGGAGGCATGTTGTGCTGCCCTATTGTGCTCCCAGTTACCAGCAATGCTGTATTTAATTCTGGGACCTGCTGCATATCAGCCAAAGTACTTGAGTCAGAATGTTGAAATATAGTGTATACCGGTAGGGTGTAGACATTTGCTTGTTCTTGGTTATGCGCAAAAATATCTCCAATAAGGCAGCAATTCCATAGTAAAGCAGACACAAAAGGCCAAAAAAAAATTTGCAAATATCTTGCAATTTATGACAGTTAGTTTTTATATACATTAAATTTACCGAATTTAAGAAGCATCCATTATTTAATTAGCCTTTTCACAGAAATGTGCAATATAGTCATTATCGCTTGTTTCCCCCCGAAAATGTGGGCCAAGTAGGCCTATCCAATTTACTGACTAGCTCTCAAGTCTTACCATATCATATTGCATACATCATGCCATGTATAACAGTGCAGTAAAACAAGAAGCTCAGCTGTCACAGAGAGACTATGCTGTGCTTCATGTCACTCAATATTTCACTAAGTCACCTTGAGGTCATTCGAAATGACACCATGACACGACTCTGTTAGTATTTCATTGTAACTATGTCTGTATGTCATACCGTTTATGAGATATTCAGTGTCAAAACTCGTATGACCTTGAAATCTGGGTTAGAGGTTACTCAAGGTCATAAAATCTGGTACCATTAGAACGCTTTGGTACAGTTTCATGTTTATTTCTTTTTTCATAGTAACTATGCCTCTATCTTGTATTATTTCCGAGATAAAGTCAGATATTGGTCGCAAATTGTGATTTTTCATACTCCCTGCATTTGATGCCCATTAGGGGGGATCCCATCAGAATATTGCTACGCCGTTTGGTATGGAAAAACCAGAATGGTGCGACTACCCAACAGTGAAAAAGTTTGATGATATGGTCATCCATTTTAATTAAGTAATTAAGTATATTCACAAACAACCATGTCACTATCTATAATGGCTGGCAAAAGTTTAACTAATTGCTGTGTAAATTTAAAATTAAATCAGCATTGCCAATGTGAACAAAAATCACACAAAAAACATGCTACTTAGCACATACTAACCTCACACATAAATCTTTGACGGATTTTAGTGCCAACAGCACGCAATTCGTAGTTTGGTGATGTTTTCTGCTTACCACACCAGGCATACAAAAACTGTTTCACCTCCGTACTCATGGTGTAAATCGTTGTATACTCACAACCTTCAAAATACAAATTACAATATATATATGTATTAAAGACTAACTAGTGTTTCAAAGTTAAGGATGTTAACAAGTCTCGATCGAGACAAGTCTTAAAATTTTTTCTCGCGATTGAGAATTAAATTCCTCAAAGTCGAGTATCGAGAATGTAACCTAAGTTGCGCCTACAGTACGCTTCATGCTCCGAACGACGAGGCAAAGCGTGTGCCCAACCCTGGAGGCTGGATGACCAGCCTTTTAAGTATCGAGTCGTGGGTGGCTTAGTGCCAGCGGCCCGCTGTCATGTCACAATTACTGGCACTGTCGGTCTTCTGAACTACTCAAGCACCGTTGAGCTGTAAACCCAGTTTCACTTTACTGCATCTGGCAGCGGCCGTGCCTGTTTATTTTTGTGGCATTGACTGAAGCGAGCACAGCGGGTGACGGCATTGACTTAGTGACTCACACACGAGACCAAGCGCAGCCGCCGATCTGTCACATTTCTTGTCAGTGATCTCCCTCTCCCATAAGCAGCCATGAAATTTGAAACCCTGTACATTGTCGCCACTGTGGCTCAGTCAGTAGACTGTTTGATGTAACCATGAGAGATGTGGGATTGCACATCTGGAAGTTTTTTTTGTATGTACTGAACTGTAAAATTCCTAACGTACGTGGATGTGATCGAAGACGCAAAACAGTGGATGCTTTCGAGATGCTTACTCAAAATTCCGGGATCCAAACATCTCTTGTAACCATCCGTCCTGGGAAGACTATGCGCTATGACGTAAGCCCTAATGACAAAAGATGGCCGTCAGCTCACGTGGACTGGTGACTCGCCCACACTGTGGGCGGAGGGGACAAATATATTGTTACTCGTTGCCCATTAACAACAGTCATGCCTGTACGCAGCTCCACGCGCAACGCCGACCGTAATTTTTCTTGGAATCAGCATCCGCAGAGCTGAAATACCGATCGAGACTCCATCGAGTTCCTGGGAATTCAAATTCTCGACTCGAGAAAAAAATTTCTTGAAAATTAACATCCTTTGTCTAAATCAGTATCAATCCAATGCAATTTCTGATTAAACAGCAGCCAATATCAGAATACTTGGTAGTCTGATATATAAACAAGAAATTCATCAGTAGATGACGGGGAACGTTACTAGGAAATTCCAATTACCGCCTGAACCACACCACCATTGTACAAGAAGCTCAGCTGTCACAGAGAGACCATGCGCTGCTTTGTGTCATTCAATATTTTGTTAAGTCACTCAAGGTCATTAAAAATGACACAGTTGAGTAAGACGTGTGTAAGTCCCTATTAACATTCCATTGAAACTATGTCTCTATCTTGTACCATTTCTGAGATATTCAGTGTCACAGAGAATGGTGTGACCTTGAAAATGGAGATAAAGGTCGTTCAAGATTATTGAAAATGGCGCCGTTCAATAGATCATATACGACTTTCTATTGCTCGGCCAATGTAAGCATAGCTCGATGTTGTACCATTTTCGAGTTATTTGATGTTGAATAATCGTGACCTTGGAATCTGTGTTACAGGTCACTGTAAAGTAGTATGGTTGCCCACCTTACATTGTAGGCCTATGTGAATATACTAGGTGGCTGGCATAAGGTATTAAAATATTGTTATATATCACCTTAAGTCGCTGGCACCTATAAGTGGCCTCACGCATTTGCTTGCATCGCAAAAACGGTTTCACTGTGAATTGAGTCAAAGGATCACGGGACGACAGCCAATAAGGGGATTCTACTGAGTAATGGAAGAACTTTAAACGACTCGTTACAGTCGTGTGATAAAAACCACATAGTATAGTGGTCATAGACAAGTTGGAAGTCTGTGGGACTTATGACAGAAAGCAAATGAACCTGTTATATCGTGAAGTGAATCACTTCACGATGTAACAGGTTCATTTGCTTCCTGTCAAGCGAAGCAACTGTCAACGAACTCGGCCTTTTGAGCAGTCCAGCTGTTTTCGTTGTCAACAACTCCACAGAAGTGTACGTTCGACAGGAGATGCAAAGATCTTTCTGGTCGTATGGTGCGGTTGACAAGTCAAGATCAAACGACGTTCAGTCACAGAAGAAGTTCGAGAACGAGAGGTGTACGGCGACATCTCGTCAGAAGAGACAACGTGTCAACATCTACTGTGAGATCTCAACGCTCGTAACATTCATCTGCATTGCATGCTTGCAGCTAGCATTCCCGCATGTAGAAACTGTTAAATGTATATAAATAAAGGTGCCAGCCTTCGTGTGTAATATTTGTGTTATAATTAACTGTTTTGTTTAATAAATCTTAATAACTATACAGTCTGACATTGGTTGAATAGGCCTAAGACTCACTCTTAATTAACAACTCAACAACTGAACATTGTCCGAACTTGTCCGTCCGATTCACTCAAAGGTGACGAACGGTTGCGACATACACATTAAGTTAGTCAGGTACATCGTAATTCATACGGGCATACTGCAGTCACTGAAGGTCATTCAAACTGGCACCATTCGAAAGCTTAGGTGCAGTTTCCCATTCGCCTTCTATAGTAACTATGACCGTATCTTTAACTGTTTATGAGATATTCAGCGTCCAAAAATAGCATGACCTTGAAAACTGAGTTAAGGGTTGTGTAATGTCATTGAACATGGCCATTTGATAGACCACATACGACTTTCTATTGGTCCGCCGTTGTAAATATAGCTCTATCTTGTACCGTTTTTTTAGTTATTTAACGTTAAATAATATTGTGACCTTGAAATCTGGTTTAGGCCACTCAAGGTCACTCAAACTGGTACCATTCGAAAGCTTGGGTGCGGTTTCCTATTCGCCTTCCATAGTAACTATGGCTCTATTTTGCATCGTTTCGGAGATAAAGTGACATATTGGTAAAAAATCGTGATTTTTTCATACCCCCTTGCATTCGATGCTCCCTTTAGGGGGTCTCCGACAGAATATTGCCATCCCGTATGGTGCAGAACAAGAACTTAGCCATCGCAAACAGATCGCGCGTCAGCTGCGACACAGAATACATTGACTAAGTAAGTGCAGTGGTCCGGTTGGTAGAGTATCAAACTTGTAACCGAGAGGTTGCGGGTTTGACTCACACCCGGTCCACTGCAAGCAACCTTGAGCAAGTTGCTAACCTACTGTGTGCTCAGGCCAACTCAGCCTCCTACCCTCAGCGGGACGGGAAATGAGTAGTAACTACGGCTACGGGGTGAAGGCCTAGGGTGGCTGATTGTGGTGATGGTGTGTCTGATATCTGCACTGTGGGTCCAATTGTCCGTTAGTGCGGGCAATGGATGGCCACATAATGCGCTGCGGCACCATTGGCTCATGCCAATCAGCTGCCACTTCCTAATTGCAAAGCGCTGCTGGTCACGAGTCTGACTCATGTAAGTGGCGCTATAGCAAGTGTCCAGACCTTTACGTTTACCTTTAAATATTACACTGTGACCTTGAAAATTAAAATCTAGGTTAAGGGTCACTCGAGGTCACTGGAAACAGAACCAATGGACAGATCGTACACGACTAACTATTAGTCGAGTTATTTGATGTTAAATATTATTGTGACCTTGAAATGTGGGTTAGAGGTCACTGAAGGTCATTAAAAATGGTACCATTTGAAAGCTTGCATACAATTTCCTATTCGCCTTCCATAGTAACTATGGCCATATCTGTAGCCATTTTGGAGATATTCAGTGTCAAAGAATGGCCTGACTTTGAAATCTGGGTCATTGAAAAAGGCGCCGTTCGATAGACTATATGAGACTTTCTATTGGTCGACCATTGTAAATATAGCTCTATCTCGTACCATATTAGAGTTATTTGACGTTGAATAATATCGTGACCTTGAAATCGGGGTTAAAGGTCACCTAATGTCATTAAAACTAGTGCCATTCGAAAGCTTGGACGTGGTTTCCTATTCGCCTTCTATGGTAACTGTGGCCGTATCTGTAGCCGTTTGTGAGATTTTCAGTGTCAAAGAATGGCGTGACCTTGAAAATCAGGTTAGGGGTCGTTCAAGGTCGTTAAAAATGGTGCCGTTCGATAGACCATATGCGACTTTCTATTGGTTCGCCATTGTAAATATAGCTCTATCTTGTACCATTTTCAAGTTATTTGACGTTCAATAATATTGTGACCTTTCAATCGGGGTTAGCGGTCACTCTAGGTAACTGAAATTGGTGCCATTCGAAATAAACAAAATATTATTATTATTTTTGCAGTAATTCCTGGCACAACTTCTGTCTCATCTTAATTTAAATGAAATCTGCAATCTCACTCGCTGATTTTCGGGAGTGCAAAATCTTGCCCATATCTAGTCCATTTATTTTTTGAAGATTTACAAGGAGTGGTAGAACAACACATAATTAGCTATTTATTTATCAGTCTCGCAGACGACATCGAAATCTACATCCGCTTGAGGCCCCATACAAAAGCAGTTTGGTAAGAAACAAAGTATGTATGCCAAGTATGTAACCGGCATAGTTAACCGTGAGCTACGAACCTGGTGTTGCTAGAAAAAAATTAATATGATATGTCCGTCGAAAATAAAAGAATTAGGCCCTATAAGCTGTTGCAAAACGGCAAAATCTTAACCGGAACGCCGTTCTGGTCGTGAAAAACTTAACCGGAACGGCATTTCGGGCCGTTCCGGTTCGAATCCATCACTGGATACGGCCACAATTACAATGGAATATGAATAGGAACTAGTGTATGATCTATCGTATGGTGCCATTTCCAATAATATTGAGTGACCCCCAATTCCACTTTCAAGGTCCTGTCATTATTTAGTATTAAATATCTCAGAAATGGCTAAAAATACGGCCATTTTTGCTACAGAGACTCTATCAAGTTTCTGGGAATTCAAATTCTTGACTCAAGAAAAAAATTTCTCAAAAATTAACATCCCTAATTAGCTGTTCCCGATACCTTAGTCATACAGTACAGTCATACTAATGGGACGACTGAACTATGGGACAGACAATGGGTCAGTTTATGTCGGTCAACTGGCCATTTATGTGTCCCGTAGTCGTCTTTACAACGGGACAAATGTGCACTTGGGGCCGGCGTGCACTGTCCCGTCGTGTTGACAGCCAGACAGGAAATTAACTCCCCAACCACAACCGCACTGGCCCATCACCGATTGACAACGGTTTGACGCCTAGACAGAAAGTGTAAACCACAGATATCATGATTGAAAGCTATGTAAATAATTGTGTTCCACTTGGTTCGAAGTTGTTTGAGTTTTTCATTACACACTTGAACCGTCGTAAACACGACGAAGGGACAGGCAAGTGGTGAGTTGACCGACATTAATTGACCCGTCGTCTGTCCCGTCGCTTTTAGTATGACTCTATCTATCTATCTATTCGTGTAATGCACAGGGCTCAAACTGAGCATTGTCGTGCATGGGGACCAGCCACGGCACAAAAAACAACATAAAAATAAAAATAAATAAATAAATAAATAAACATAAGAAAATAATGCATGACTGCCAGTCGTACTATAGATTGGGCACTGCAATAACGTCATAACCTGAATGTCCGAAAAAATTAAGATGTTCTTCGTCGCTGAATGAGCTAACAAAAGAAGAGGCGACTTTTGGTCTAATAGCAGGCTGTGTGCTACGTTTTGCACAATCTTGCAATACAATGAAAAGCGTCTAGACAAAATATCGTCTCTTCATTCGCTATCTCATTCATCTACCGTTATCACCGGCTTCCCTAAAACTAGACGGAACGACGGTACGACGAAACGGCCGACGGAACAGCAATTAGCAAATATATAGGGCGAGACAGTTCACAGTCGGTCGATAATTACCCGATAAGTACTCAACACCCGACGGAATACCATGGAGTGTTGAAGAGTTCAACAGTGAATCTCCTGATTCACAGTTGAACGCTGATCGCGAGCATTGGTTCGCCCGTATCGTCGGCCGTTCCGTCGTCCTGTCTATAGTTCATTGCTGTTCCGTCTGCTGCCTCGCCCTATGTATTTGCTAATTGCTGTTCCGTCGGCCGTTCCGTCATTCCGTCGTTCCGTCTACTTTTAGGGTGCCCCGTCATCACTAGCCTGAAATCCAGCGTTGTATTTCGCCTACAGCTCACATGAGCATTAAGCGGAATACAACGCCGGAATTTCAGGCTACGTTATCACTAACCTAACCTAAAAATGCTTTGACAGGTTAATTCGACGAAACGAAGAAATACACAATTAATTAATAACCGTACACGAATACCATAAAATAACTAATAACACTTTCGACTAAAATAAAAATAAACATAGTGATTACGGACACGGCCACCGTGTACGTAAAGCAAAGCAAAGATGTGTAATGGCAGCATATTTCCATTTTCCATACGCATTGTTAAAATCTGGCGAAATAAACACTGGTATCAATTATTGCATAAGCAATGATGATATTACTAACCAAAATCCTATTGAAGGTGCAAAGAAAGCCGTGAAGCCTGTGGCTTGGATTGTGCGCTGTTTGTTGACTGTTGTATCTGTCGTCACTCGTCAGTTCGGATCTCTATCGATTTACTTATTTATGCTGACTCAA
>Ga0209149_1002439_pt1 | contig 10430 bp, 8 predicted proteins | sample WorMetTyACAVOLI2_FD_187423 | JGI IMG/M metagenome (GOLD analysis project Ga0209149, IMG submission 187423) | Marine gutless worms symbiont microbial communities from Max Planck institute for Marine Microbiology, Germany - Olavius algarvensis... ...
ACAGCAAAAATCACTTGGTTTCTTCTAGTACTCCACTGGGCCATGGATGTAATATATGACTTCTATTACATCCACGGCCCAATGGAGTACTAGAAGAAACCAAGTGATTTTTGCTGTTTTAGATGTATCATTGAACAATGGGCCTTAACAGTATTAAAACTTCTAAGGTTTTTTTTATTAATATTTGCTGTTTTTCTACCAGATTTTATTTTTATGTACCACAGTGGCACTGTCATCCAAGTTTCATCAAAATTGTGGATGTTTTTGATCTCTACACCACATAAAATCAGAACGTTTACTGTGCGGTTAGCAGTAACGACCAACACCAAGGAAACGGTTTTGCAGCAGAAGTACGCGACCACCAAAGAGTCGTCCCAATCGGTCCAATCGTAAGAGGAGTTATAGCATTTCCGATATTGGGAACATGATGGGATGCGACCACCCAAGTTGCGTCCCATTCGGTTCATTGGCAGGCGAGTTATGGCATTTCGAATATTTTCCAACAACGACCGTCCGCCATTTTGAATTTAAAAAAATTTAATATTTGATCACGTGACTGTCATTGTTGTCCGAATTTGCTGTTGTATACTAAATTTCATCAAAACTGGTTCACGCGTTCGGCCTTCAGACGCCCATGACTGCTGAATGTCCAGTGCGCCGTTGCAAGGCAACGGCCGTTGCCATGGCAACCGCATTATGGCTGACATGTCGGGAACGTGATGGGATGCGACCCTCCAGGTTTCGTCCCAATTAGTCCATTGCTAGGTGAGTTATGGTATTTCCAATATTTTCCAACATGGCGGCCGTCCGCCATTTTGAATTTTTAAAATTTTAATACTTGATCACGTGACTGTCATTGTGGTCCTAACATGCTGTTGCTTACCAAATTTCATCGAAATTGGTTCACGCGTTTGGCCTCCAGACGCCCATAACTGCATAATGTTCAATGCGCCGTTGCTAGGCAACGGCCGTTGCCATGGCAACCACATCATGGCGGACATATCGAGAACATGACGGGATGCGATCAGCCAAGTTTCGTCACAAGTGGTCCATTGCTAGGTGAGTTATGGTATTTCCAATATTTTCCAACGCAACGGCCGTCCGCCATTTTGAATTTTAAAAACTTTAATATTTGATCACGTGACTGTTATTGTGGTCCTAACTGCTGTTGTGTACCAAATTTCATCGAAATAGGTTCACGTGTTCGGTCTCCAGACGCCAATAACTGCAGAATGTTCAACTCGCCATTGCTAGGCAACGGCCGTCACCATGGCAACCGCAACATGGCGGACACGTCGACAACATGATGGCATGCGACCATGCAAGTTGTGTCCCAGTCAGTCCATTGGTAGGTGAGTTATGGCATTTCGAATATTTTCCAACATGGCGGCCGTCCGCCATTTTGAATTTTGAAAATGTTAATATTTGATCATGTGACCGTCATTGTGGTCCCAATTTGCTGTTGCATACCAAATTTCAACGACATTGGTTCATGCGTTCGGCCTCCAGACGCCCATAACTGCTGAATGTACAATGTGCCGTTGCTAGGCAACGGCGGATGCCACGGTAACCGCAACACGGCGGACATGTCGAGATCATGATGGGATGCGATCACCCAAGTTACGTCCCAGTGGGTCCATTGGTAGGCGAGTTATGGCATTTCGAATATTTTCCAACATGGCGGCCGTCCACCATTTTGAATTTTTAAAATTTTAATATTTGATCACGTGACTGTCATTGTGGTCCTAATTTGCTGTTGTAAACCAAATTTGAACAAAATTGGTTCACGCGTTCGGCCTTCAGACGCCCATAACTGCTGAATGTTCAATGCGCCGTTGCTAGGCAACGGCCATTGCCATGGCAACCGCATCATGCGGAACATGTCGGGGAAATGATGGGATGCGACTACCCACGTTTCATCCAAATCGGTCCATTGATAGGCGAGTTATAGCGTTTCCAACATTTTGCAATATGGCGGCCGTCCGCCATCTTGATTCTTGAATATGAATTTTGTTATTCTGGACCACCCACGAAGTTAGCTATGCGGTTCGATTACCCTAACAAAATTTGGTGTCGATCCGATATTCCCCGCCGGAAATATTACAATTTTACCATTTTGGCTGGAAAACGCCTAACCACTCCCCCTTTTGGGGGTTTTTGGGGGTTTGAACCCCCTTAATATTGTGGGTCGTCACCCAAACCCCCAAAAGGCACATCCTTCGGTGACGACGCGTCATTTAAACAATAAATTGTTAAAATCCGTCCAGGGGTTTGACCTGGGCGGAGTTGCGAGAAAAAAAAGTATAACCAGGACAGGACAGGACAACAAAAAAGTCACAAAAGCGTAATTATTTCACATATTTGGGGCTTTTGCACAGGGATAGATGTCCTCGAGGTAGCTACGTGGGCAAAGTTTGATCTTTGAAATTTAAGGGGTGTAAATTTTACAGGGGGTTAAAATTTGGGCTTCTCCATTGACTTTGTCAAACGTAGGCCTATGTAGCCTTTTTTGGAACACAGTATAGAATTATCTAAACGTAAAGTAGAAAAACAGCAAATATAAATGGAAAAAAACTTAAAAAGGGACACTCCGGCGCAGATTGACCTATATTTTTTTCTCGTTCAATAAAAAGTTTAATATATAACATTTTCACCTACAAAGTTTGAACTCTCAATTTTTACCGTAAAGGGTCAGAAATTTGAAGTTTCATTCTGACGCTGGGAAATTCCAAACTCTGCCGGTAGGTCCTACCGGCGTCGCAAGTTGGTTGTGCAGCGTGCACTAATTATCATAATTCGCTGGGGAAAAGTTTTTTCGTTTTCCAACGGATTCTGAACGGTACGTACAGCAATTTGTTACAACATTTAGTATGGTATTTGTCACTCCACCAAAGATATACTGCGGGGAAAAAACTCGTGACAAAACCGGAAATTCCAAGATCGGACTAATCACCTATACATTTCGGGCTCAAATAATTATTTCGCAACAGCGCAATTAGGAACTATTTTGCTACAGAAAAATGTCTGATAGTATATACTTTCAAGACGGACCAAAAAATATATATGCAATTCTGCGCCGGAGTGTCCCTTTAAATCGAGCTATAAAAATTGCAACAAGTATTTTCAGCACAGTTAAATCTTATATAAACTTATCTGTTTTCCTCTTTAATAAACAACTATAGGGACCTCCAATTAAACCAGTGAAAGATTGGCAAGCTTTAACAACATCAATGCGCATTGATGTTGTTAAAGCTTGCCAATAGCTGTTTATTAAAGAGGAAAACAGATAAGTTTATATAAGATTTAACTGTGTTGAAAATACTTTTTGCAATTTTTGTAGCTCGATTTAATGTCAGCTGTTTGTCTTAAACCATTTCGTAAATAAGCGGTTAAAAGCAAAGTCCAACGAACGCAAAGCTGCATTACTCAGCTGACAACATTCTAAACGGTAGAGCAGAATTGGCATCCATTTTGATCTAACCATTTGTAAAATTACAGTCTCAGAGGCCAGATTAGTTTGTACTTGAAATAAATCAGACCATTCTCAGAGATAAACAGACGGACCTACACGGCGACCTCCACGCGTGTCGCACCCCAAAACAGTACCCGCACGCCCGTAGTAACCGGGTCGGGGTTGTTGCTTGATGGTGTGTCCATTAGCGTTAATTAAATGGGTTGGAGAATTATCTCACAAGGCAGCCTCGGTAATGGCTAGTTTATTGACAAAAGTCCTCAGCCTGGCACCAGCTAACAGTGCGAGACCACGGATACGGGCTAGTGTATCACGCGATGTGCCTGTTTACTTCCTGCAGCTTTCGCTGGTACTCATTGCACCTACCCGCGGAGAGATAGTCCAGACTTGACGAGGGTGGCTGGTTCTGCGCTGAGGTGGTTTACCGTTCTAAAGCGGTCACCCATCCAAGCACTAACCGACCGGACGTAGAATAAGGTAGGTAAAGTAAGGTAGCGGTAAAGTGGATTTATATAGCGCCTAATCCTGAAACGTCTAAGGCGCTCAGGCATGGATCACACAGTGTTACCTGCAATTACACCGATGCCTGCTTTACCTTGTAAACGTTCACCAGATGGTGCCTCCCCAGACTGAGGTTGCGGACATCTAATTGCAGCCTACTCTTCATTTATCTACCCCGAAAGGATGAAAGGCTGAGTCGGCTTGGTTGGCTGACCTACAGCGGACGGTTTACCACATAAGCTGCAGGTCGAGCGCAGGACAGGGAAAGAACGCCGGTCAAAGACCAACGTTCTACCGTTGTACCACGCAACCAACTAGAGTAACTACTGTGACCGAGACCAACGCGTTACCACTAAGCCAAACCGCCAGACCAGACGGACGTCGGCATAACGCATATATTGCAGAGTATTACCGCTACACTAGCTACCATGGCAGGCTTAGTGCTTAAGTAAATATTGTTCTTTCCGTCTAATCCATCCACTGGCTGCCAGAAGCCTAATAAACGATTTGTTGTTTGTTATACCTTCATAGAATATAAGTGGTTATATGTTTGTAGGCCTACCATGGTTGGTGAGGAAGCAGTTGTTGGACTGGAGAAGACGGCGGTAAGCGTGTTGCACCTGCGACAGCACGCCCAACAGCGCTCCATCATCCACGTCGAGTGCTTCGTCGTCATCCAGCGCTGACGTCACCCGGTCTCCTAGCGACGTCCGGTCTTTTAGCAACGTCCTGTCTCCGCCGCCGACGCCGCACGGCAGCCGCACAGTCGCCGCCATTGTTCCGTCCATCACGCTCTATACACACGCCACAGCCCGCTGTGTTACGTCACCAGCCGCGATGGAACCCAACGGAAAGCAACGAAACTACAACGAACTGGGACAGGAATAATTTGATCACCCAGGGATGTCCGTTGTAGTCCGATGCAGTCCGCTTGGGGTGCGTTGCAAATAGGCGTTCTGCAACGCGGACCCCCTACGAATAGCAGCAGAATGACAAGCCTAGGCCTACAATCAGGGATTTATCCAGACCACCACAGGTGGTTATAACCCCTTGGTTTTATGCAACACCACTAACATGTATACAGCAAAGGCAGGTTATAGGGAGTGTAAACCAAGACCACACTATTAAGCCTATAATAGACAAGAGGCTGCAATGAATAAATAACAAATAGCGAACATGTTAACATTAACACTTATTCACTTAACAGAGACCGCTAACGAACTGTTTTGTCGACTTTTATTGGAAAAAAATGTAAAGGTCAAATTTCGAGTGGACTAGGTATACACAGCAGCATTCAACTAAGTAAGTAAGTCCCTGGTATATCCGTGTGTGACACCCCCGGTTCTTGCTTACACTCCCCTGATACGAAGTCCTGGATAAAACCCTGTCTACAATCAGTGGCGTAGCCAGGAATTTGATCTGGGGGGGTATACGTTTTAACTAGTCATTGCTATTTCAAAACATGTGTTAATATGTCCCTCACGTGAACAAAACGGTTACTGATTTTGGGGGTATATATACCGATATACCCCCCGTCGCTACGCGCCTGCCTACAATTTTGAACTTCGGCCCGTTATCGGATCCCGGAGAACCGAATTATTGTTATGTTGTTGTTCCCTTGTTCTTCCTTGACTCACCTGCGGTCAGTTACGGTGATTAGGCAGTCCGTCCGTCGGTCACAGCGTCACGCCAGAGAATGACAACCCGGCAACGTCGAGTTCGATGCCGACTGATAACGCGGAACAAATGTTTAGAGCAGTTCAACGTGTCCTTAACCCAGTTAGTAGAGTCAGCTGTAGTTCTCGCTGTAGATCGACGACAGTTTTCGTCACGTCATATCGCAGGTGCGCGCACAAGTCGCTTGCCCGGTGTCCGAGAACCTTGACCGCTGCATCTGCAACTGATGCGGATACTGCTGCTGTGAGCGCGGTCAGCAGCAACTCACGCTCAGCCAGCCTGATTCGGCCCGTTGCACGGCTACTGATGGTGCATGTTAACACTTTACATGCTAACACTTCACACACAGCAGTTTTGGAGACAGGACCTTTGCCGCCGCAGGAACACAAGTCTGGCGCAGTCTGCCGCTCAATCTCAAACTACGTGGCCAATTCAGGCGGTTACTGGAGACATTTTTATTCGGACAATGAAGCCACGGCGCAGTGTGAACTGTTTTTAACTGCGCCGAATAGAAATATTCTTACTTAGATGTTACCGCTCTTTAATGTGCAGTTCATTTTGCAACATAGTACAATAATAAACACGAATACCTATACAAAAAAAACTATACAAATAAGTAGAACCAGTCGCAGCAAACGTCGCCCCGCGGTGTGGATTTTGCACCGATTTGTACCACAATCAACAAACATGATGCCATTGTCAATCTATACTGTGTCAAAAAACGGACCGCTACGATGAATATGACATAACTTCGCAGATTCACAATATTCGTTAATTATTTATACTCTTACTTACTTACTGAGGAATTTCTTGTTGATAATATCTATGACAGGTCACAGTTATAACATATGCAAACTAAATTTTTTAGAAGGCTAGGTTATAATGCTATAAAGATACTTTAATGAAAGCTTATTACGACATTACAAAATTATCGCTGAACTGGAAAACGAATATGTACAGTACAGAAATAAAATACCCGGTATATTACTTCATCGCTTGTTTTGGTCACCTGGCCTATTTCTGCTAGTCATAGTACTGCCACACACTCACAGTAAAGCTAACACTGTACCTTCATTATTGGGCGTAGGCAAGTCCATCCGCGTCGCGAACGAAAAAAAATTGCTAAGTCACTCAAGATCGTTCAAAGTCATTCAAAATGGCGCAGATTGATAAATCATACACGACTTACTATTGGACTACTATTGTAACTATAGCTCTATCTTGCACCGTTTTCGAGTTACTTGACTTGAATAATATCGTGACCTTGAAATCTAGGTTAAGGGTCACTCAAGGTCATTGAAAACGGCACCCTTCGATCTATCGCATACGAATCGTCTTCCATTGTAAATGACCGTATCTTATATTGTTTTCAAAATAAAGCGAGATATTGGTCGAAAAACGCCAATTTTTCATACCCCTTCCACTTAACTTGCACAATTACCTAGAATTCCTTTAAAAATGTCCTACAAATTTAATATCAATTTTCCAGGTCCCTAAGCTATTAGACCGTGCGAAAATATAGCCGAACAGTTCAACACTGCAGTGAGTAGAGGGCACGAACGTTACAGACAGACGACAGACAGACGGACGGACGGCCCGTGCCATAAGACGAACGTAACGTAGTAACGTTCGCCTAATAAAACTGTTGTGAATCTTGAAGTTCTCGTCCTTAGAAGTTCGAATTTTCGCTGATGTGGTAACGTATAACAAGCATCCGCACGAGGCGGAGAGAATAAACTGTACATGTAATCAGCAATCAGCAATGATGAAAACGGATGCAGGCACATGTGCCTCTTTATCCGTATCTTTATTAACAACTTCTTCTAGACTTTCTAATCACTTTTTACTATATACTCCGATCGATCTCCGGTTCCGGTTATATCAGCAGTCCAATCAAACATCACATTCTGATGAGCCCAAAATTTATCCAACCGTTTTTTTAAATACTGCAACAGAGTTAGCATCAACTACATAGTCCGGTAAACTATTCCATATATTTACGATACGTGCAGCAAAAGAAAATTTTCTGAAATTGTAATGGAAAGTATGGTTTAGTAGCTTGTATTTGTTGCTTCTAGTAGCAGATGTAGGGCCTATTACGTATTAATTCTGGTGCAACACTGCTATCGTACATATGATGTAAAATTTTGAAGACCTCTATCATATCCCCTCTAAGTCTTCTATATTTCAAGGTGTATAAGTTTAAGTGCTGCAAACGTTCTTTATACGGTAACTTTCTTAGTGAAATCACAAGTTTGGTGGCTCTTTTTTGAATTATTTCAATGGCTTCTATGTCACCTTTTTTGTAGGGGGACCAAACAGAATTTGCATATTCTACATGCAGACGAACAAGTGCTTTATATAACAGTATAAATGTTCTGGGATCCATATGTATGAAATTCCTCTTTATTATTATAAGCATACTGTATGATTTATTGATTTTTTGATGAATATGTTCGCTAAAAGTTAACTGTGAATCAAAAAACACACCCAAATCCTTAATATAGTCCACCTTTTAAAAAATACATGCAGATTCTTTTTGTTGTATATAATATGAAGTATCTATACTTTGCCTAGAGAACTGTATGACATATAACAGCATTTAGTAACATTAAGGGACAGTAGCCATTGGTCACACCATTCCTATACTTTATCTACTACTCTTTGCAGACTTTTCTGGTCAAGAAAGATTTTAGTGTTAGGACACTGTGTTCTGCACACTTATGGTAAATCATTTATATATATCAAAAATAATATTAGGCCCAGGATACTCCCTTCTGGAATGCCACTCTCTAGTCGATACCATTGTGAATAACACCCATTTACTCTTACCCTTTGCTTACGGTTACACAAAAAATCAGTAATCCAATGGAGCAATTGATGATCTAAGTGATATTCCTTGAGTTTACAAAGCAATCCCTGATAGGGAACTTTATCGAATGCTTTTTCAAAATCAGTATACATAACGTCTATTTGTTTTCCTTGGTCTAGGTTGTTAGTCCAATCGTCCAAAATTTTCAGTAGCTGCAGCACAGTGGACCGCCCTTTAATGAATCCACATTGACTGTCGCTAAAATATCCGTTGCTAAAGAAATGTTCCATAATAAAATCCATAATAATGGACTCCATAATTTTGCTTATAACACTTGTTAGGCTAATGGGTCTGTAGTTTCAAAGATCTTTTTTATTTCCTTTTTTGTATACTGCAATTATATTAGCAAATCGCCAGTCTGCTGGAAGCTTTCCTTTAGCAGTAGGATGTGGTAAATAACCTTTGTAAAGGCTTAAATATCTCATGCCTAATTTCAAACAATACTTGTGGATGAAAACTGTCAGGACCTGGGGATTTGGATACACTGAGTTGAGATAATTTATGTAAAATAGAATCATTACAAAAATGTATGTCCTTAAAACTTGAGCGGGTAGCATTACGGTTAACGTTACTAGTATTATATGTGGTCTTCTCTTCTGTTGTGAATACCCTAGATAAATGCATTCCCAGTGCTTTGGCTTTCTCTTCGTCTGTAGAAACAACAACATTATTACCGTGTGCATCGGCTGAAAGCAAATCCCCAACCGCAGACTTAGCATTGTGTTTACTATTTACATAATTCCAGAATTTTTTTGGATTTTTCTTGCACTGGGTAGCGACATCTAATTGTTCATCCCTGGTAATCTTTCTAATTTCTCTTGAGACAGCATTTCTGGCAGACTTATATTTTTTAAATATTACGGATACCGTGTTTCCATGTATCTGGTCCATCTTAGCCCATACATACCCGGTATGGATTTAAAGGTCTTATCTGCAGCTTTTGTAATCAGATACCTGAATTGGGATATTGTGTCTACTGTATCACAGTGACGTAAATTGTTAAATTTTTTGCACACACTGTCCCCATAAATAGCAGTGAGAATGTTGGCTGTGTGGTGTCTTGGTCTTGTCTTGGTCTTGAGAGTTGGTGTCTTGGTCTTGAAAACTGCTGTCTTGTTAACATCACTGACTCAAACTGCAGCATGTTGGTAGTGGTGGCAAGTTGGCTGTGTGGCGACTAGGCCGTGAGGGGAAGCGCGCAGTACGCAGCACCAATCCCACCTGATGCCTCATAATGGTTTTCGCAACCATTCGTTGATAATAATCTAACCGAACACCGGAATTACTTCGACTGCGCATACTGCAGGTTCACTTGTTTAAAACAATCGATCAAAAATTACAAAAACTATTCATCTCATTTTACGCTTCTCAAAACATCAAATTCGGCCTTGACATTTGGCCTTGGAGGCAAAACTCGAGTCTTAGTTTCGTATTAACTTCCAAGTTATAAATAATTGTATTCTAGTGCTACTAAATATTTACTTTAAAAATTAATTATATAGTAAATATTAACGTACGTATTTATTTTATTTATGCACTGCAGATAAAATTAACGCAATAAATTCGAAACTACAATTTACGAGACTCAGTGACATCGTCATGTAAACAATAACATGGCGTCGATGTTGATGGTAGGATTTTGGATGCTTTCTTCATTCTGCATAATGCTAAGCGCTGTAATATTTACGATCAGTGCCAGAGTGTCACAAGCGTTTGAAGATTTACTGTTATACGGTAAAATCAGAACTGAACAACGAAAGTGGTCTGTCGTTCAGTTGATCGAAGTTCCAAAGAGGTGTGTTGCTGATCAGCTGACTGAGGTGGTAGTAGTCTCAGACCAATCACAGTCTGAACGGTAGTTCAGACAGTGTTAACGGCGACCTTCAATTCCTATGGGGATAGGCAAAT